>Ga0209088_10002492_pt1 | contig 11261 bp, 10 predicted proteins | sample S_140625_EF_Meta_FD_187324 | JGI IMG/M metagenome (GOLD analysis project Ga0209088, IMG submission 187324) | Freshwater microbial communities from Lake Simoncouche, Canada to study carbon cycling - S_140625_EF_MetaG (SPAdes) (version 2) | ecosystem: Environmental > Aquatic > Freshwater > Lake ...
AACAAAACGAACTTGAGTAGGGGTCATCACATAGGCTAGTATATTTTGTTCTTTTAATGCTTGAACAAATGCGGCAGGAGTATATGCGCCGGTCATGACAGCTATGACAATATTGGTTTCAACAGGTAATACATGATCTACAAATGAGGTTGCTTCTAATGCGTCTTTTAAAGCAATGGCATGTAGATGATCTTCTGCCAAACGCTCCACCTGATTTTCAATGGCGTAGATCCCGGCAGCAGCTAAATAGCCTGCTTGGCGCATCCCACCTCCAAAAACCTTTCTCCAACGTCTTGCTTTTTTAATAAAAGGAATAGACCCCACTAACACACTTCCCACTGGTGCACCTAATCCTTTACTTAAACAAATAGACACAGAATCAAAAACTTTACCATAATCTGCTGCGTTTTCCTTTTTGTGGACTATGGCATTGAAAATACGGGCACCGTCTAAATGCAGTGCCAACTGATTGGCCTTGGTCACCTTTTGTATTTCGTAAAAAGCATTAAAATCATAACAAGCACCTCCACCTCGGTTACTGGTATTTTCTAAGCTCACTAAACTAGTAATGGACTTATGCACATCTATCGGGTTGATGGCAGCTTGAATTTGCGATGCATTCAATAGGCCTCGGTCTCCGTGTAAAAGGCGGACTGAACAACCCGAATTAAAGGCAATGCCTCCTCCTTCATATTGATAAATATGTGCAATTTCGTCACAAATCACTTCATCTCCTGCCTGAGTATGTGTTTTGATGGCCAATTGATTAGTCATAGTACCACTAGGACAGAACAATCCAGCTTCAAATCCAAACATTTTAGCTGTTTTTTCCTCCAAACTGTTGATACTTGGGTCTTCTCCAAACACATCATCTCCAACAGGGGCAGCTTGCATATAGGCTAACATGCCTGGGGTAGGTTTAGTTACGGTATCGGATCTAAAATCTATCATGCAACGAAGATAAATCCAGGCGGTCGATAAACGATGAAAATCACCATTTTGGGTATAAATATTTCTAAAATGTGAAATTGAAGGGGTATTCTAGGCTTTATTTGTATTATTGCCTCCAAAAACTTAACTTTGCAAACTCCCTAAAGGGATATACTATTTTGGTCTTTCCATCGTTATACTTATAAATAAATCCTTTGCATGAGGCAGCTTAAAATTGCTACACAGATCACCAACAGAGATTCTCAAGCGGTTGAAAAATATTTACAAGAGATTTCTAAAATCTCTATGATTAATCCCGAGGAAGAGACGACCCTAGCTCAACGTATTAAAATGGGTGACCAACGTGCATTAGACAAGTTGGTTCAAGCCAATTTACGTTTTGTTGTATCTGTAGCAAAACAATACCAACACCAAGGTTTATCTTTGAGTGATTTAATTAACGAGGGTAATCTAGGTTTGATCAAAGCCGCACAGCGTTTTGATGAGACGAAGGGTTTCAAATTCATTTCATATGCGGTTTGGTGGATTCGTCAATCTATTTTACAAGCATTAGCAGAACAAGGCCGTTTGGTTCGTTTACCACAGAACAAAATTGGTACTTATAATAAAGCCAATAAAGCTTATATGGCATTCGAACAAGAACATGAGCGTGAGCCTTCAACAGAGGAACTAGCAGGTATCTTGGAGATGTCAGAAACTGAAATCAATAATATTTTCCAATCTAATACACGTCATACTTCATTGGACGCGCCAGTGCACGAAGCAGAAGATGTAGCCATGGGTGATTTATTAGAAGGCGGATCTCATACGGACGAAGATGTGATGAAAGATTCTTTAAGAGAAGAGATTAAAAGAGTTTTAAAATCTTTAAGTCCAAGAGAAGCTGAGATTGTGAATGCCTATTTTGGTTTAGATGGCGAAAATGGTGTTACGATCGAACAAATTGGAATTAAATACGATTTAACTAAAGAACGTATTAGACAAATTAAAGAACGTGCCATTAAACGTTTACAAAAAGCTCGATATAGTAATGCATTGAAAGCTTATTTGGGCTAATAAAAAATTAACAATATCATAAAAGCCCCAACGATCTTACAGATTTGTCGGGGCTATTTTTTTCTAAGCCTTTATTAAAACTTAAAGGCTTGAAAAAAAACAATAAATTTTTTTTTACTTATACCTACATTGTAGCAACAAAAGAAAAGGATTATGGAAACAGAAAAAGTAGACATCTTAATTATCGGATCAGGACCAGCAGGTTATACTGCAGCAATCTATGCTGCAAGAGCAAATATGAAACCTTTATTATACCAAGGTATTCAACCAGGTGGGCAATTAACAATTACGACAGAAGTAGAGAATTATCCAGGTTTCCCAGATGGAATTCAAGGGCCAGACATGATGGTGAATTTTGAAAAACAAGCTGCAAGGATGGGTGCCGATATCCGATATGGATTGGCTACAAAAGTAGATTTTAGCAGTTACCCCCATAAGGTATGGATTGATGATGAAAAAATAATTGAAGCAGGTGCGGTGATTATCTCTACTGGTGCTAGTGCAAAATGGTTGGGCATCCCTAGTGAAGAAAGATTAAATGGATTTGGGGTGAGCGCATGCGCAGTATGTGATGGTTTTTTCTTTAAAGGAAAAGATGTAGCCATTGTGGGTGCGGGTGATACAGCAGCAGAAGAAGCACATTATTTATCAAAAATGTGTACGACAGTGCATATGATTGTGAGAAAGGAACAAATGCGTGCGAGTAAAGTGATGCAAGATAGAGTCTTGAATACACCAAATATTATAATGCATTTTAATTCCGAAACAGACGAAATTTTGGGAGAAAAGAAAGTAGAAGGGGTGCGTATCAAAAACAATAAAACAAATACCATGGAAGAGATTCCAGTAAGTGCGTTTTTTGTGGCAATCGGACACAATCCAAATAGCAGTATTTTTAAAGACTATATAAAGATGGATGAAACAGGTTATATCTTAACTGAGCCTGGTACAACTAAAACAAATATTGAAGGGGTGTTTGCATCAGGAGACGTACAAGATAAAAATTATCGACAAGCTGTAACGGCTGCAGGTAGTGGTTGTATGGCGGCTTTAGATGCAGAACGTTTTTTAACAGCTAAGGGTCATTAATTAAACCTTTACTATGCACATCTATTTAAATGATTTAATTTTCAATGGTTTTCACGGAGTCTATCCTGCAGAAAAAAAAATTGGAAATACATTTAAGGTAGATGTCCGCATTCAAATGACGCCTGCTACAAAAACAATCCATAAATTAGAAGACACCATTGATTATGTGCAAGTATATGCATTGATTCAAAAAATCATGCTAGTACCTACACCATTACTTGAAACGATTGTAGCCAATATTGCAGATCAAATTCTAGCAGCAAATCCTATTGCTGCATCTGTCTATGTAAAAATCACAAAGCAACAATTGTCAGTACCTTATTTTGAAGGAACAACTGCGGTAGATATTGAACGTAGTAGGTCAAATCATTCCAAATCAACATCGTCCATTTAGATTTAAATTTTCTTATCCTTCCATCTCATTGTTCTAATGTAGAAGTAGGAAGGTAGTAATAAACTTAACCAATAAATAATCTCACTAAGCCATCCGTAAGTGATAGGAAGTTGGTAATATTCAAGCACTAGATAGTTGTAGATAATGTAAATGATGATGGCAGCAAATTCAATGAGCAAGGTCACTTTGGATTGACCTGTCCCTGTAACAGCACTTAGCCAAATGGTTGATACAGACATAAAAAGTAGTGCGATAGAAACGATTCTTAAGACAGGTACTCCTTCCGTTAAAAAGCTTTCACCTTGTCCATAGATAGAAAGAAATTGGGCAGCAAATACATTGATCATAATCGCAACAATAAAGGCAAAACCAAAGCTCCATCGCATGATTTTATGAATCAATTCAATGACTTTATCTTGCATTTTTTGTCCAATGATATTACTCACCATAGTGGTGGTGGTAGCTGCAAATGCCCAGGTAAAACAACCAAAAAAGCCAAAAATATTACGCATGGCATTGGATACTGCCAGGGATTGTTCCCCTCTATGTTCAATTAATATATAAAAGAATTCCCAGCTAATAATGCTAATCATGTATTGCATGATTAAAGGAGAAGACTGCACCAAAATCAGTTTTACATAATCCAATTTAAGCTCAAACTTTTTAAATAATTCAAATCTTGCTCCAATCTTTTGATAATGTATGACAAGATAAATCACCAATAAACCCATGATCTCTGCAATGATAGAGGCATAGGCGGCACCATTTAAACCCATGGCAGTAAAACCAAAATGTCCAAAGATTAAACTGTAATCAAAAAAAATATTGAACAATGCCTCAGTAGCGGTTCCAATGATTAAGAACTTGCTTTGATTAGTGCCCACTAATAAGGCATTGCGCATTTGATAAATAAATAAAAATGGAATCCCCCAAATACGAATTTTAAGAAATTCAATCACCGTATCGGCTCTTGATGAATCTATTAATAAAGCATGAAATAGAGTAGGGGCAATAAAATAGGTAAAACCAATACCAATGATGGATAAGAAAATGGAAATGATGACACCCTGTGAAAACAAGATACCAATTTCATCCACCCTGTTTTCGCCTGCTCTCCTAGAAATAAGGGCTTGCAAACCATTATTGAGTCCTTGCCCCATGACCCCAAATATCAAATAATAGACCCCTGTAATGCCTCCAATGGCGAGAGCTTGCTTGCTTAAGGCACCCAGAAAGATATTGTTGATGATAAAGTTAAACTGAGGCACCAAGATAGCCAACGCGATAGGGATAGAGATGGTCAGTATTTGTTTGCTACTAATATTGACCTGTAAGGATGGGGTCGCTGCTGGTTGACTCATATATTTACAAATCTACAACTAGTTTTATCAATACATAGCCTCTTTTTTTTGTATCATTGCAGTAGAAATTGACTATGAAAAAAATTGGTATTTACGGCGTACAAGAAAGTACAGCAAATAATAAGGTGGAAGATCTTTATTTGATCGTGGACGAACAGTCTATCTGTTTTGTTGTTAAAAACCATATCGATGGTACATATATTGCGTTTGAATATTTTGAAAATACCACAGATCAAAATGGCTGGAATCAACTATTAGGTTATTTGCAAAATAATTCAAAGCTGATACAATCATTTTATAGACAGGTGCAATTTGTGATGAATACAAAAAGAACGGTATTAACTAAATCTGTTAGCACGGGTGCAGATGCTTTTTATCATAATGAATTTAGTCTGGTTGTTGGCACAAAAATGGAAGAAGAAATTCAGTTACAAAAAATTGGTCAAGATCAAGTTTTGGTGTATAGTATACCTGATGCATTAAGTACTTTATTAACGAGGTCTTTTCCAACTGGTAAATGGATCAATTATCTAAGTAGTTTAATTAGTTCCAACCATACTGATGGGGTTTGTGTTGCTCTGTTTAATGATTATTTTATTGTTTTAATCTTACAAAATGGCAAACCACAATTTGTGAATTATTTCAACAGGAGTAGTGACGAACAGAATCAATACCTTGTGTTGAACGCTTGTGTTCAATCCAATATTCAACCTAAGGATTCCAATTTAAATGTGATAGGCTATAGTGCCGAAAGAGATCTATGGATGCAGGAATTGGCAAGTTATTTTGCAGGGGCACATATGCAACATACACCAGAAGCAGGTATTGGAGCATCGTTAAATGCAGATTATCCAAATCATCATTACGCGCCTTATTTTATTTTTTAAGTCGTAAGTATGAGAATTATTTCAGGAAAATATGGAGGCAGAAGGATTCATCCACCTACCAATATGCCACATACAAGACCCACTACTGATATTGCGAAAGAGGGCTTATTTAATATCTTACACAATAGAGTAGCCATGGACGGCGCCACTACATTGGACTTATTTGGAGGCACTGGCTGCATTAGTTATGAATTAGCTTCTAGAGGCGCCGAACAATTGACCATTGTAGAAAAAGATAAGACAATGCTTGATTTCATTAAAAAAAATATTGACTTTCTGAAGATTGAAAATGCAATCACTATTCAAATGGATGTGTTTCAATTTTTAGCCACCTGCAATCAACAATATGATATTATTTTTGCAGGCCCACCTTATGCCTTAAATACCATCGACGATTTACCAAAAATCATTGTAGAAAAGAAATTGATTAGTCCTAAAGGCTATTTTATTTTGGAACATACCCCACGTAACGACTATAAAACTTTTGAAGGCTATAGTTTTCAAAGAAATTATGGCGCCACCATTTTTAGTTTTTTTGAATGCATATAACGAAAGCCGAAGCGCGTACCATATTATCCCAAAAAAGAGCTGCATTGACGGAGTTAGCATGCATAAAATTGGATGATCTATTACTGATTCAATTACAGCGTATTGATTGGAAAAGCACCGCAATCCTTGCTAGTTTTTATCCTTTAGCCCACAAGAACGAACCCAATACCTTGTTATTCGAAAAATACATTAAGACCTTATACCCATTTATACGTTTCTGTTATCCAATTGTAGATGCTGAACAATACCAAATGGATTTCTATTTTGAAACGGAAACTTTACAGTTGAATGCATATGGTATTCAAGAACCTTTACCTTTTAACCAAGTAGCACCAGAAATGATTGATACTATGTTAGTTCCTTTATTGGGGATTGATCAAAAAGGTCATCGAGTTGGCTATGGTAAGGGGTACTACGATCGCTACTTAGTAAAAGCTAGTAAAGGGATGCAAAAAATAGGTGTTTCTTACTTTGAGCCGATGGACAATTTCACTGATACCAACGAATTTGACGTACCTTTATCTAGTTGTATCACGCCGTGGAATACCTATGAATTTGAATAATCTTTTTTTAAAATCTTTTAGAGTACTGCTCTTACCTTTTGCTATTCTATATGGTTGGATTGTGGCATTACGCAATTGGATGTATGCCAAAAAATATTTTAAATCAGTTCATTTTAATCTGCCTATTATTTGTGTTGGCAATCTTTCATTAGGTGGCACTGGGAAGTCACCCATGGTAGAACATTTATTGTCCATTCTTTCAAACCATTATAAAACAGCTACATTAAGCAGGGGTTATAAACGAAAAACCAAAGGCTATGCATTAGCGGGTGAGCAATCTACTGCACTAGAAATAGGGGATGAACCCATGCAGTTTCATTTTAAATTTCCAAATGTAGCAGTTGCAGTTGGAGAGCGTCGCATTGAAGCCATCCCACAATTGATTCAGGATATTCCAGATTTACAAACAGTCATATTAGATGATGCATTTCAACATCGTGAAATAGATGCACATTTTAGTATTCTTTTAACCGAATACGATAACCTCTATTGCGATGATTTCTTCTTTCCAACAGGGGATTTAAGGGATGAACGAAAATCAGCGAAACGTGCCAATATCATTGTAGTGACCAAATGTCCTTTGGATATGACAGAGGCTGATAAAGCGGAGGTATTGGAAAAGTTGTATCCAGCGCAACATCAATCTGTTTTTTTCACGGCGATTGTTTATCAGACGCCTTATCATATTTACAACCCTTCTGACCAATGGGTATTGACCATGCGAGATGAGGTTTTATTGGTATGTGGCATTGCCAACCCTATTCCTTTAAAAAATTATATACACGAAAACACACACACTTATTATCAATTAAGTTACAGCGATCATCATATTTTCTCTATCGAAGATTTAAATGAGATGCACAATAAATTTGAACAGATTAACGCAAAGAGTAAGCTCATCCTTACCACCGAAAAAGATGCGGTTAGATTAGTGAAGTATTCCGATGAATTATATAATATGCCATTGTATGTACTTCCGATCAAACCTTTTTTTCTATTTAATCAAGCAACTGAGTTTAATCAATTGGTCATTGATTTTGTAGCACAATATCATCAACAAACAAATGAACAGTAAAAAAGACAAGAAGAAGTCAAAAACAACTACAAAACAAACCCATTTAACGACAACGTATAAAGGGGTATTAGACATCGCTAAATCAGGTATGGGTTTTATTATCGTACAAGGCTTAGAACAAGATATATTAGTTTTCCCAACCGATTTTAATACCGCACTTAAAGGAGACGAAGTCCGAGTTAAAATCACCAAAATAAGACAAGGCTCTGGTAAAAAAGAAGGTAAAGTGATGGAGATTGTAAAAAGAAAACAAGTTTCTTTTTCAGGCACGATGCAGATCATGCAACACCATGCTTTTTTCCTACCCAATACCATCCATCCAATGCCAGATATTTATATTCCAATGGATAAATTAAAAGGCGCTAAGACGGGAGATAAAGTGATTGTACAATTGACCAAATGGGAAAATTCAAATAAAAAACCAGAAGGAGAAGTTTTAGAAATATTTACACCTGAGAAAGAGAATGATATGGCCATGAAATCCATTGTGGCGGAATCAGGTTTCCCCTTAGTATTTGATGGAGAAGTATTGGCTTTTGCAAAAACACTATCCGATAAAATTTCTACCGAAGAAATTGCAAAACGAAAAGACTACCGAAAAGTGTTGACATTCACGATTGATCCTTTAGATGCTAAGGATTTTGATGATGCCATTTCTTTCCAACATTTAGACAATGGGCATATTGAAATTGGGGTACATATTGCCGATGTAAGTCATTTTGTGCAACCTGGTACAGCGGTGGATAAAGCAGCTTATGAAAGGGCTACATCGGTCTACTTGCCTGATAGGGTTTATCCAATGCTTCCAGAAAGAATCTCTAATGAATTGTGTTCATTAAGACCTAAGGAAGAAAAATTAACTTTCTCAGCCACATTTGAAGTGGATGCGACAGGAAAGATTGTGCATACTTGGTATGGTAAAACAGTGATCTTTTCGGATCGTCGATTTACTTATGAAGATGTCCAAACAATTATTGAATCAAAAGAAGGAGACCACAAAGAAGAAATATTGTGGTTGCATGACTATACCCAAGATTTGAGAAAAAAACGTTTCGAAAATGGGGCCATCAATTTCTCTTCACAAGAAGTTCGTTTTACTTTAGACGCCACCGGAAAACCAATTGGCATCACTATAAAGGAAAGTAAAGCATCTCATCAATTGATCGAAGAATTGATGTTAAAAGCCAATCAACTAATTGCAGAAAAAATGGGCAATGTGAAAGTTAAAAAAGAAGTCTTGCCTTTTCCTTATCGTGTGCATGATCAACCTAATGAAGATAAATTAAACCCATTTGTCGTATTTGCTAAAAAGCATGGCTATCCTTTTAATATCGATTCTCCTGAACATATTGCGCATAGTTTTAACAATTTAATGTTGGCTTCAAAAGGCAAACCAGAGCAACATGTTTTAGAGCAATTAGGTATTCGCACCATGGCCAAAGCGGTGTATACCACCAACAATATTGGCCACTATGGACTAGGTTTTGAACACTATTGTCATTTTACTTCTCCAATACGTCGATATCCTGATGTGCTTGTGCATAGAATCGTGCAAAGTGTTTTAATGGGCAATGCTATGAATGACGAAGGATTAGAGGAAAAATGTGCACATTGTAGTATGCGTGAAAGAGCAGCAATGGAAGCAGAACGTGCTGCCAATAAATACAAACAAGTTGAATTCATGCGAGATTATTTGGGACATAGTTTCGAAGGTATTATTAGTGGAGTAGCAAGTTTTGGCTTCTTTGTGGAAACAGTGGAGCACAAATGTGAAGGACTAGTCACCATTGCAAGTTTGTCTAAATTTGATGACTTTAAATTGATTGAAGCAGACTATGCTTTAGTGGGTTCTAGGTCGGGTCGAAAATTTAATATGGGGGATAAAGTAGTTGTCAAAGTAGCCGCAGCCAATTTGGATAAACGCCAATTAGATTTTGAATGGGAAGTGAATGGAATGCTGAATAAATAAAATATTAGCAATTAATAAGCCGTTAAGGTTTCTTCAAAAATAATCCCTTCTTCTGCTAAGCATTTTAAAATGGGTCGGTAAATTCTTGCATCAATTGGAATATGCAATCCTGTCATTTGAATTTCTCCTTTTAAATAAGCACAGACACCCATTGCCAATGGTAAACCCACTGTGGTGGCCATGGCTGTATGGATGGCATCTGTTCCAGTTAATACCATGCTGCTATCCAATTTAAATGGACGATCACCAATGTTGTATTCAATTTCGTGTAACATCACCACCAAATCTTTGTCTGTTTCTGCAAGTTTCCATTTATCCTCTAGTAACCATTGTAAGATGCTTGCATTGGAATTGAATTGAGTTGGAATATTTGTAGCATCATTTAATCCAATGAATTCGAGTTGTTCCTTAATGGCTGCATCTTGCATAAATTTTTCTAAAATTTGTTCAAGACCATTTTGTTGAATATGCTTTGCAAACCAATTTTGAACAGTCGTATTAGGTGCTAAATCAAATACCGTTTCATCGGTTAAATGCATTTGTACTATGGCATTCCAGCCAGTACAAAATGCAGGATAGCGAAGGGTAGTGCGCACAAAATTATTCACGCCATGTAAATGATACGTGTCGATATAAGATAAGGAATTTCTATTTGGATAATAAGCAAGTTGGCCAATACCAGGTAATTGCACAAGTGGGGCTTGATCAAATATTTCGAGATAATTTTTTGTTTCCGTTGTCCCATTTTCTACATAAATGGCGCCTGCTTTTCCTGCTAAAATGATGTTTCTAGGATTCCAACTGATTTTATAATGCCAAGGATTGTTATCACTTTCTGGTGCAATCAATCCGCCACAATGCGATTTAAAGCTGGTAATTTTACCTCCTTTTTCATGAATCTCATCTATGATAGCCATTGCGCTCATATGGTCAATTCCGGGATCTAAACCCATTTCACAGAGGAATAATAGTTGTTTAGACTCAATTTCTGAAGCAATGGAACGCATATTATCGTCTACATATGAGGCTGTGAACAATGGTTTCTCAAAATGCAAGCAATCTTTAGCCACTAAAAAATGTAGTTGTGCAGGCAGCATGGACACCACGATATCCGCTTTTTGAACCAAATTTTGACGATCTATTTCATTTTTGATATCTATGCCTAGGGCAGTTCCATTGGGGGCATTATTCCACTTGTTTTTAGCAATGGCTTCATCTCCATCTGCCAGGACAATATACCAGTCATTTTCAACCGCTTTTTGTTGTAAATATTGGATTAAAACTGTGGCAGATTTGCCAGCTCCAATAATGAGTATTTTTTGGCCCATTTTTGAATGTATAAGTGGTTAAAAATGTATGGGTTAAAG
>Ga0209088_10002496_pt1 | contig 11253 bp, 8 predicted proteins | sample S_140625_EF_Meta_FD_187324 | JGI IMG/M metagenome (GOLD analysis project Ga0209088, IMG submission 187324) | Freshwater microbial communities from Lake Simoncouche, Canada to study carbon cycling - S_140625_EF_MetaG (SPAdes) (version 2) | ecosystem: Environmental > Aquatic > Freshwater > Lake ...
TTATGCCACGGAGGGTGGCGGTGTGGGTCCCCATTTCGACAGCTATGACGTTTTTCTGTTGCAGGCGCATGGTCAGCGCAAGTGGCGAATTGGGCGACAGAAAAAGTTTGAGTTGCAGGAAGGCGTGCCCCTCAAAATCTTGAAAGCATTCAAGCCTGAAGCTGAGTTTGTGCTGAACCCCGGTGACATGCTTTATTTGCCCCCAGGATATGCCCATGACGGCATTGCCGTGGGTGAGTGCATGACTTATTCCATTGGCTTTAAGGTCCCTCGAAGTGCCGCGTTGGCCAGTGAATTGCTGATGGGGCTGTCAGAAGAGATGGCTGAAAATGCGGGCTCCAGTTTGGATGTGATTTACCAAGACCCCAATCAAACAGCCGTTGTCAAAGACGCTTGTATTCCAGCGGCGCTGCAAAAATTTGCTTTGCAATCAGTGGCCCAAGCGCTCAAAGACCCCCAAATTTTGAATTGTTTGCTGGGCGAAACACTCACAGAGCCCAAACCCAATGTTTGGTTCGATCCACCAGATCAGGATGTGTTGAGTGAGTTTGCATGGCCTTGTCATGTTCGTCTCGATCGAAGAACCAAAATGCTGTTCGATGCCAAGCACATCTTTATCAATGGTGAGAGTTTTCGGGCAGCAGGCAAGGACGCCAAGCTGCTTCAAAAGTTGGCCAATGAGAAGTTCCTTAGTGCCAAAGAGGCTAAGGGTTTGACCGAGGCGGCTGTTCAATTGATGCAGGCTTGGTGGGAAGAGGGGTGGTGGCATCCATCTGGTTTGCTGGAAAATGGTTTGGCATGATTAAAGCTATAATCGGAGGCTGGATAGCAAGAGCTCGAGTGCTTGCTATTCTGTCAACAGGCTTTTTCTAAACCTGATGACAATTTCCCGGAAATTGTTTTTTACTAACTTTAAGGATAATAATCATGACCAAGTCCCTCGTTTTGGCTGCCGTGATCGCTGCTGCTGCTTTGGCTGCCTGCGGTAAAAAAGAAGAAGCTGCTCCAGCACCCGCACCAGCGCCAGCTGCTGCACCAGCCGCTCCTGCAGCGCCTGCTGCTGATGCCAAGCCAGCTGATGCTGCTGCTCCTGCAGCTGCTGCACCAGCCGCAGCACCTGCTGCTCCTGCTGAAGCCCCTAAGAAGTAATTCTTGGCAGTCAAAGAAAAACCCCGCTCTGCGGGGTTTTTTTTCGGCCAGACCTTTGTGAGTCTGGCAGGCTGTAGGTGCTTATTTGATTTCGTCAGCCAACAGTTTGATGATTTTGTCAGCATTGGCCGAGGTTTCAGGTATGCCGTCAGCGCCCTGAACCATCACCGTTGAAACATCGCCCTTGCTGGTCACAGCAATGCGGTATTTGGCCAGTGTGGGAATGACTTTTTCGCTTGTGAAAAGCTTGGCAAAGAAGCCAGGCTCTTTGCCGGTGGTGCCAGGTGGCGCATAACGCACAAAGAAGACACCTTGCGCACGATCACGGTCTTCTACGGTAAATCCTGTTCGATCAATGGCCACACCGACGCGGCGCCATGCGCGCTCAAAACTGTCGTTGATCTCGATGGCGGGCAGATTGTTCTGCTTGATCACCTTCACATCGGCGGGCATCACTGAACCAGCTGATGAGGGCGTGACTGGATTGGCTGTACTGGCCAAAGCAGGATTGGCTGAGAGACTTTGGCCACCCAATTTCATCATGAGACGACGCAGAAATTCAATTTCTAATTCAGGATCGGCTGCACGTGGCGACCAAACTGTGGAATCTTTCAAGGGACTGGTGTAAATTTCAGCCAAGCCACGATGGGTGATGGTAATTTCCAAACCATTGGCCGTTCTCTCGACGCGGGTGCGAAAGCGATCACGCTCGCCCGTGGAATAGAGAGAGTCAAACATTTTGCCGACGGCTTTGCGCAAAAAGTCTTGTGGCAATTTGGCGCGATTTTCAGCCCAGTCAGTTTCCATGATGCCCAGCTCAGCTTGGTCAAGGTTGAGCACGAAACCATTGTCTTTCCAGAATTCACGCAATGGCTCCCACACGGCATCTGCGCTTCTGTTGATGACCAAATAACGCTGCGTGCCTGTGCGCACAATGCGTGCTTCACCGGCTTGATTGGCTGCGGTGCCAGCATCGTTGCTGGCGCGCGAAGGTGATGCGGCCGAGGCAGCACTGGCCAATGCGCTGTTCGAGCCAGCCACTTGATACCGAGAGTCGCGCTTTAACTGTGTGAGATCTGGCGGAACTTCAAGCGTCGGTGCTTGGCTGGCACTTTTGTAATCAATTTTGCTTTCTTCTAAAGTAGAGCAGCCGGACAAAAAACAGGTCAGAGCGGCGGCACAAGCCATTGCAGTCAAGTGATGGGCAGAAGGGGCAAATCGATTCACGGGGGTGTCCTTAAATAAGTCCGCTGGCACGCAACGCGGCTTCAACCACGGGCTGCTGAGATTTTGAGAGTTCGGTCATGGGCAAGCGCAAAGTGCCGCCACACAGACCCATGCGGGCCATGGCCCATTTCACGGGCATGGGGTTGGCTTCAACAAATAAATGCTTGTGCATGGGCATCAACTTGAATTGAATTTCCATGGCTTTTTGAACATTGCCCGCCATGGCGGCGACGCACAACTCATGCATCAAGCGGGGTGCCACATTGGCCGTCACGCTGACATTGCCTTTGCCGCCGCACAGCATGAGTGCCACAGCGCTTGGATCATCGCCCGAATAGACGGCAAATTCTTTGGGCAAATCGCGAATGAGCCACTGCGCGCGTTCGATGTTGCCAGTGGCTTCCTTGATGCCCACAATGCCTGGCACTTGTGCCAAACGCAAAACAGTTTCGTGCTGCATATCGGCCACAGATCGGCCAGGCACGTTGTACAAAATGACTGGCAAATCAGGCACCGATTCTGCAATGGCCTTGAAGTGCTGATACAGGCCTTCTTGGGTGGGCTTGTTGTAATAAGGGACCACTTGAAGTTGGCAATCTGCGCCCACACTTTTGGCAAACTTGGCCAACTCGATGGCCTCAGCAGTGGAGTTGGCGCCGCAACCTGCCATGATGGGCACGCGGCCTTTGGCTTGCTCAACGGAGACTCGGATGATTTCGCGGTGTTCTTCCACATTCACAGTGGGGGATTCACCGGTTGTGCCCACCACGCCAATGCAATCGGTGCCTTCAGCAATGTGCCAATCGATCAGTTTTCGCAGGCTGGCGTAATCGACAGAACCGTCCTCCAGCATGGGAGTGACCATAGCGGGAATGCTGCCTGTAATGGGTTGAAAAGTTTTCGTCATGGCGAATGAAGTGGTCGACAAATGAGCATTCTAACGACTGCTAAGGCAAAACGGACGTGCCAAGTCATTGACTTGGTGAACGGCCACAATTCTCTGAACAAATTTGGCGGGTGAATCCCAAAATCCATCTTGGTAAGCAATGATGCGCAGTGACTCGCAAGTCTGAAGCAGTTCGCCAGGTTGCAGCAAAAAGTCGGGCCTTGATGGTTTGCCAATTTTTTCGTGTCCGAGCGCAAAGGTCTCGTAAATGAGAAGACCTTCGGCTGCCAAGCATGCCAAAATGCGCGGCATCAAGGGGCGCCACAAGTAATTGGTGACCACCACCACATCAAAGGTCTGGCCGCTTAAAGGCCAGGGGCCGCCTTCGATGTCCGCTTCGATGACCTGCCCGAAAGCACCGGCTTGCGCCAAAGCCTCGCTCGAGCGGTCTACGCCTGTGCAATGGTGCCCCAAGCTCTGAAAATACTTCATGTGCCTGCCTGCGCCACAAGCCAGATCCAAAACCTGACTTTGGGGTTTGGCCAAGTGCGACCATCGCTGAACCCAAAGGGAAGGGTCTTCTGTGCCGTGCATTTGACAATACTCCTGATGAATCTCATGCGCTGGAAAGCGAGATGCCCCGAATGATGCCCGATTGTGAAGTCGATTAATGGGTGGAACTGTAAATTTATCCAGTGGTTTGTGAGAAATCACACTACAATCTGCGCCCATGGCCACATCTACCTCTGCAAAACCATCTCCCGAATATGGCGAAGGCTCCATTCGAGTCCTCAAAGGCTTAGAGCCCGTCAAGCAACGCCCGGGCATGTACACCCGAACCGACAACCCCTTGCACGTCATTCAAGAGGTGCTCGACAACGCGGCGGACGAAGCGCTGGCGGGCCACGGTAAAAAAATCAAAGTCACCCTTCATGCCGATGGCTCGGTCAGCATTGAAGACGACGGTCGCGGCATTCCATTCGGGCTGCACCCAGAAGAAAAAGCGCCTGTCATTGAGTTGGTGTTCACGCGACTTCATGCTGGCGGCAAGTTCGACAAGGGCAGTGGCGGCGCCTACAGTTTTTCAGGTGGCTTGCATGGCGTGGGTGTGAGTGTGACCAATGCTTTGGCCAAACGTTTGGAAGCCATCAGCTACCGTGAAGGTCAAGTGGCCGCCTTGGCTTTTTCCGGTGGCGATGTGATTGAGCAACTTGTCACGCGCAAAGCGGGTGAGGGCGATCGCAAGCAAGGCACCACAGTGCGTGTGTGGCCCGATGCCAAGTATTTTGAATCGAGTGCCCTGCCCATGACCGAGCTCACGCATTTGCTGCGAAGCAAAGCGGTGCTCATGCCAGGCGTCACAGTGACCCTGTTCAACGAAAAAACCAAAGAGACCCAAACTTGGCAGTACAAAGCCGGACTGCGCGACTACCTCATGCAAACTTTGAATGGCGATCCTGTCATTCCCTTGTTTGAAAATGAAGGCTTTGCCGACAGCAACAACGACAGCTTTGCAGAAGGCGAAGGCGCCAGTTGGGCGGTTGCGTTTACCGAAGATGGCCAGCCTGTTCGCGAAAGCTATGTCAACCTCATTCCAACCACCGCCGGCGGCACGCACGACAGTGGTTTGCGCGATGGTTTGTTCACGGCCGTCAAGAGTTTCATTGAACTGCACAGCTTGCTGCCAAAGGGCGTGAAGCTCATGCCTGAAGATGTGTTTGCACGTGCCAGTTTTGTGTTGTCCGCCAAAGTACTCGATCCTCAATTTCAAGGTCAAATCAAAGAGCGCTTGAACTCACGCGATGCGGTGCGATTGGTGTCTAGCTTTGTGCGGCCTAGCCTTGAGTTGTGGCTGAACGAACATGTGGAATATGGCAAAAAGTTGGCAGAGTTGGCCATCAAAGCTGCGCAACATCGCCAAAAGGCGGGCCAAAAAGTTGAAAAACGCAAGAGCTCTGGCGTGGCGGTGTTGCCCGGCAAGCTGACAGATTGCGAGAGCAAAGACATTGCACACAACGAAGTGTTTTTGGTCGAGGGCGACTCGGCAGGTGGCAGTGCCAAGATGGGCCGCGACAAAGAGTGCCAGGCCATTCTGCCTTTGCGCGGCAAAGTGCTCAACACTTGGGAAGTTGACCGCGATCGCTTGTTTGCCAACAACGAAATTCACGACATCTCGGTCGCCATTGGCGTTGATCCGCATGGCCCCAACGACTCGCCTGATTTGTCGGGTTTGCGTTACGGCAAGATTTGCATTCTGAGCGATGCCGACGTGGATGGCTCGCACATTCAAGTCTTGCTCTTAACGCTGTTTTTCCGTCACTTTCCCAAGCTCATTGAAACAGGCAATTTATATGTGGCGCGGCCGCCCTTGTTCCGCGTTGATGCGCCAGCACGTGGCAAAAAACCAGCCGCCAAAATGTATGCCCTTGACGATGGCGAGTTGCAAAGCATCTTAGACAAGCTGCGCAAAGACGGTGTGCGAGAAGGTGCATGGAGCATCAGCCGATTCAAAGGCTTGGGCGAGATGAATGCAGAGCAATTGTGGGAAACCACACTGAATCCAGACACGCGTCGTTTGTTGCCTGTGCAACTCGGTACCTTGGACTTTGCACAAACCGAAAGTTTGATCACCCAGCTGATGGGCAAGGGCGAGGCTGCAGCCCGCCGGGAACTGATGGAATTGCACGGTGATGACATTGAAATCGACGTCTGAAGAACAGATTTAAATTGAACACGCCATGAACGATCAACCGACCTTAGACCTTCAAAACAGCGAGTCCGATGACTCCTTGAATTTGGCCACGTATGCACAACGTGCCTACCTTGAATATGCCTTGAGCGTGGTCAAGGGCCGTGCTTTGCCCGATGTGTGCGATGGCCAAAAACCTGTGCAGCGGCGCATTTTGTATTCCATGTCTCGCATGGGCTTGGGCTTCTCGGGCGCCACGGGTGCCAAGCCGGTTAAAAGTGCGCGCGTGGTGGGCGATGTCTTGGGCCGCTTCCACCCGCATGGCGATCAAGCAGCTTACGATGCACTGGTTCGCATGGCGCAAGACTTCAGCCAGCGCTACCCGCTCATTGATGGACAAGGCAACTTTGGCAGTCGCGATGGCGATGGCGCTGCGGCCATGCGCTACACAGAAGCACGGCTTTCCAAAATCACCACCTTGTTGTTGGATGAGATAGACCAGGGCACTGTTGACTTCATTCCCAACTACGATGGCTCGACCGAAGAGCCGCGGCAGTTGCCAGCGCGTTTGCCCTTTGTGTTGATGAACGGTGCCAGTGGCATTGCGGTGGGTTTGGCCACTGAAATTCCAAGTCACAATTTGCGCGAAGTGGCCGATGCCTGCGTGGCACTCATCAAGTCGCCCAAGCTCACCAACGAAGAATTGTTTGCCTTGGTGCCTGGCCCCGACTATCCGGGCGGCGGTCAAATCATCAGCCCTGCATCGGACATTGCAGATGCCTATCGCACAGGTCGTGGGTCTCTGAAGGTGCGCGCGCGTTGGAAAATTGAAGACTTGGCGCGCGGCCAATGGCAATTGGTGGTCACTGAATTGCCCATTGGCGTGAGTTCGCAAAAAGTGCTGGAAGAAATTGAAGAACTCACCAACCCCAAAGTGAAGGCGGGCAAGAAAGCTTTGAGTGCAGACCAAATGCAACTCAAGGCCAGCATCTTGTCCTTGCTTGACGTGGTGCGCGATGAATCGAGCAAAGATGCCGCCGTGCGTTTGGTGTTCGAGCCTAAAACCAGCCGCATTGAACAACAAGAACTCATCACGGCTTTGCTGGCGCACACCAGCTTGGAAACATCGTCGCCCATCAACATGACCTCGGTGGGCATTGATGGCAAGCCGGTGCAAAAGTCATTGCGCCAAATGTTGCTTGAGTGGATTACGTTCCGCCAACAAACCATTGTGCGCCGCTCTGAGCATCGCTTGGGCAAGGTGATGGACCGCATCCACATCTTGGAAGGCCGTCAGTTGGTGTTGCTCAACATTGACGAAGTGATTGCCATCATTCGCCAAAGCGATGAGCCCAAACAGGCTTTGATGGCGCGTTTCAAACTGAGTGAACGCCAAGCCGAAGACATTCTGGACATTCGCTTGCGTCAATTGGCCAGATTGGAAGGCATCAAGATTGAGCAAGAGTTGAAGGAGCTGCGCACCGAGCAAACACAACTCGAAGAAATTTTGGCCAACCCTTCAGCACTCAAACGTTTGATGGTGAAAGAGATTGAACAAGATGCCAAAGCCTTTGCCGATCCGCGCCGAACAATCATCCAAGAAGAGAAGAAGGCCGTGGCCGAAGTGAAGGTGGTGGACGAACCTGTGACGGTGGTGGTGTCGGAAAAAGGTTGGGTGCGTGCGCGCCAAGGTCATGGTCACGACGCTGGCAGTTTTGCCTTCAAGGCGGGTGACGGTTTGTATGGCACCTATGAATGCCGCACTGTCGATACGCTGCTTGCCTTTGGCACAGCCCAAAAGGGCAGTGGCCGTGTTTACTCAGTGCCTGTGTCATCCTTGCCTGGTGCGCGTGGCGATGGTCAGCCTGTGACCACACTCATTGAATTAGAAGCCGGCACTCAGATTGCCCATTACTTTGCTGGACCTGCAAACGCCAAGCTCTTGCTTTCAAGTTCAGGTGGCTATGGATTTATGGCCACGGTTGAGAACATGATCTCGCGTCAAAAAGGCGGCAAAGCTTTTCTGACAGTGGGCGAGGGCGAATCGGTGTGCGCACCCTCTCATGTCTCGGGCTCCAATGCGACGCCGCAGCCTGGCGCATCTGCCATGCCGCCAGCCACGCATGTCGCCTGTGCTTCCACGGGGGGTCGCATTTTGACTTTCGAAATCAGTGAGCTCAAGATGATGGAAAAGGGCGGGCGTGGTTTGATGCTGCTTGATTTGGAAGCCAAAGACGCCTTGGCAGGCGCGGCCGCCTACACCCGCAGTGTGAAGCTGACGGGCATAGGCCGTGGCGGCAAAGACCGAGAAGAAACGCTTGAAATTAGAAGCTTGAACAATGCGCGAGCGGCTAGAGCGCGCAAAGGCAAGGCTGCTGATTTGGGCTTCAAGCCCACCCAAATTTCACGCGTTGAATAAAGCCAAGGCTTATCTTTTGGGGGCGAAATGCATGCGCGGCACGAACTGGTAAGTGGACCGCCAGCAGGTGGCCAAAAGCTCCTCGGGGCCATGACGGTGCGTTAACTTCTTGCGCAGTCTAGAGACGCACACTTGCAAACGTTTGTTGTTGTAAAAATCTGAAAGGCCCCAAATGGCCATTTCTAAGGCGTCGCTGCGCAAAGCTTGTTCGGGGGCCAGGGCCAATTGAGTGAGCAGAACGGTTTCCATGGCGGTCAGTCCAATGGCATTGTTGGCTGGGCCAGTGAGCAATGCCCGAACTGGATCGATGGTCCAGCCAGTTTGGAGGGTTCTGGGAAGCCTTGCAGCCAGCCTTTCAATGATGGCGATCAATTCACTGGGGTTGAAGGGTTTGCTAATGCAAACGTCAGCACCTGCAGTGATGGCGGCAATGCGCTCTTGGGGTTCGGTGGCCGGGGCAATCATGACAACCCGAACTTCTGGGTGTTTGGCTAACTGGGCCGCATAGGTCAGGCTTTGCTCACCGAGCGTGAGGGCATCTAAAACCACCACATCACTGATTTGGTGAGCGTTTTGAGCGGCTAATTCGTCTGCGCCAAGGTAGTGATGGCCTTGAATGCCAGCAGTCGTCAGGTGCGCAAGGACCTGTTCCGCCAATGTTGAGTTTTGTTCGACGAAGCTGACGCAAAGTGGTTTCATGGCGGTGTTCCTGTTTAAATGTTTACTAAAGAATTTATAGTACTTATTTTTTATATTTTTATTAACTCAATTTTGTCAATTTTGTAGTTAAAAAAGTCTCAAATTCTCAGTAAAAGTCCGTTTCTCCTCTGAAAACCATCATCAATTGCTTTGCCTTTCCATGAACTTGCAATGAAAGGAAGTGTGGTAATTTTGTTGAATTAGGCTATTTCTGCAATCAATTCAATCTCGACGCAGGCACCCATGGGCAACTGCGCAACCCCAAAGGCGCTTCGAGCATGCACCCCCGCTTCGCCAAACACTTGCCCCAACAATTCGCTGCAACCATTGGTGACCAGGTGCTGCTCTGTGAAGTCCGAAGTGGAATTGACCAGACTCATGACCTTCACGATGCGCTTGATTTTGTTCAGATCGCCAACCGCTGCGTGAAGGGTTCCCAGCAAATCAATGGCTATCGCGCGGGCGGCAGCTTTGCCTTCTTCGGTTTGAATGTTTTGACCCAATTGACCTGTCCAGGCTTTACCGTTCTTTTTGGCAATGTGGCCACTCACAAAAACCAAATTGCCAGTTTGAGCAAAGGGCACATAGGCTGCAGCGGGTGTGGAAACGGGTGGCAGGGTGATTTGCAATTCTTCTAGACGTTTGTAAATGGACATGGTGTTGAGATGGTTGAAGGATGAGGGATTAAGGATGAGGGATTAAGGGTTTGGGATTCAAGCGGTGCCACTTTGACACTGATTCACTTGGACTGCAAGCAAGCGTAACAGTTGTTGCTTAGAAATGGCAACCAGGTGATCCTAAACTGGTCAAAGCCGAGCCGTGGTGGGCGCAAAGAAAGGCTCGACATGGTGAAGACATTGCCTTGGTGCTTGACGGGTTGGCTTTTGGGCACGGCGCTTCAGTTGCAACAAGCCAGCCTATGGTCGCTTAATGTCGCACTGACTATTGCTTGTTTGGCCTTCTCAGTTGCTTGGATCGCGTGGAGGCTGCGCGCCAAAAATTCTCAGTTCACAAACTGTCTTCTGAGTGCTTTGATTGCCTTGGGCTTGGCTTTGTCGCTTGTCAACGCCCGTTGTCTTTGGCAGGCTCAACACAGACTCGATCCGCTGATCGAGGGCAAAGAACTCATGCTTTCGGGGATCATTGCGTCCTTGCCGCAGCAGAGCGCCAGCAGTGTGAGATTCAGATTTCAAGTTCAATCTGCGTTGGAGGTCAATGCATCTTCCAGTGTCGTGGTTCCGGAGTGGATTGATCTTGCTTGGTACGAAAGAGAGTCAGCTGATTGGATGGCAGGCAGACATTGGGCTGATCTCCAAGCGGGCGATACATGGCAGTTCAGTGTGCGCCTCAAAGCGCCCCATGGCACGCTCAATCCGGGGGGCTTTGATGAGGCTTTGTGGCGTTGGGAACAAGGGGTCATGGCCACAGGATCTGTGCTGACAGGCAAACGCGCTGAAGCACCCCAAAAAATCAAGACATCATGGCTTTACCCTGTCGCACAAGCTAGGCAATATGTGCGATCTGAAATTGAACGCAAACTGGTGTCAGGCGATGCGCAAAGTCGGTCCATCGCTGGCGTGATTGCGGCATTGGTGATGGGCGATCAGGCGGCCATCCAAAGCTCGGATTGGGATCTTTTCAGGGCGACGGGTGTCGCACATTTGATGAGTATTTCGGGTTTGCACATTACCTTGTTTGCATGGGTCATGGCCGGCGCCATGCGAGGGCTTTGGCGATTCTCTGCTGCGCGTGGCAGCCGTCTTTGTTTGCGTTGGCCAGCGCCCCATGCTGCTGTCTTGGCGGGTGCTCTGTTGGCCACACTCTATGCGCTGTTCAGTGGTTGGGGCTTGCCCTCCCAAAGGACCGTCATCATGCTTTGGGTGCTGAGTTTGCTTCGACTCAGGGGTGCGCGTTGGCCACCTTTTTGGAGCCTTGGTTTGGCTTTGTGGGTGGTGGTGGTTTTTGATCCCTGGGCTTTGCTTCAGCCGGGCTTTTGGTTGAGCTTTGTAGCGGTGGGTGTCTTGATGATCAGCGATCCATCTCAACATGCTGAGCTCACCGTGTTCGAAGATGCGGATTCTGAAACAGTGCGAAAAAATTCTTTGAAGTCGATGGGCCTTCATTGGATGGCCAAAGCATTTCAAACACTGAAGGGCTTGTTGCGAGAGCAATGGGTGGTCACAG
>Ga0209088_10002499_pt1 | contig 11245 bp, 15 predicted proteins | sample S_140625_EF_Meta_FD_187324 | JGI IMG/M metagenome (GOLD analysis project Ga0209088, IMG submission 187324) | Freshwater microbial communities from Lake Simoncouche, Canada to study carbon cycling - S_140625_EF_MetaG (SPAdes) (version 2) | ecosystem: Environmental > Aquatic > Freshwater > Lake ...
CACCGCCGACACCTGCGCCTACGCCTAGCCCAACACCTAGTCCGACACCTAGTCCGACACCAGCGCCTACGCCTAGTCCGACACCAGCGCCTACGCCTAGTCCAACGCCAAGTCCGACTCCGTCATGCCCACCACGTGGACAATACGTTAGAACTTCTCAAGAGACTGTGGCTTCGCCTGGCTCATGTGTAATATACACAGCAACTTGGTATACAGATGGTAGCTGTGGAGAGTATGGAACAGTAAGTAGCCAACCATGTCCGCCACCTGCACCTAGTCCACAGCCAGGAACCAGCAGTGAACCTGTTATTGGAGTTCCTTATACCCCATCGTAATTAACATGAGCACTGATTCTAACACAGATTCGTGGATTTTTAAAGTAGGCAACCGCGCTTATACCACGCCGGCAAAACGTCCTTATCGTAAAAACATAACGACATTTTTAGATCTTGCTTTGCCTCTTATAGCTGCTGAAAATTATTCAGCAGTTGTAATTGGTCGTGTTTTGTATGATATTAAAGAAACCAAAGATTTTGATTTATGGCTTCAAGGACCTGTTTCAGATTATAAAAGATTAGAAGAATTACTTCTTAATCTCTATGATATTGCCTACAACCAAGCCGCTTTAATGTTAGATGTCAAATGGGCATCTGTTCCTTGGTCCATGTACAATGATCCTCAACGTGGAGTAGTTAATAGCGATGCAGAAAGTATTAGTATAAATTATTACGAACTAGAAAATCCAAAAGGAAATAATTGGAAATTAGATAGAAGAAACGATCCTGATTATTTACATGTAAGTGATTGGTTAGTCAAGGGAAATTTTAAAAATATACCTGATGAAAAAATGAAACCGCATCAAATCGAATATGCAAAAAAATTCGGTCGTGCAAAATCTGTTCCAGTAGAAGAATTTTTACAAAATTTAGATCACTATCTAGCACCATTAGAAAAGTCTTTACCAGAATATAAATTTAACGCAGACAATCGTTATTTACAAGCAAACAATAAAAATTTGTTCAATATTTTTAGTGAAGACACTGGCATAGATTATACACAGGCCAAGGTACTAGATTTTGGATGTAATCAAGGCAACTACCTTATACATGCTCATAAAATAGTTAAATCAGCAAAATACGTTGGTATAGATGTAAATTTTCCCAGCATAGAAATAGCAAAGATAAGACACCCTGCTTATAAATTTGTACATTACAATAAATGGCATGTTAGTTATAATCCTAAAGGTGATAAAAATATCAAAGTCAATGACTTCGTTGACAGTGATTTTGATGTAGTAGTAGCATATAGCGTGTTAACACATACCACAATAGATCAAACTAGAAAAATATTAGATGAATTATATCAAGTAATTAAACCAGGTGGAACTATATTGTTTACCATATGGTTGGAAGAACATTTTCAAGATTTTTATAAAGGAATGAAAAATGTACACAAAGATCACACCTTTGTTGAATATCAAAAACCAGATTTTAATTCAGTATTATATTGGACAGACTATACAAATGTAACCACAGACGTCAACGATTTAGATATTAATCTTTGTGGTAGCCTATGTACATTTTGGAAAAGAGAAAGTTTTGAACAATTATTTCCGCAGGTAAAATTTATTAAAACAGTTACAGATGGCGCACTTCAATGGTTATACAGAATAGATAAACCAATTTAAAAATTCTATTAATTTGGTAAACTATCTCTTGACATAAAGTACAAATTACAATATAATTAAGCACTAGGGGTAATTCCAATGCTTAAACAAATCTCCAAATTACTTACAAAAATTGGTAGACAACGTATTATTTTAGACAGGGAAAGTAACGAGCCTTATTTGGAACGTTATTACATCTTTTTAAAAGATCGTAAACTATTTCCGTTTAATATCTTTTTACACAAATTTTTAAAGTCAGATCCAGATGATGTCCACGATCATCCTTGGCCTTACGCTACGTTAATCCTTAAAGGCGGATATTGGGAATGGATCCCTCAATTTAATAGTCAAGGACTAAAGATTGGCGAAATTACAAAATGGCGAGGCCCTGGTAGTTTTAGAATATGTAGTGCAAATAGCTATCATAGAATTGAACTAGATCCAACTATAGAATGTTGGACAATGTTTATGCCAGGTCCTCAAAAGCGTGAATGGGGTTTTTTAGTTAACAATAAATGGATACACAATGACGAATACATTAAACAACGAACTGCTAACAAAGTCCAGTAATTGGTCAGACGCAGAGTGGCTAGATTTCAGAACTCAATTAGTAGAACAATTAAAGTTTGGAACTATCACTGTTAACTTTATTAAAAAAGATGGTGATAGTAGAACAATGGAATGTACACTAAATCCTACATTCCTTCCCCCTAGTATTTTAAAAGAAGATGTGGGTAATAAAAAAGAAAATACTAATATCATTTCAGTGTTTGATATCAATGCCAAAGGATGGCGCAGTTTTGTTGTAAAGAATGTCAAAGAAGTAAACGTATAAACTTATTGTTATGAAAAGATACTACCTGGCCTATGGCATGAATACAAACATTGGTGAAATGTCAAGTCGTTGCCCGGCAGCAATTAATCTCGGTCGTTGTACACTAAAAGGATTTGAACTAAAGTTCAGACTACATGCAGATATTGATCAAGTTCAGGACAGTGAGATGGAAGGTGTTCTATGGGATATCACGCCCGACTGTGAACGTGCCCTAGATAGATTGGAAGGCTATCCTTTTTACTATAATAAAATTGAAGTAGTTGTTATACCAACTAATACAATTAATAATATGACATATATTGTAGCTATGGCGTATATTATGAATAATAAAGGTCGAGAAGAGATGCCCGGCATTCATTACGAGAAGTGTTTGCTTGAAGGTTACAGTTCAAATGGTTTGGATACTGATAAGTTGACAACGAAAATCAAATCACTTATAATTCCATAATGTATAAAGAAAACAGTGTTCATCAAGTCTTAGAAGACTATAAGATTACCATTACAGGTAATAAAGTAAAGCGTCAATATGACATGAATCCTTTTACACATATTAACAAAAGTTGGGATGATGTAGATAATTATATCAACACAAAAGACGTTGCAATGGTTGTCACAGAGATTCCAGAACATGAATTTACAAGGATGGCTAATACATTATGCGAGTTCAATGACTTGATGAGAGATCCAGAAACAGCTAAGTTGTTAATGGAAGCAAGATTTATAAATAGATTAAAAGGTAATAGATAAAATGGCACAGCATACAAATTATTGGAGTTGCAGTCCTTTCGCAGATTGGCTTCGCGGCACTAACAAACTTAAAATGGGTACTAGTGAAGAATGGGATGAATGGCATAGTCAAGCAACAAAAGCACATCCTATTCGTTATTGGCTTGCTGATACTGCATTAGATAATCTGCAAGACTTTGTAACATGGCCTATTAGAAAGATTTACGATATTAAATACTATATTAATAACCGCTGGGTTACTCGCACTCATAGTCTCACTGCTCACAGTCGTGACATCAAACCCGGTGACTGGCAGGATGTTGGTAACAGGTTTCTTCCCTGCTTGTTCAATGAACTTGTAGACTTTGTAGAAATTGAAACAGCGTGGAGTCATATTGCTTGGGGTAGTAAAGAAGACCGCGCCAAATATAATCCCCCATTTTATGCCAGTGGTTGGTTTCGTTGGCGCACGTGGCGTTGCCCACAGGCTGGCATAGATCATCTCGACTGGGCCAGCGAACTGCGTATGGACGAAGATTGGGCTGTGCATAGTGGAGATAAAGGCTATGGAGAGCTTACTCAACAAGCTAAAAATGCCAGAGAAATTAAAGAACTTTATCTATGGTGGACTACTGTATATCCTAATCGCCGTGATCCATATGAAGCAAGTGGATGGAGTGATTACTGCGAAGCGGCTCGGCTAGCAAATGGTGGCAAGTTATCTTTCGGCGCCGATAAAAGCCCTGAACTTAAAAAGATGAGTGACAAGGCGCATAAACTCTTACAACGTATTGAAGCTGATTACGAAAAAGAAGATGAAGCAATGATGATTCGTCTTATCAAAATTAGAAATAGTCTATGGACGTAAATCTAAATTATTGTAAGTGCGGAGAATGGAAATTATATTCTGAAGAATATGATGCACATTATTGCGGAAAATGTAATGAATGGTTAGAGTCTACATGTGATGATTCTAACTGTGATTTTTGTATTAATCGACCAGCAAATCCTGTCAGCGAAATTAATACTTAAAACGTTAAATATATTATACAAAGGAGATAATTATGAAAAAATTATTCATTGCTTTAACATTAATATGTGCTACATTGCCAGCATTGGCTCAACATCACGGACATGGATTTCGTCATCATAGACACCATCACGGACACTATTATAGTGGTGGACCTAATTGGGTTGCCCCATTGGTAATCGGTGGTGTAGTTACCTATGCCTTAACTCGTCCAGAACCAATGGTTATACAACAACCAGTTATTGTACAACAAGATCAGCCCACGGTGATACAAAATCAAAACTGTACATCATGGAAAGAAATATACACGTCGGATGGCAAAATATATAGAGAAAGAACTTGTACTAACTAATACTGACGCCGACCTATACTATTCGTATTAAACATTTATATGGTACTATTTTTAAGTATTATTACAAATGTTTATGCGGGTAGTTGGTCGAGAGGCTTATGACACCAATTTCCGAAATTGACAAAGGCATGGCCTTTCAGGGGTTCGAATCCCCTACTATCCTCCAATAACATTTTATGAAAACAATTATTTTACTAACGGCAATTTTATTATCAGGATGTACATCTTTACCAAATGTATTGAACAATGACCATACTGCTTGTCTAGAAGCTCAAAAATCTATGAGCAGAGATCAAACAATGAGAGATATTGCTATACTGGAAATGGCAAAAACTGCCAATGAGCAAACAAAGATGGCAGCCATGACGGTAATATCACAAAATAAAATGCAAAACCTTACTTGTAAGTAGTTTAAAATAAGGTTTTTTCTGGGTAGATTATTCTATCCTTAAGACTTCATAGTATAAATACAATACTATGAAAAAACTACTCACACTACTCTTCGTACTTGTTACTTCATTAGCATCTGCACAGATGCCGACGTCAACAGTGCCATTACCCGCAGATATTGCCGCAATCAAGAAAGCCAACGTTCTTGTTGTAGCAATGACCAAAAAAGATAATCCTCCATTCTTCAGTGGTGACGAGGATACTATACATGGTCTTGACGTTGAGATAGCTCGACGAATTGGTATCCTACTCGGAGTTCCAGTACAGTTCAGACGCGATGCTGAAAGTTTTGCTGAAGTTGTTGAACAAGTTAGAGATGGTAGAGCTGACATTGCTGTTAGTAAACTATCAGTAACTGGTCCACGTTTACAAGTTGTTAGATTCAGCGACCCTTATATTAAACTAAGACAAAGTTTAGTTATTAATCGACTATGGCTAAGTCAAAACAGTCAAGGACGTGAAGTATATCAAGTTATTAGAAATTTTAATGGCAAGATAAGTTTTATCCGTAATTCAAGTTATGATACCTTTGCTCGTATTAACTTCCCCAACGCTCAATTCCTTCCTGAAGACAAGTGGGATGTGATCATTGATAAAGTTACTAAAGGTGAAATTGCAGCCGCATATCGAGATGAGTTTGAAATTAAGAAAATTGCATTTGAAAAGCCAGATGCTGCCATTAGCACTAAAACAATCACCATTGCCGACAGTGTAGATAATATTGCCGTAGCAGTGAATCCAAAATCTGTTCAATTGTTAAGCGTTGTTAATCACGTTATTAAAAATGAATACAACAACATTGACACTAAAAAGTTAATGGACAGATACAAAGCTGAAAAGAAATAAGGACACATCATGACAACAGCACATTTAAAAAGTTTCCTGGTAAGTCCTTGGACTATTTTAGGATCGATTATCATAGGTATTTTAAGCGGAGTATATATTCCGGAGTTTAGTATAGGCCTTGACAGTATTGGCAGTATCTATATTAGTTTATTGAAGGTAGTTGTACTACCATTCTTGTTAGCAACTATCTTAGTTGGTATCATTGGTCTACTACAAAAAGAAGGCAGCCAAACACTTATACGTAGAATTATCATCGGCTTTGTAAGCAGTATGTTTATTGCCGCAACTATTGGCGTAGGCACAGTTTTGATTACAGGTACAGAAATGACACCTGAGAAGAAAACACAGCTTGGTGTTTTGGTCAACGATAAAGACAGCGGTACTGATTTGAATATTACTCTTAAAGAACCAATGCCAACAGCACCTCCAGTTAGTGCTGGTAAAATGGCAGAGAAGTTTATTCCAGAAAACATTTTCAACACCTTAAACAATGGTGAGAGTTTGAAGATTGTTATCTTTTGTTTAATCTTTGGTGTTGCTCTTGGACATTTAAGAACAGAAGGTCAACGTATGTTGGTTGAAGTACTAAAGAGTGTTCAACAAGCAAGTATTAGTATTTTTAAATTCCTAAACTACTTCTTACCAATTGCGCTATTAGCAATGATTTCATCACAGGTAGGCAAAGTTGGTGTAGGTATTTTTATGACTATGTTTGACTTTGTAATGCAACAAGCAATTGGTGGATTTTTAGTTATTGCCGCAGGTACTGTGGTAATTTGGATGCGTAGTGGACTAAGTCTTGCCACAGTTATTAAAGAAACTAAAGAAACATTAATTGTTGCTGTTAGTTCACGTAGTTCATTAGCTTGTATCCCCTATGCACAGGAAGCATTACATAAATTAAAGTTTGACAAGGGTGGAGTCGAACTAACTGTTCCACTAAGTTTCACTGTTAACCGTATTGGTAGTATTGTTTACTATGCTATTGCCACAGTATTCATTGCCAATATCTATGATGCTCCACTAGGCGTTACTGGACTGGTAGTTGTATTGTTGGGTAGTATTCTTGCTGGTTTAGCCAGTGCAGGTACAACAGGTATTCTTACAGTTGCCACAGTAGCAGTTGTCTGTGATTTGTTAAAACTACCAAGTGAAGCTGTATTAGTATTATTGATTGCAGTTGATCCATTAATGGATATGATTCGAACAGCAAGTCATGTACATGGTAACGTAGCAGTTACAGCTTTTGTCTGTGACAAAGAACCAGAGCATGGACAAACTTAAAGATTTTCTTTTAAGTTTGTTAACCTATATAGGCGAAAGTCCATTTCGCCTATTCACAGTTGTATTCCTTTGCATCTTAGGATTTGGCGGCTGGGTTGTCTACACAGAAAAAGATAACTTCATGGCAAGTTATCGTGCTCAACAAGCATTGCCTAAGATGAATGGCAAGTATGAAGAAGCATATAACTTTCTCATAAAAAATACTGACGCAGAGATGGTTGCGTTTCTTGAAGTCAACACATTATTGAATACTCGCAAGGTAGTTTATTTGTCTACTCGTAGTGGTGGCAGAGATAAAAGAAATGACGGGTTAGAAGTTGGATTATTTTCTAAAAACTATGACAACAACAATGACGTTATAGGGTTAATGTCTGGTAAGATACCATGTAGTCCTTACCTCAAACCACAAAGTCTTATTGGCTTTGTATATAAAGACTATGGAGTAAATTATATGTGTCGTATCAGTGTTCCAGCAGAGCCTGGTGTGTTTATAGGACAGATCAGTGTGGGCTGGAAAGAAAAACCAGAAGATGTAGAAGCGGCACAAACAGTAATGATCATTGCATCTAGTTTGCTGTTTAATAAGAAATAATATGAGATTACCTTCGGTTATAGCTGGTATTATATTTGTTTTAATCCTGCTAATAGTACTATGAAACGTTTAGGAATATTAGGCGGCATGGGGCCTGCCGCCAGTGCTGAGTATATAACTAGACTTATACAGCAAACTAAAGCTAGTTGTGATCAAGAACATATCCCATTTGTGTTATGGAATGAACCAAAAATTCCAGATCGAAGTACAAGTTTACGCAATGGTGATGATCGACCATTACCATACTTGTTACAAGGTATACAAGTATTAAAAGCTGTGGGTTGTAATCGCATTGTTATTCCTTGTAACACAGCACATTTTTGGTATGATGAATTAATTAAACTAGGAGTTCCTATTGTCCATATAGTAGATAGTGTAGCATATTCACTATGTGACGCTAATGTTAATAGTGGCACAATAGGTATAATGGGAACACAGGCTACTATTGAATTAGGCTTGTATCAAGATCGTTTAACTGATTGGGATTGTATTGTTCCAACTCAAGAAGAAATGGACAACATAGTACAACCTGCTATAGATTTAGTCAAAGCAGGTGACATGGTTAAATCACACACAATGTTAATGTCAGTTGTAGACAGTTTGATTGCTCGTGGTGCACGAGCAGTTGTATTGGGTTGTACTGAAATTCCATTGGCAATTAGAGAAAACAATCAAAATGGCCGACCATTAATCAACAGCATAGACAGTTTGGTAAAAGCGGCAATCAACGAGTTTGACAGACCATAAAGATAAGTATATAATGTAAGTTAAGACTGTATGAAGTAGATTGAAAAGGATTCAAGACCCGGGGGCAGTTCCCGGCAGGTCCACCATAAACATATTGTAGAAACGCATGAGCAGGTTTCATACTACCGCTGGTTACGTATAGAATCGTAAGTGAGTGTAGACAGTATGTTTCTGATGGGCCTGACATAGATATCGATTGAGTCAAGAGTAATGAAATGGACAGTCCGGCAATGTAGAAGCCGTTAGGGTTGGGGGAACTCGGCCGAAGAAGCAAAACAAAGTAAATGCAGCCAGTAATGATGCAGTTTGGGCTCTTGCAGCCTAAATGAGGTTTTTGAGGGGCGCCTTATAATCAAATGCCCCTCTTCTTTTCTTTATTAATTCTTCTGGTCTCTAGCATTTTCTTAACAGATTCTGGATTATTCATTGGATTAGTTTTTGGATTGCCAAATCCAGTACCAGTTATACCTTTGTTCCATGACGATTTTCCTTTACGACTCTCACTTATTTTTAAATTAGGTTTTCCTAATAACTTTTTTCCATTACGAATGCCGTTACATTTGTGTCCGCATACAAATTCTTCTTTTATTGGATGATGGCAAAATTCCAATCTAGTAAACATACCATCGCAAATAACACATTTGTATGTTCTGTCTTCTTTTGGTTTTTTCTTAGTTTTGTTAACTTCTCGCATCAATTCTGCCTGACGTTTTCTTCGTTCATCGGATGCAGATTCCCAAGACTTTTTGGATTGTTTTCCGTCCGCATTATGATTGTTTTCTGTCATATATGCTATATGTTCTGTTCTAACTTCTTCATAACATCGAGATTTATTAAGAACCAACCTGTCACACATAAGTTTGAATGCTTGCGATTGTCTACCACCAAATGCTTTCCATAATAACCTATGAGCAATATAGTGTTGTCTTAGTGTCAATTTTGCCTTATTCCATGGATATTTTTTGAATGATTTAAATTCTGGAAATAAGTCAGATGATTTAGGACAGATATGATGATTTTCAGTTTTTGACAATATCGGATTGTCAATGCAATGATTAATGAATTTAATATATCGGTTAAGATAGTGTAGATTATGTGTTTTGGTCTTTAATACTTCAGCAAACATATATGTCCTTGTTATACTATATTTATACAACAATGCCAATTTCCTATTAGTAGCTTAATATACCTCGTAACAGAAAATCAGATGCCCACTTCGGTGGGTTTTCTTTTGGTTTTGACAAGATTGACTTTAGGTCACAAAGATGTTATTATTAATTTAATAATACAGCACTGAAGTATTAGTACTACAGAGTACTAATAACTATAAGTATAGGCCACAGTAAGTATTAATATAGAAAGACCATATGTCAACAAAACAAAAAGCAGTATCTACTCGAGGATTTTTAAATGAAAGTAACTCTAGACAAGTCTAAAAAGACTATTTTATTCTATCAGCCAGATCGGTATAAAAAACTTAATGCCAAAGAGGCTGAGGCTCACTTTGAACAACATGTTCCTTGTAATTTTTTAGTAGCACTTACCTGGGAAGACTTTGTTGCCAAACTAGATTTAAATCCTGACTTGGTTGGCTTTCACAGTGATATGTTTGATCATCAAGAACTTAGAATTTCAGCGTTAATTGCCACTGTTCAAGCAACTTTAAAACTAAAAAATAAGTCAGCAAAGATATCTGTTGCAGTAAATAATAATACTAGCATAGCTACTATTAATAAATTAAAAAAACATAACATCACAGGTATACAGCTTGGTCGGGGTCATAATGGAATTGATCGTGCCACAGAATCTTGGAGAGAATTATTAAATCGTGATGGTTATTGGCCAGAGGATTTTATAAGTAGATTGTCTACTACTACTACTACTAAGCCTTTTCACATTTATTTCCGAGATAACATGGATTTATACATGACTTTGGAAATGAAACAATATATAATGAAAGACATTGATGTTGATGTTAGACATTGTAAAAGTTTCAAATTGTCAGAAGCACTACATGATCAACCAACAAGTATTTCCTTTCATATAGACATGGTTCGACGGCATGGCGGCACAATATCAGAGTTTATGATGATGTTAGAAACTATGATGAAGTATAGTAATTTAACAACAAATCCAACTATCTGTGTTGCGATAGAAGCAGATACACATATATCGACAATTAAAGAATTACAGAAACATAAAATATTTGGCATAATTCCCGGAGCAAAGACAATAGGTGTCGAGTACACACGAACTGCCATAACAGATATTATAAACAAAATACCTCATTGGCCCAAGGATGTTATCAGTAGACTTCCTGGCAATGAAAATAAAAAAGAAAAAACCAGTCACAGTTTAACAGACAGACAACAAGAAGTATTTGATCTTATTGCAAAAAGAGGATTAAGCAATAAACAAATAGCTAGAGTGCTAAATATCAGTGAAAGCACAGTTAAGATTCATGTCAGCGCAGTCATGAAGAACCTATGTGTTAGAAATAGAACACAATTGGCTTTAACAAAATAATTAACCGCGTATATATTCGTATCCAAAACTTCATCTAATACTGAAGCCAAACTAATACTAAGGCATAGCAAGTCTTAGTATATTTCCTTTTAAGTAAATTAGTAGCAACCTAGAAATAGATTTTTAGTTTGCTCAAACACTAGGGCGAAAATAACAGTCCTAGTATTATTTACTTTAAGGAAAAATAATAT
>Ga0209088_10002500_pt1 | contig 11245 bp, 8 predicted proteins | sample S_140625_EF_Meta_FD_187324 | JGI IMG/M metagenome (GOLD analysis project Ga0209088, IMG submission 187324) | Freshwater microbial communities from Lake Simoncouche, Canada to study carbon cycling - S_140625_EF_MetaG (SPAdes) (version 2) | ecosystem: Environmental > Aquatic > Freshwater > Lake ...
TTTGTGAAGTTCCAGGTTGGGGCGCGATGTTGCCAACCAAACGCGTGTTATCGGAAATGAGTGGCCTTGGACTGCCTGCGACCGAACTTGGCGCACCCGGATTTTTCTCTGAAGATTCTGCAGAACTCAAAGATCAATTGGCAGAATTTAAGATGTCAATGATTGGTGGATTCACCCCAGTTGTATTGCACGATAAGTCACAAGAAAAAGCTACTCGTGAAATGGCGTTAAAGTCGAGCAAGAAGTTCCAAGAGATCGGTGCAACTCACTTTGTTTCTTGTCCAGTTCAGACCTGGGATTGGGCGAACCCCGAAGAACTGAGCAATGATGAGGTAACCCAATTCTTTAAGATGTTGGCCGAAGTTGATCAGATCTGCAAAGACCATGGACTTGTGCAAGTTGTTCATCCTCATTTGCAAACAGTTGTCGAGACTAAGCGCGACATAGATCGCGTCGTAGATAACTCTGATGTTATGTGGTGTCTGGATACTGGCCACATGACAATCGGTGGACAAGATCCAGCCGAATTTGCCAAGAAGTACGCCAGCCGCGTTGGCCATGTGCACCTTAAAGATGTAAATATGAAATCTGTTCCGCCAGTTCTTTCACGCCAACAGACCATTATGGAAGGTGTGCAGAAAGGTTTGTTTACTCCACTTGGCCAAGGCGATGTTCCAATTCTTGAAACTATCCTCGCTCTTGAAAGTGCAGGTTATCAAGGTTGGTATGTCATTGAACAAGATGTCGCAATTACAGGTGAGATGCCAGGAATTGGCGAAGGCCCAATTACAGGAATGAAACAGTCAGTTGATTATCTACATAACGTTGTCGCACCAGCTTTAGCAAAGTTATAAACCACAAACAAACAGGGAGTAAAAGTGTCTGATCTACGCGTAGGAATTATCGGTGTTGGAATCATGGGCGCAGGACATGCGCGTTATCTAACTGAACACGTAGCCGGCGCGGTTGTGACAGCGCTTTTTGATCTAGATGGACTCCGTATGGATTCACTGGCAAAGGAGCTCAGCGCCAAATCCGGTGTGGCAATTAACCAACATTCATCAGTCGAAGCCCTTGTGAGTGATGCCAACGTTGATGCAGTGATTATCTGCTCACCTGATGGATTGCACCCAGAACATTTAACTTTGAGTATCAATGCGGGCAAACACACGCTTTGTGAAAAACCACTTGCTCCAAAGTCGGCAGATGCCAAAAAGGTCGCTGAATTAGCCAATGCCTCAAATCTAAATATCACTCTTGGTTTCATGCGTCGCTTTGATCCAAGCTACATCGAGATGAAGAAGGAAATTGAATCAGGTAAATACGGCAAGGTGCTTCACCTTCGTTGTATTTCTCGCAACGTAAGTTCTCCAACAGCCACCACTGCAATGTTGCTAACGAATGTAGCAGTGCACGAAGTTGATATCGCTCGCTGGTTGTTAGGTGAAGAATTTGTATCCATGTCCACCGTTGCGATGAAGCGCACCAAATACGCCAACGATCAATTGCAAGATCCTCTAACTATTTTGGCTCACACCGAATCAGGCGTATTGATGACAGTAGATATAGCCGCCAACAGCACCTACGGTTATGAAGTTCGTATGGAAGCTCTAATGGAAAATGGATCACTCGAGATCGATAACCTGGGTGGGCTTTCAATCTCCTATGATTTCAATCTGCCACCACGTACACATGGAAAGCTTTATGAAAACTGGATGGGCCGTTTCGAGCAGGCATACATTAATGAACTAACCGCATGGGTTGGTTCGATTAAGACCGGCGTGCGTCACCCAGATTTAGCCACAGCAAATGATGGGCTTGCCTCATCAATTGCTTGCGAATTGGGCGTTGCTTCGCTTAAGTAATTTCGTAACAGTTATGACTGTTGCTGCATAGACCAGAGTGTCCAAATATGTGTGCGCACTGTAAGTGGTTGACGCATGATTTGAACGATCTGAAAAGCAACATCATCTGGACGTAAGTAACTAGCAAGTTTTGGCTCGCCGGCTTTGCGCCCTGCTTCGATTGCAAATTGAGTATCTGTGCCTGCTGGGCAAACAAGTGCAACGCGCACACCCTTTTCACGAAGTTCGCGATCTAGACCGCCTGCAAAACCAACTTGTGCATGCTTTGTTCCCGCATAAATTGATTCATCTCCGCCACCACGAAAACCTGCAACAGATGAAACCATGATGATGTCACCAGCTTTTTTAGCAAGCATCGTTGGCAAAGTTGCACGAACAATGTGCACGCTTCCTTCGTAGTTTGTACGCATCATGCGATTTACTTCGTCGTCGCTGTAGTCAAGAACTGATCCGTACATACCGATTCCAGCGTTAGGGACTACGCAATCAATGGTGCCGAATGTATCGATCGCCTTTTTTGCAACAGCGCGTGAAACATCAGGGATTGATGAATCTCCTGCTAAGTAGGCTGCATTTCCTGCACCTAGCTGGTCAACCATCTCTTTTAGTTTTGCCTCGTTACGGGCATTGAGAACAACTTTGCATCCTAATTCAACAAGTTGTTTGGCGGCGGCAGCACCGATTCCGGTTGTCGCGCCAGTGATTACTACTACAGAACCTTTGATATCTCTAAGTTGGTATGTCATGGCGGAATACTAGAACAGGATTTAGATAATTTCTACAGGGAATCCATAACGGTAATGGTCTCGCCAAATACGTAATTTGGGCCAATCGCCTGCCAAGCTTTGCTATTTTCGTTAACCATGTGAGCATCCCAAGATGGGCGGTCGGTCCAGATCTCCCAAACATTTACAACATCGCTCTTCTGGGTATCTCTATAAATATCAATAAATTCACAACCTGCTTCGGTGCGGATCACTGCAATATGACTCTTGAGCTTTGAAACAAACTCGTCAAATTGTCCGGGCTTTACATTTATTTCCACGAATAAAAACACTTTGCTCATTTAATTCGCTCCCCTGTTGGATCAAAAAGTGGCTCGGTTCTAACTGTAGCGTTCTTGGTCTGGCCAAACATTTCTACGCTTAACTCTCTTCCTGGTTCGCTATGTTCCAAAGGTAGGTAAGCATAGGCAATCGCTGATTTTAAGGTGTATCCCTGACCAGCAGATTTTATTCTGCCGATAACTTCACCGTTAAAGAAAATAGGTTCGTTGCCCAGCGGCACATCTCTGATGTCACCAAAAGTTAAAGCAGTTAACTTTCTTTTATTCTTTGACTCTGCAGTCAGTACCGCTTGCCGGCCAATGAAATTTTCTTTCTTCTTTGAGACTGCGAAGCCTAGCCCCGCTTCGTATGGGTTGGTTTCACTATTTATCTCACCTGCCCACGCGCGATATCCCTTTTCTAAGCGCAAGGATTCAATGGCGCGATAGCCACATGGGCGCAAATTAAATTCTTTACCAGCATCAATTAATGCGAGCCAAACCTGTAGAGATTTATCTCTAGGGATGTAAAGCTCCCAACCTAATTCACCAACATAAGTGATCCGAGTTGCCCGAAGTTCAACACCTGCAACTTTAATCATTTGAGAGCGCATAAAACCAAAGGCTTCATTTGATAAATCTATATCCGTGCACTTGCTAAGGATTTTTCGAGCGTTAGGGCCCCAGATCCCGAAACACGCTAATTCCTGCGTTAAATCCTTTATAGCCACGTTTTCAAAATTGTTTTGCCTGCGAATCTTTTCTAGCCAACCCATGTCATGGGTTAGAAAGGCAGTACCCGTAACTATAAAAAATGTAGTTTCATCAGTTTGCGTGACGGTGTAATCCGATTCGATACCACCACTTGTATTTAGCGCTTGCGTATAAATCGTTCTGCCAACACCTCTTACAACGTTATTTGCGCAGACTAAAGATAAAAATTCCACCGCACCTTCTCCGGTTACCTCTATTTTGGCAAAACTTGATTCATCAAAAATTCCGGCAGATGTTCGAGTCGCGTGATGTTCCAGCGCAACTGCTGGATGCCAATTTCTTCCTACCCATCCATGAGGCCTTTGAGTTTCATCTAATTGAGTCTCGTTTGGGTTTGAATAGAAATTAACGCGTTCCCAGGCGGCTTTCTCGCCGAAAACTGCATGATTGTCGCGATGCCAATCGTAAATTGGAGATTTCTTTTCACCGCGCGCACTCTGGCGTTCTTCGCCAGGGTAATGAATATCGTAATAAGCCTCATAATTTTCCGTGACTCTTTCCAGAGTGAACTTAGGAGATTTGTAAGCATCGGAGAATCTCTTGATATCCATATGCCACAAATCCATCGTTGGCTCACCAGCGACAATCCATTCGGCAACGACTTTGCCAATGCCACCTGCGCCTGCAATTCCATGTGCACAAAAACCTGCAGCAATATAGAAACCGCCGACAGAGCTTTCGCCTAAACAAAATTCATTATCCGGAGTAAAAGCCTCTGGCCCATTAATAAAATTCTTGATGCCGATTTCGCCCATTTTAGGCACACGCATTGCCGCGTTCGTAGCTATCTCTTCGAACCTATCCCATTCTTCCGGCAGCAATTTTGCATTGAAATCTGCAGGTATCGAATCCAATGATTCATGACTTGCACGCCATGCTTTTGAATTTCTCTCGTATCCGCCCATAAGCAGACCTTTGACCTCTTGGCGGAAGTAGATCAGGTTATCTGGATCTCTTAGCGATGGGAGCATGACTGAATTATCTGGCAAGAAATTTTCAGTTATTAAATACTGATGACTCATTGGAACAATCGGAACGCGCACGTCAACCATTCGCGCAATTTCAGCTGCAAAAATACCGCCGCAATTAACTACAATTTCGCATTCGATCTCACCTTTATCGGTCAATACCGAAGTAACTCTGCCATTTTTAGTATTAATTTTTAACACTCGGGTGTGTGTAAAAATCTTCACGCCTTCTTTTCGAGCGCCACTTGCTAACGCTTGGGTCAACTGAGATGGATCAACTTGTCCATCCGATGCCATGTAACACCCACCGAGTACACCCTCCATATTTAATAACGGGAATAACTCCTTTATTTCCTTCAAGCTAATTTCTTTTAGATCCAACCCGAAAGTCTTGGCCCAACCTATTTGACGTCTAATCTCTTGCATTCGTTCTGGAGTAGAGGCAATTTTGATGCTGCCACATTCTTTCCATCCTGGTGGAGTATCTGTTTTTTCTAAGTTTCGGTACAAATCAACTGAGTGCATATTCATCTTTGTAAGTGTTGGATCCGCGCGTAACTGCCCAACCAATCCCGCTGAGTGAAATGTTGATCCGCTGGTTAAATCAGATCGATCAACGAGTACTACATCTTTTTCGCCGAGTTGGGCTAGATGATAGGCAACTGATGCACCACCTACACCGCCACCAATGATGACTATTCTTGCGCGCGTTGGTAACTCTTGAACATTCACGACGCAACTGTATCCTTTGCGTGTGAGCCAATCTAGTCATGAATATGACAATTTGTTGAATAAAGTTCCTAGATTGCAGAACCGAATCGCGGTCACAGAATTATCTGGTGGACTCACCAATCGGAATCTAAAAGTTTCAACTCCGACCGGAGAATATGTCGCCAGAATATCTAGTAACAAATCATCGTTGTTAGCTATCGATCGTCAGTCCGAATATGAAAACTCAAAAATCGCAGCGGGGATTGGTGTCGGTGCTCCTGTTTTTGATTATCTACCCGACTTTGGTTTATTGGTAATCGGTTACATACCCGGCAAGACCTATTCAGAAATAGATGTATCTAATAATTTAAGCAGGATTGCCAGCGCTTGCAATCAACTGCATAAGGCCCCACCGTTTACAAGAGATTTTGACATGTTTGTAATTCAGCAGAGATACCAAAAATTAGTTTCTGAATCTGGATTTAGATTTCCAAGCGGTTATCACCAATATGCCAACCACCTTTCCAGAATGAAGGCGGCTCTAGCTGTATTGGATGAAGGAAGAGTTCCATGTAATAACGACTTACTTCCTGCCAATTTCATTGATGACGGCGAGAAGCTGTGGCTGATTGACTACGAATACTCTGGCAATAATGACGCTTGCTTCGAGCTTGGAAATATATGGAGTGAAGCCAAATTATCTTTATCAGCACTCGATGAGTTGGTTACCTCTTATTACGCAGGACCTCGTCCAGAGAAATTAGCCCGGGCCTGGTTGTTTGCGCTTTTGGCAAAATATGGCTGGACTTTGTGGGCTTCAATTCAGAGTTCCGTATCTGATATTGATTTTGATTTTTGGCAATGGGGTATGGAAAAGTTTGAGGATGTTGAAGAAAGTTTTGCAAGTGATAAATTTGAAAAAGCGCTTGCCCAAGTTACTCAAAAATCACTATTGCTTTAAGCACCTATCCTGATACCCTGCCGCACATGAGCTATGACGTTAAGAGAATTCGTTCCCATTTCCCTTCACTAAATACTGGCCTTGCATTCTTTGATGGTCCAGGGGGTAGCCAAGTCCCAGATGTCGTAGGCGCTGCTATCGCTGATGCAATTACAAAACCTATTTCAAATCGCAATACAAATACTGAGTCCGAAAAGAATGCTGAAGAGATAGTTCTTGGATTTCGCAAAGCAGTCGGAGATTTAATCGATGTAGATCCAAATGGTGTTGTTTATGGCCGCTCTTGGACGCAGATAACATACGACTTTTCGCGCACTCTTGCTAAAACTTGGACACCCGGTGATGAAATTGTTGTTTCGCGGTTAGATCATGATTCGAATATTCGGCCATGGATTCAAGCAGCCGATGCCGTTGGTGCAACTGTTCGCTGGGCCGAATTCGATGTTGCTACATCGGAGCTCACCGTCGCCGCGGTTGAGGCAGTTTTATCAAATAAAACCAAACTTGTTGCAATCACGGGCGCTGGAAATACCATTGGTACACGACCTGATTTAAAGGCAATCGGAGCCGCGGTTCACAAAGTTGGAGCGCTCTTCTATGTTGATGGTGTTCACTTAACTCCACACTCAGTTATCAGCACAAAGGATATAGGGGCGGATTTCTTTGGCTTCTCTTTCTATAAGTTAATGGGCCCACACTGTGCTGCGATTGCCGCTTCACCCGAACTTCTAAAGACGCTAAACAATGACAAGTTGCTTCCTTCAACATCAAACGTTCCCGAAAAATTTGAGTTTGGAACTTTACCTTACGAAATAATGGCCGGCGCAATTGCCGCTATTGATTTCATTGCAGATATGGCCCCGGGCAGCGGCAAAACAAGGCGCGAAAAGATTGTTAACTCCATGAACGCACTTGAAGCATATGAAGATGAACTGCTGGTCTACATGGAAGATGCCATCAAATCACTTCCAGGTGTAACGATGTATGGCCACGCCAAACACCGCACCCCAACGCTCTATTTCTCATTTGCAAACCATGTAAGCGCGGATATCTACAAAGCTATGGTTGCAAAGAAAGTTAACGTACCCGCCCATAACTTTTACGCACTTGAAGTCTCCAGAAAACTCGCGCTGGGCGATGATGGCGCCTTAAGAGCTGGACTTGCCCCATACTCAACGCGCGATGATGTAGATCGTTTAGTAAGCGGCCTGCGCGAAGTCTTAAGCGCCTAGAAAAAGAAAAGCCTTCCGGTGTGAAAGGCACCGAAAGGCTCATCTCGTGCGCGCGAAGGGATTCGAACCCCTAACCTTCTGATCCGTAGTCAGATGCTCTATCCGTTGAGCTACGCACGCTTATTCTGTGTGAAGTGTAATACTACCTGTTTTCTATATATCGCCCAAATATGAGGAAAAGCCATATAAATCAAAGCGAAAGGGCGCCCGATTGCTCGAGCGCCCTTTCGTATATTTGATTATCTGTTAGGCGATTTTCTTAACGCGCCCATCAAGCACGGGAAGTTGCGTCACCTTTTTAGCAGCCATATCAGCCTTTAGTGCATCTACAAATACATCAAGTAGTGCTCCATAGACCTTCGCTTTAGCTGGTGAGAACACATCTACATATCCATCTCCACCATAAATGATGTAATCAAGAGTTGTAAGTGTGTACTCCTTTGCATCCTTTGCAATTGCAGTTCCATCAAGCTTGGTTACTTCAACTATTCTGCTGCCAACTGGCTTAGTAGAATCGAATGAGAACTTAAGCCCTGATACTTGTGGGAAGCGACCATCGGCTGGATAGTTTCCACCGACTCCATTTTCTAGCGCCTTCCAAAGGTTTGCACCAGTTACAACTGTTGTTGCAACTTGGTTACCGAATGGATAAACAGTTAGCGCATCACCAAGGGTTACATCTAGCGGACCAGAACCTGTCCGAACAAGTGTTGTATCTGCAGGAATATATGTCTTGGCTGGGAAGGTATCGCGAATTCCACCACCGTTTGAGATAGCGAAATCAGTCTTGTATTTAGCGCGAAGCAAGTCAGCGATGTATATACCCATTGGGTTTTCACCAGAGCGTTCAACCGCCGGTGTTCCGCCACGAGGGAATACTGCAGAGACTTGACCGATCTTTACATCAAGCTTGCCAGTTAATTGATCCTTGTACTTCTTAACAAGGGCTGCGCCTGCTGCGTCTTGAGTCGTTACGGTGCTCACAACTCCAGTTGTAATTGCTGGCGCTGCTGCTTTCAGAACGTGTTGCAGTGAAGTTCCTACAACTTTACCGCTCTTCATACAGATTTGTGAACGTGTGTATTCAACACCGGCGTTACGAACTTCACCAAGAAGAATCGGTGCCGCATTGCGCTCCTTTGAAGGAATCAGGGTCGAGAATGTCTGGTGGCTGTGTCCGCCATAAATTACATCCGCACCCTTAATGTCCGCGGCAAGGGTGTTAAATAAACCCTTGGCAACACCATCAGAGTTTTCAGTCCAACCTTGGTGGATCAGAACGGCAACAATTTGAGCGCCCGCTGCGCGAGCATCCGCAACAGCCTTGTTTATTCCGACTACGCCAGGTTGAATTTGGATCGTCTGCTTTACGCCTGCTGCATCTACGTAATCCAAGTTACCCGGAAAGACTTGTTCAATTGTCTCTGGAGTGTTGGCGCCGACAATCGCAACCTTGACGCCACCGCGATCGATGATCGTGTATGACTTTGCCAATTTGGTACCTGACTTTAGAACCTTTAGTGATTCGTCACCATAGTTAGCAGAAACCCACTGGAAATCAGAGGCTCCGATTACCTTTTGAACGTGTGTGAGATTGCGGTCGTGCTCATGGTTACCAAAAGTTGAAGCATCAAGCTTGATCAAATTAAGAGATTCAATTGTTGGAAGTTCTTCAAACTCGGTTGAAATCGGAGGCGCAGCACCAATGTTGTCACCAGAAGATAACGCAAATGTTGATGTTGACGCTTTGCGATCTGCATCCCAGTTGCTAGCCAACAGGGCAGTCCCGAAAGATGACCCAACTTCGATAGCACCATGAAGGTCACTTAGCTGCAGAAGTTGCACATTCTTATTGCTAGATGATGCAACCTTTACCAATTCGGCTGCTGTATAACTTCTTTGAGAAGCGGTTGGCTTAGAAAATCCATATGCGTTAACTGCTTGCACAACTGGCGTTCCACCAGGCTGTCCAACAACAACTGGCATTACAACAATGTTGCCGCGCTTCTTGGCCGGAACAAATATCGGACATGATCCAGCGCCAGCAGATATCACATAGCCAGTGACAGCTGGGGTTACATCATCTGCAGGTGTCCAGCGGACAACAATGCCTGATGAACCGAAATTTGAAGAAACGGCAATTGGAGCGTTAGGCAGTGAGTAAGTGGCTGCTTGCGCTGATGGGACTAGTAATGAAACTAGTAGCGATGAGACAAGGGCAAGGGTGCCCAAGCCGAGAGATCTACGGGTATTAATTTTCATGGCTTAATTTAAGTACTGCTAAGTTCTATACGCTTCCCGAATAGGTTACGAGACGGTGACTAGTAAGTTAATTTAAAGCAACGCGGAGTAGATCTTCTTTGGTAACCAATTTACGTCGAGGTTTTCCCAAAGGTTCGCCAGCAGCGATTTCTGCGGCATTTATTGCCTCCCAATTTGTTTGAGAAACATGGTTTTTATTTGCAAGTAAATCAGTGATGTCACCATTTGATTTCGCGCCACTTAGATCTTCTACTAATAATTTCATAACATCTGACGCATCAGACTTATTTGTTCCGATAACACCTGATGGACCGCGCTTTGCCCAGCCGACAACGTACAGATTTTCACCAACGCGGCCCTCGTTATTTACGACTTTGCCACGTTCGTAAGGAATTCCGGGGATGCTGGCTGCTTCATAACCAATGGCGGTTATAACTAAACCGCATTTAATAGAGAACTTCTCATCTCCCCCGGTTTTTTGAAATACAACTTCTTCAACTCGATCGCTCCCTTTAATCTCTACAGGTGTAGCCGAGAATTGGAACTCCATCGTGCGCGCGTGGTTAGTCGCCTCTTTTTCAGAGATCAAAAGCATCGCATCAAGATTGCTCTTGGTATCTTTTTCGATTTCGGATCCAGCGCGAACCATCGCAGATTCGATATCAGCCTTATCCATCAATACATTTGTGTGTTCTAACTTTGGTAATTCACGAAGTTCCGGTGAAGTAAAAGCTGCATGCTCTGGTCCACGGCGAGCGCTAATAACAACTTCACGAATAGCAGATCTTTTTAGCGCATCTATCGCGTGATCTGCTGTATCTGTTGCATCAAGCTCACTTGGTTCTAACGCTAACATGCGTGCTACATCCATTGCCACGTTGCCCGCGCCAATTACAACTGCTGTCTGGCAATCAAGTGGAACATCAATACCGTGAAAATCCGGATGAGCGTTATACCAAGGCACAAATTCTGCAGACGACATTGATCCCGGGAGATCCTCACCTGGGATGCCCAGCTTCTTGCCGATCGCAGAGCCAGTAGCAATGACAACAGCGTCATACATATCTTTTAACTGCTCAATTGAAATATCTGTACCCAGTTCAACATCACCAAATAAGCGGAAGTTTCCCGCATTCGCCACTTTCTCAAAGACTTTAGAAACAGTCTTAATCTTGGGATGATCAGGTGCAACACCACTGCGTACCAAGCCCCATGGGGTCGGCAAACGTTCGATCATGTCGATAGAAAATTGCAGTTGTTCAGTTTGCAGATTTTGAAGTGCTTGAGCCGCAAAGTAGCCGGCTGGACCCGCGCCGACGATCGCTACTTTGTATGCGGACATAGGTGCAGTCTATTCGTTGCGATGGCTAATTCTGTAAATCAAACTTTAATTTCACCACAATGCGCTTAAGCAACACCTAAGCGAT
>Ga0209088_10002502_pt1 | contig 11242 bp, 13 predicted proteins | sample S_140625_EF_Meta_FD_187324 | JGI IMG/M metagenome (GOLD analysis project Ga0209088, IMG submission 187324) | Freshwater microbial communities from Lake Simoncouche, Canada to study carbon cycling - S_140625_EF_MetaG (SPAdes) (version 2) | ecosystem: Environmental > Aquatic > Freshwater > Lake ...
GGTTGCGCGCGACTCTCGTAGTTTTTTTGTGAGGCGGTAGCTTTGACATTTGTTACCAAGTCAAATGACAAAGCGTGAACTTGCTACCAAGCTCGGCGTATCTCATGTGACCGTAGTCCGTGACACTGCCGCCGGGATGCCCTCCGATTCCCCCGAGGCCGCGAAGGCATGGCGCAGATCCAACCGCCGCCATCGCATCGACTCACGCAGCACACGCATTCCCGCTGGTGGCATCCCCGAAAAGCCGAGCACCAAGATCCACACGAAGCTTCCGACCTACGACCCGAAGGGCGGGGCGACCGAACTGGAGCGATTGCAGGCCATCGTCGTGCAATGCATGGACGCCGCGCAAAATGCTGACGGGGTAGGCGAGCTTGCCGCCGCCAACCGCGCGCTCAAGGACGCCCGCGACACGGTGCGGATCGCCAAGCGCGACATGGCCGAAACCGAGATTGAGGCGCGCAACCTTATTCGGATTGAAGATGTGATCGTCGTGGTGCAGGAATTTCTCGGCAAGGCGAGGGCGCTGGTCGATGCGATGCCGCAGGAGTTGGCCGCGCAGTGCAATCCGTCTGATCCGCAGTTGTCTTCGTCGCAGCTGGCCGATTGGGCCAACAAGAAATTCCTGCCGACGATGAGCCGCTTGCCCGATGAGCTTGCCGTGGATCAAGCCTAATCGCGCGGCGGTTTGGAAAGTCGCCTGTGCCACGCATGAGCCTCACCAAGACCAGACTGTGACCGAGTGGGCCGAGGCCCACATCCAGCTCCCGCTCGGCATGACCAGCGCACCGGGTCCGTTCCGAACGACGATGTTTCCTTACATGGTCGAACCGCTTGACCAGTTCCACCCGAACAGCGGCACACGCAAGATGACTCTGATCTGGGCCGCGCAGTCGAACAAGACCACGGCCATCATGCTCGGTATTGGCTACCGGCTGGACCGCGCGCCCGCGCCGACGCTCTGGGTCATGGACAACAGCCGCAACGCGCAGAGCTTTTCCGAATCCAGATGGCAGCGACTGATCGACGCAAACCCTGTGCTGTCTCGCCACAAGCCAAGCAACCCCGACAAATACAAGAACATGGAGATGCACTTTGACGGCAAGAACGTCATGCCTCTTTGGTTTGCGGGCAGCAACAGTCCTGGCAACCTAGCCTCCCGCTCGGTCGGACTGCTCGTCATGGACGAGGCGGGGAAGTATCCGGCCAAGGCGAGAGGCGAGGCGTCGAGCGTGCAGTTGGCCATTCAGCGAACGACCAGCTACCCGATGCACATGATCGTCATTACAACGACCCCAGTGACGCCGGATGAAGCGGCGTGGCAGAGTTGGTTGGAGAGTGACCAGCGGAGATTCTTTATGCCCTGCCCGCACTGCCGGGAGCTTGTGACCCTCGAGCAGTCCATGCTCAAGTGGGATCAGACCGCTCGCAACGAAGATGGGTCGTGGGATCTCAAAGCTGTCCGCAATTCCGCACGCATGGAGTGCCCGAAGTGTGGGGGCCGCATCCACGACGGGGCCAAAACCGCAATGCTGCGCGAGGGACGATGGGTCGCTACTAACCAAGCCGCGATGCCTGGGAATGTTGGATACCACTTGAACGGATTCTACTCGCCCCGCCGCACCTTCGGCGCCTTGGCCGTCAAGTTCCTGCAAGACAAATCCTCGCTCATGGGTTTGCAGGACTACATCAACAGCGTCTTGGCCGAGCCGTGGGAGGAAGACATCGAGAAGGAAGACGAAGCCCCTAGATCGGCCAGCGACTACTTGACCGGCGACCGCTGGGCCGATGCCGAGTTCTCCGCGATGACCGTGGACGTTCAAGATGCCAAGGGCCGCCACTTTTGGTGCGTCATTCGGGACTGGAGCAAAGACGGACGCAGCCGGGGTAGGTGGGCGGGGCGCGTCGAGACTTGGGACGATCTGGAACGAATACGGGCAGAAAACGAAATCCGTGCTCCATGCGTTTTTGTGGATAGCGCCTTCGCTACGAGGGAAGTCTATTTTATGTGCTGCCGATTCGGTTGGGTTGCGTTGAGGGGAAGCGACAACGAAAGTTTCACATGGCATGACCAAGGCAGGCGGGTGCAGCGCGCCTACTCGCGACCCGAGCGAGGCGACCCTGCTGGTGGTGGCGGGTGGGACGCATCAACGCTTTCGCGCCGTAACTGTGCCGTCATCAAATTTAGCGCGCCGACTTGCGAAGACATTTTGGCCGCGCTCCGCAAGACAGATCCTCCGCAATGGGAATTCCCCAAAGACTTTCCAGTTGAGTGGCATCAGCACATGGCGAGCACCGTCAAGAAGCGCGTCCGCAACGCCGTCACCGGGGCGACCTCGTTCAAGTGGGTAGTGCCTAAAGGAAAAGACAACCACCTTCGCGACTGCGAAAAAATGCAAGTGGTCGCCGCCCTGCTCGCCAAGGTCTTGACCCCGCGAACAGAGCCAGCCGCGCAAAACCACGCCATTTGACCCATTTCCGGTTTGTGGTAATCTCCGCGGCATGACGGACGCCCAGAAAAAAGATGCGGAGATTGCCGCATTGGTAGTGCAAATAGACACTGCGCGCGCGCCTCTTATTTCACATTGCGCTGCGGCAGAAGAGATGGGCATTAGAATTCCAATGAGCGTCATTGTATCAGAATCGCCCGATGCAGCGCAGTGTTGGTGGGAGTTTCAGCGGATACGACTTCTTGAGCGATGGGAGAAAAAGGAACATCGGCAGAAGGCGCTTTCCAAACTAACGGAAGAGGAAAGAAAGGCTCTAGGTCTATGAGCATCTTCGCCGCGCGGAGTCGTGATAACCCACGATTCAAAGTTCGCTGACCCTGCTGATTTTAACGAATCGTCCTGCGGACCAGAACTCCCGCACGACACCGCCGAGGACGTGTTCCTCGACGCGCGGCTTCGCGTCCTGCCGCCGCCCTCGTTCGCGGCGCAAGTCGCTATGCTCAACTGGTGGTCGCTGGAAGTGTTCCGCGAATTCTGGCGCGAGTGGGACGCCCAAGAGCACGGCCACGGGGCGAGCCGCACCTTTGGCGATGAGGCGGCGATCCGGCTGCTGCAAGCCCTGACCAACTCGCGAACCCGTCAGACCGCGATGAAGGCTGAGTGTTATCTGGCCGTCATCAATCGCAAGCCCGAGTCACAAACCGAAATCGCTAAGAAATACGGCGTTACCCGCGCCGCCGTCTCCAAGGTCATCGTCAGCATCAAGGACGACTTGGACTTGCCCACCGCGCGGCACATGAAAAGTGACACCGCCCGCGAATCATATCGAACCCGCGCACTGCGGATTCACAAAGAAAGAAAATCAAATTTATGCAAAACACCGAACTCCAACTCATACAACCGTCTCTTGACCTCACGATCTGCGTTGATGCAGACACTTGCGCCAAAGAGCTAAAACGCTGCTCCGACGAAGCCGACCGCTGCGCGGCTCTTGCCCAAGCCGGGGCCGAACTCGCTATCCGTCATGCGTGGAACGCTGGGGCAGTTTGCAACAAGGCCAAAGAGATTTTGCCGCATGGAGAATTTACGGCGTGGCTTGAGGCTAACTCGCAAGAGCGCGGACTTCATACAATGCGAAAGTGGATGAAGTTGGCAAAAAACGATTTAAATCTCCTTTTGATTGAAAACCCACAACTCAAAGGATTGCAGGACGCTTACGTTGCCGCCGGGGTTTTGCCAGAAGCCGAGCCGAAGGCGGAGAGCGGGGAGGAAAAAGACAAACCTCTCTTTACGCTTAACTTCAAGACTCAATACCATCACCCGTCCGAGTGGAGCCGGGATGCCGCGCGAGATTTTCTCTACGAGTTCGACCGCATCGCGAAGTTGGCGATGACGCTCAAGACGGAATTTGGACTGTGAATCGCCCATCCGCCACCGTTTCTATCGTTATCTTTTGCTTCGCCGCCCTGGGATTTGTCTGGTCGGTCGAGGCTACGGCGAAAGTGTTGATGCGACTGCTTGGCCTTTGACAGTTTGGCACAGTCATGGCGCGTTCCGATTTCTATGGCCTGCCAACCGCGACTCTTACCGGGTTGCGGGACGAGTATATTGACGCTATCACAGCGGTTGCAACCAACGGCGTGAGCTACAGCATCGGTGGACGCTCGCTCAGTCGCGCCAACCTGACCGAGATGCGGAACACCTTGGGGGACATCACTGCGGCCATCGACCGCGCAGCCGGAACTCGGCGCCGCACGACCTACGCCTCTTTCAGCGGGGCGAGAACCTAGCAAGGACTGCATGAACTTCCTCGACCGAACTCTTGCTGTTGTCGCCCCGCATCTGGCCCTGTCCCGCCATGTCGCGCGGCAAAAACTCACCGCATTCTCACGCTTCGATGCGGCGAAAATAAACAGGAACCGACCAATGGCGCGTATGAATATGCCCGCCGAGCAGACGGGCGGGACAACAGAGCGCATTCGTCTAATGAATCGGGCGCGTGACCTAGACGACAATTTCTCCACCGTTCGCGCCATCCTCACGCACTTTGTTTTCCACATCGCCGGGTCACTGTCCTACCAGGCGCGGACGGGTGACAGCGCGCTAGACTCAAGCGTCGAGGCGTATCTCCGCAACTGGTCAAATGACTGCGATATTACTGGCAGGCACAACCTGCTTTCACTCACCCAACTGGTGCTTCGCGCTGTTCTTGTCGATGGTGATTGTGGCGTTCTTGTTGCGCGGGAAAAGGGACAGCTAAAATTGCAAAGCATCACCGCAGACCGCATCGGTCGCGACATCGACCTCAACCAGAACGACTCAAACTATATCGGCGGGATCACGATTGACGAGCGTGGCCGCCCGGTGAGCTACCGCGTCTATCAGAGGAACAGCTCCGGCGCGTATCAAGACTTTGTGGAGCAGCCCGCAGAATACTTCTGCCATGTTTTTGCCCCGACTCGGCTCGACGAATACCGGGGCCGCAGCGTCATGGCGACCCTGCTCGACGATGCCGCCGACATCAGCGATATCATCGAGTATGAAAAGCTCGCCGCTCGGTGGGCCAGCTCGCAAGCGGGAGTGGTGAAGACCGAATACGGGGCCGACGAGGAAATGGCGAGTGTCCTGCGCGGCGACCAAGACAGCTTCGGCAACGAGATCAAGCTGACGGCATTGGAACCCGGGCGCATTAATTACCTCAACACGGGCGAGAGTATGGAGGTCTTCAAATCTGGCGACCGACCAGCGCAAGCCTTCCAAAACTTTGTCCAATACCTAGAGAACCGAATGTGCCGCGCGATGGGCGTCTCCGCTCGCGTGGTATTGGATCGGCCCAGCGCAGGCCCAGAGGCGCGTAAGGATCTCATGCAGGCCGAGCGCACGTTTGACTTTTGGCGCGCGCAGATGGAGAGCCAACTCCTAAACAAAGTTATTCGCATGGTGCTCATGGATGCCGTGGTCAAGGCCGAGCTGCCCAACGATCCGAACATCACACGCGGAGAATGGCAGTGGCCGGGGTCGGTCAGTATCGACGCAGGCCGCGATGCTCGTGCCGACATAGAACTATGGCGCACTGGATTGACCACGGCTGCCGAACTCTACGGAGAGAACGGACGCGATTGGGAGTCGTCGCTTCGCCAGCGCGCGAAAGAATCCGCTTTCATTAGCCAGCTTGCTATCGAAAACGGAGTCAGCACAGAGTCGATCAGCGGAGGCCAGCCGAGCGTTGCAACCGATCCGAATTTAGCCCCTTCTCCATCTGCTCCTTCTGCACAGCAAACTACAGCGCAAGATCAAGTCGCAATGCAGTCACAATTTGCGATCCCATCGGAATACGGACACATAAACTTCAAGCCAACCGTGGAGATGGCACTTGAGGCGCAGCGTGGACTGAAGTGGCGCAACGAATTTAACAGGGGCGGCACGATGGTTGGAGTCGCTCGCGCTCGTGATATTGGAAACCGAACAAACCTATCGCCAGACACCATTCGCCGGATGCACAGCTACTTCGCTCGTCATGAAGTGGACAAACAGGGAGAGGGATTTAGCCAAGGCGAAAACGGATATCCCAGTGCAGGACGCATCGCGTGGGCCTTGTGGGGAGGCGATGCTGGCGCATCATGGGCTTCCGCTCGCGTTGACCAGATGGGTGTTGCCGATGATTCGCTAGAACTATCCGTTCCAGACGAAAATATAGTCATGGCGATTCCGACTCCAGAAGGTGGAGAAGACGAGCAGAAATTCATTGGACGATGCATGGGCGATGCGGCCATGAACGCAGATTACCCAGACGAAACGCAGCGCGCTGCCGTTTGCTATTCGTCGTGGAAGCAAAATTCTTAATGGGACGTTGCCTCAAAAGGTCGCTGCGGTGACTGGCTTGTAGGTTCTACGCCTGCCGTCCCGCCTTTTTGACAAGCATCGAGAGGAATGGTCAGCAAAACAGACTTCGCCGCAGTCATTGGCGAGATTGATATGGAGAACGCCGTCATTTCCGGCGTGAGCGTAATCACTTCCGGTGAGGCCAAGGGGCACGGGATGCTCGTGGACGGAGAGACATTGCAGCAAGTGAAGTCTGCCGCTGAGACTTACACTGGCGGACTGAAGGTGAAGACCGATCACTTCTCTGGATTCAATCAGATCGTTGGAACTCTCAAGAATTTCGTGATCGACGGCGACCAGCTACGTGCCGATCTGTATTTGCTGAAAGCGCATGAGGCTACGCCTCGTATTTTGGAGATGGCAAATATGATGCCAGGATCTTTCGGTCTTTCAATCAGCTTCAGCGGAGAGCACATGACCGATGCAGCCGATGCGACCTTCGCGCGGTGTTCCGAAATCTATTCCGCTGATCTCGTCGATCAGCCCGCAGCAAATCCGAACGGATTGTTCTCGTCCCAAGTTGACAGCACGCTTGCTGTCATGACTCCAGAAGAAGTTGCCGCAGCGATTCAAGAGGCTCTTGCTCCCGTGATGGCTGAAATCGCCGCTCTCAAACAAGCCGCGATGCCTGCCGACACCAGCACCGAGGGCGATATGCCCTCCATCGAAATCTCAGCGTCAAACACTCCTGTCGATAAAACAGCGATGAGCGAACTCGCCTCCGAACTCGCCGCGATCAAAGGCATCGTCTCCAACTTCGGAGCGGTTCCCGCCCCGGTGAGCGTGGCGACCGACAAGGCCGCTGACGTTAGCGAGCCGACCAACTTTCAGCAAGCGCTGGCCAAGGTGAAGTCCGAGGGACTCACCGGCATCGCCGCAACCAAGGAAACCATCAACCGCTACCCGACTCTATTTGTCGAGGCGCGCAACAACGGCATCCGCACCCTTTAATTTTATGGCCATCCAAATCGACGGAAACTTCCGCACCTTCAGCTTCGCAACCGCGATCAGCGCATTTCGCCTGGTCAAGGTCAGCGGAGATAGTGCCGCGACTGCGGCCACAAACGGCTCCGCAATCGGGATCGTTCAAGAGGACGCCGCCGCGACCGAAATCGCGACCGTGAAACTTTTCAACCCGACATTCTTCGCGACTGTCTCCGGTGCTGGCGTTTCCGCCGGGGCTGTGGTTCACGCTATCGCTGACGGCAAGGTTGCCTCCGCTGGCGGCGTGAGCATGGGCTACGCGATCAACGACGGAACCACGGGCGACATCATCGAGATCGCCATCCCCCTCTCTGGCGCAACGACAACTTTCTAACCGAAAACTCTTATGGCATACGCAAACTCCAACGCACTTCCCCGCGCGGAAATCTCGCAAGCGGTTTTCGAGGCGCAGAGCAATTCCAACGCTCTTCCCTTCATCGGACTATCGGCTTACCCGATTTTGAACGTCGCCGCTCGCAGCGGTGAATACCTCAAGATCGATGTAGGAACTGGCGAGGTCTTCAACTCGGATGGCCTCAAGACCGAGGCCGGATCAAACCGCGCTCGCGTCACTCGCCGCTTCACTTCGGACACCTACGCCTGCTCGTCCTTCGAGCTGGAGGAGCTTCTCCCCGACGAGACGGCGATGGACTTGGGTCGCTACTTCGACGTCGAGGTCGCCTCTGCTTCCTTCCTCAACACGCAGCTGCTGATCGGTCACGAACAGCGCGTTGCCGACATTGTTTTTGGAACCGGCTTCAGCGCGATCAGCGCGACCGCCGCCTACACCGCTGGGGCCACGGGCAACATCGACCTCGCCTTTGACGTTGATGCCGCGCAGGTCGAACTCGCTAAGAAAAACGTGCAGGCCGATACGGTCATCATGTCGCTGCAGGTTTTCAACCGCGTCCGCCGCAGCACCAAACTCCTCACCAACATCTTCGGACTGGTCAAGGCCGACGTTCGCCCAGCGAGCGCGCAGGAAGTTGCCGAGGCTCTCGGAGTGTCGCAGATCCTCATCGGTCGCGCGGCCAAGAACGGCGCGAAGAAGGGTCAGACCTACTCGGGTTCTTTCATCTGGAACAACTCCAAGATCGCCGTTGCGAAGCTCGGAGCCGGGGAGTTCAACTCCGGTGGCGTTGGCCGCACACTGCTCTGGAGTGAGGACAGCCCGACTGCGGTGGTCGCCGAGACTTACCGCGACGAGGCCCGCCGCTCGAACGTCATCCGCTGCCGCCACAACACGGCTGAGAAGACCATCGACGCCTCCTGCTTGGTTCAGATCGACACCAGCTACGCCTAAGAAAACTTGTTCTGTGTTCACTGAAGCCCCGCCTTATGGCGGGGTTTCTGCTTTTTGACACATGGCCTCGGGCAGATCCTATATGCCCAAAATTGCCGTCTGCTTAATATGCGGCAACGAGGAAGACTTAATCTCCCGTTGCCTAGACTCAGCCTTCACCGTCACCGACACCGTTTTTGTCGTGCGCGCGATAGGCTCTGCAACCCCTGACAATACGCTCAGAATCGCGCAGGAACGCGGTTGCATCGTTAAAGAATACCAGAACAGCGCAGCGACCCGTTCATGGTCTTTCGTGGACGATTTCGCAGCCGCGCGCAATATGTCCTTCGCCCTGGCAATCGACCAGCCGGAGCCTCCCGACTGGCTGATGTGGATGGACTGCGACGATGTTTTGGAGGAAGGCATGGGCGAGGTCATCAAGACCGCCGTGGCCGAGTGCAAGGAGGACTGGATTCTTGCCGACTACTGGCTACCGCAGCACGGGAAACCCGTCCCGCGCGAGCGATTGTTCCGCCGAGGAACAGCCGCATGGGTCAACGGAGTGCACGAAAAGTGTGTGCCGATCAGCGACGATCCGGCGAGCGAGACACTGAAGGTCCGCGTTCGCCGCGACATCCGCATCACGCACGACCCGCTTCCCGGCAAGAGCGGCAGCCAGGAGCGAAACATGAACATCCTGCTATGGCGGGACCGCGAGACGCAGCACATTAAATTTTACCTGCACTACGAAAACTTCCTGCTCTCTCGCAGGGAGGACGCGATCAAATACGGGCTGGAGGCGCTGCGACTGCACGACCTAGACGGGGTCTACCGCTACGAGGTGCTAATGAACATGGCCCTGCTGGCCGAGAAAAACGAGCACGGGCAAGACATGCTGAAGCGAGCGATCAAAGTTTGCGACCATCGGCGCGAGGCGTGGCACTTGCTCGCCCTGCTCCAGATCGACAACAAGGATTACGACGAGGCGATCAAAACCGCAGAGCATTGCCTGACGCTGGCCGCACCAAAAGTCCCAGAGTGGACGCACAGGCCGGACTGCTACACTTGGAAATCCACGGCCACCCTCGCATGGGCGCATCGCGCGGCGGGACATTGGGACAAGGCCGGGGAGATCGAGGCAGCGCAGCTCGCGACCAGCGTCGTCCCAACAATCAGCCTACTTCATGCCACACGCGGGCGATGGGCCAAGGCGCTAGGCGCGATGAATCTGTGGATGGCCCGAGCGGACAAGCCAGAGTCCGTTGAGCACATCTTTGCCATAGATGAAGACGACCCAGACAGCCTAGAAAGACTCGCAAGGTTCCGTCATGTTCGTGTTCCAGCTGGAGGATATAGCGTGCGCGGGTGGAATGCCGCCGCCAAGCACTCGCGAGGCGCGGTGCTGGTGCAGATGGCCGATGACTTTGAATGCCCAGCAGGATGGGATTCTGCGATCAGGCGAGAGTTGGGATCAAAGGTCGGCGCGCCCAAGGTTCTGCGCGTCAGCGACGGCTTGCGCAACGACGGGCTGATCACGTTGGCAATCGTGACCCGACCTTGGTTTGAGCAGCACGGCTTATTCGACCCGCAATTCCTCAACGTCTATTCGGACAACGATCTTACGAAGCGCGCCGAGGATGCCGAGGCCGTCATCGAGGCCAAGCACTTAGTCTTCCCGCACAATCACCCGATGGCCGGAAAGGCCGAGTGGGATGCGACCTATACGCGCGGCAACGACCTTGAGGAATACAAGCGGGCGAAAGCAATTTACGAAGGCAAGCATGGCAAAGAATAACTTTCATCCAATGCTCTCGGTGCTGATCCCGACGATCAGCCAGCGATCCGAGGAAGCCAACGCCCTGTTCAATCGCCTTGAGATGCAGGCCGAGCCGCATCCCGTCGAGATCCTCATGCTCCGAGACAACAGGCGCAGCGGCATCGGCGAGGCGAGGAACAAACTACTGCGCGCAGCATCTGGGAAATATATTACCTTCATCGACGACGATGACGATTTTGCGGATGACTATTTTGAGACGATTCTGCCCATGCTCTCGGAGCAGGCCGACGTCATCAGCTACAATCAGCGCGCGGATGTAGACGGGGCTGTAGGCGAGGTGCATTGCAATCTAAAGCACGACAATCTGCCGTTTGTTCCGGGTCAGATCACGCGCAGGAAGCCGTGGTTCTGGTGCTGCTGGAACCGCGAACTTGCGCTGTCTCACGCTGTCCCCAAAGTAAATGAGCGCGAGGACGTTCTCTGGCTTCGCCACCTGTGGGCAGACGCAGAGAGAGAGATCCACATTCCAAAAATCCTGCACCACTACAACTTCCGCAGCGACAAAACGACCCTGCAATGAAGACGGCAGACGTTGTTTATTTTGCCGGGGAACCAGTGAGCTTTGGACTCGGCCTATGCCACCAGCTGCACCGGCACGGACTGTGCCGCTCCGCGATTGTGATTCCCTGCGACCACGACGCGGCGATGGACGCGCTGAAGCAAAGCGACTCTGACTGCGTTGTGTTCCTTTCTCCTCATGCCGTTGGCGACTTTGTTCGCGAAAAATACGATCAGATGCGCGCCTTGGGGAAACCCTTGCTCGCCTATGTTCCGGAGTGGGTCGCGGGCGATGACTTGTTCCGCGAG
>Ga0209088_10002503_pt1 | contig 11239 bp, 12 predicted proteins | sample S_140625_EF_Meta_FD_187324 | JGI IMG/M metagenome (GOLD analysis project Ga0209088, IMG submission 187324) | Freshwater microbial communities from Lake Simoncouche, Canada to study carbon cycling - S_140625_EF_MetaG (SPAdes) (version 2) | ecosystem: Environmental > Aquatic > Freshwater > Lake ...
GCGCGAGCCACCCCGTTTGTTAGGCCGGGATCAGGTTCTTCACAGCGGCCAGATACTTGACCGCCCAAAGACCGGCACCTTCCTTAGATGCTAGCTTGAAGATACGCGCGGCATATTCGGCGCACTTGGCCTCATCCGTAGCAGCGGCGCTTTCCTTGGAGCTTTCCGCATTGTCCCGGACTTCCTTTTCCTTGGCCTTCTGGATTATACCGGCAGGGGTCCGATAGGCCATGTTCTGCAACTTGAGAAACAACGGCATGGGCAGTTCGGGGCCCGTGTATTCATTGGTTTCCATATACGCCAGCACGTATTCCGCCGCATAATCCCGGGCATATTGCGGATACTTGTCAGCAGAGCTTTCGGACTTGCCCGCAGCCAGCACCTTGTCCTTGATCCGAGTGTTGACCGATTGCAGATATTTTAGATCATAACCGGGCGCGCCCTTGACCATCCAAAGCAGGGAAGGCGCATCCATCGTGGCGCGGATACCGAGGGTCTTGAAAACGCTTTGCTCTTTAGCCTTCGCCTTGTCCGCATCTTTCAGCGCCGGAATAATCGCTTCTAGGGCTTCGTGCATCAGAGGGACGGGACGCTCGGACTTGTCCTGATACGTATCAGAAAAACCGGAAACGATGAGGGCGGTGGTCTTCTTTGTCATAACATTAGCTTTCTTTGTTGGCCGGGATCATTCCCGACCATGCAATAAGTATACACGCACTTATGGACAATGTCAAGCAATAGCCAGAGCATGGATATAAACCTGATACGTATCAGGAAAAAATTCCCTATGGGATTAAGCAGGACCAGAAGAACCAGAAGAACCAGAAAAACTAAAAAAACCAGTAAAACCAGCAAAACGGAGTTCTACTTGACCCACTATACCGGTATGACCCCAAACTGGAGAGACAGAGCATAGCCCCCCCTACTTACTAATTTACTCATAATATCACACACCCCCCACTATCTTTTCGTACCACAGAATACCCCCCATGCCTTTTTCAATTCGTGACCCCCCGGGGGGTATATATTTTGGGAAGTTATTACGGGGGTTTACTTCCCAACTTCTCTTTCGTACTACTCTGATAACTGAAGCCCCAAAAGGCGTGCAGACAAACTCGTATGCCGACACTTATTGTTGAGCCCACTAAGGAACACCCGGTTCCCTACGATACCTCGGACGAGGTATCCCCGACTTTCCTTGAGGAAGTGGCGGTAGCGGGGGCGACTGCGGAATTTCAAGTTGAACTCGGTGCCCCTCTGGAAATCACAGAGGAAGACGCAGAACGCGAAAAAGCCTTACTTGCTGCGGTTATTAAGAACAAATCCGCTAAGAACCTACGTCTCCCTAGCACAGCATTTGCTGCTGCGGCGTTCCTTAAGACTTACGGGGAACAGCTGGCTATGGACGTGGCCTCGGCCCGGTCTGCCATAACGAACAAGCTCATGGAGATTGCCAACTGCGGCGACCCTAAGTTTGAGCTAAAAGCCTTGGAACTGCTGGGAAAACACAGCGACATCGGGCTCTTCACCGAGCGCAGCGAGATCACCATAAATTACAAGAGTCCCGAAGCCCTTGAGGAAGCCATCAAGGAGCGGGTCAAGCGCCTACTTAATGCTGACATTATAGATATCACCCCGAGCCAGAGTCTTGAAGAGGAACTTGGGTTCGGGGAGTTTGCTGATACCGAAGAGGGTGCGGACGAGACGGATACTGGGGAGGAACCTAGTGTCCCAGCCTGAGCTCCTGAAGAACATATCCCTCAAGGATATCCCGACGATACTCTCGGCCCTGACCCCGGCGGAGCAGGAGAAGCTCCTAGCAGAACTGGACCACCTCGAAGCCCTGAAGACCCAGCAGCTAGCCCAGAAGCGGTTCATCAAGTTCGTTAACGAGGCATGGCCGTCGTTCATAGCCGGGAGGCACCATGCCCGCATGGCCGATGCCTTTGAACGGGTGGCTAACGGGGAGCTGAAGCGACTCATTATAAATATGCCGCCCCGGCATACTAAGTCCGAGTTTGCCAGTTACCTGCTGCCAGCTTGGTTCCTTGGGAAGAACCCGGGCAAGAAGGTCATCCAGACTAGCCACACTGCCGAACTGGCCGTGGGCTTTGGACGAAAAGTGCGTAACTTGGTGGATACTGACCACTACCATAAGATATTCCCGGAACTAGTCTTGCAGGCAGACTCCAAGGCGGCGGGCCGGTGGAACACCTCCAAGGGGGGTGACTACTTCGCCATTGGTGTGGGGGGTGCGGTGACCGGTAAGGGTGCCGACCTGCTCATAATCGACGACCCGCACTCCGAACAGGAGGCCGCGATAGCCGAAACACAGCCAGATATCTACGATAAGACCTACGAATGGTACACTTCGGGACCCCGGCAGCGTCTCCAGCCGGGTGGGGCCATCGTCATAGTGATGACTCGGTGGTCCAAGAAGGACCTGACGGGCCAAGTGCTCAAGGCAGCTGCCCAAAGAGGCGGTGAGGAGTGGGAAGTCATTGAGTTTCCGGCGCTTTTGCCCTCGGGAAACCCACTTTGGCCTGAATTTTGGTCACTTGAGGAGCTTACGGCCCTAAAAGAGGAGCTTCCGAACTCAAAATGGATGGCTCAGTACCAGCAGAACCCGACATCCGAGACTTCGGCCATCGTGAAGCGGGAATGGTGGCAGATTTGGGAGGATGAGAAGCCTCCGAAGTGCAATTTTACCCTGATGGCGTGGGATACGGCCTTTGAAAAGAGCCAGCGAGCTGACTATTCGGCCTTGACTCTGTGGGGGGTGTTCTACCACCCCGACGTAACCGGGGTAGCGCAGGCAAACATCATCCTGCTGAACGCCTTCCGGGAAAGAATGGAGTTTCCCCGGCTAAAACAGGTCGCCATCCAGCAATATAAGGAATGGAAGCCTGACTCGGTCATTATCGAGAAGAAGGCCAGCGGTGCCCCACTTATATATGAGATGCGGGCCATGGGCATCCCGGTTCAGGAGTTCACCCCGACCAAGGGCAACGACAAGATCAGTCGTCTGAACGCCGTTTCCGACCTGTTTGCCAGTGGCAGGGTCTGGGCCCCCGGTACCCACTGGGCCGAGGAAGTTATTGACGAAGTTGCGTCATTCCCCTCTGGTGAGCATGATGACTATGTTGACTCTGTGTCGCTGGCCCTGATGCGTTTCCGCAAGGGTGGGTATATACAGACAAGCTTGGATGAGCCTGACGAGAAGAAGCAGTTCAGGCGTAAGTTTGAAGGGTATTATTGATGGCTATCGACAAGGCACTAAACCAAGCCCCGTTGGGGTTGGCCGCAATCGACCCGGAGCAGGAAGGACCTGATCTGGAAATTGAGATTGAGGACCCGGAGAGCGTTAATATTAAGACCGGGGACATGGAGATTGAACTCGAACCCGGTGACGAGGGTGACGACGAGTTTAATGCTAACCTTGCCGACGAAATGGACGAAAAAGAACTTACCGAACTAGTAGGTGATCTACTGGGTGAGTTTGACGAAGATATTAGCGCCCGTAAGGACTGGATTCAGACCTACGTGGACGGCCTTGAGTTGCTCGGTTTGAAGGTCGAAGACCGCACCGAGCCGTGGCCGGGAGCGTGTGGTGTCTACCACCCTCTGCTATCCGAAGCACTGGTCAAGTTCCAAGCTGAGACCATGATGAGTACGTTTCCCGCCGCTGGCCCGGTTAAGACCCAGATCATCGGTAAGGAGACCTCGGAGAAGAAGGACGCTGCTATTCGTGTCGCTGCTGACATGAACTACCAGTTGACCGACGTGATGGCCGAGTACCGCCCCGAACATGAGCGGATGCTGTGGGGCTTGGGTCTCTCGGGTAACGCCTTCAAGAAGGTCTACTACGACCCGAACCTCGGACGGCAGGTCTCTATCTTTGTCCCGGCTGAAGATGTCGTCGTGCCCTATGGTGCTAGTAATCTCCAGTCCGCTGAGCGTGTTACACACGTCATGCGCAAGACACCCAATGAACTCAAGAAGCTACAGGCTGCTGGGTTCTATCGGGACGAGGACCTTGGTGATCCGACCAACACGTTTGACGAGGTCGAGAAGAAGATTGCTGAGAAGATGGGCTTCCGGGCTTCGTCTGATGATCGCTTCAAGATTCTTGAGATGCACGTTGATATCGACCTGCCCGGTTATCCGGATTTGGACGACGAAGGCGAAGAGACGGGCATTGCCCTGCCCTATGTTATCACTATCGAGAAGGGCACAGAGACCGTTCTAGCTATTAGAAGGAACTGGCACCCCGATGATGAAACGAAGCAGAAGCGTAATCATTTCGTTCACTACTCCTATATTCCGGGGTTTGGTTTTTACGCTTTTGGTCTTATTCATCTTATTGGTGCATTTGCTAAGTCTGGTACTAGCATTATCCGTCAGCTTGTTGACGCTGGTACTCTTTCTAACCTCCCCGGTGGTTTCAAGACTAAAGGTCTGCGCGTTAAAGGTGACGACACTCCTATCGCGCCTGCGGAGTTCCGCGACGTAGACGTAGCCTCAGGTACTATTAAAGATAACATTATGACGCTCCCGTATAAGGAGCCGTCGCAGGTACTCTATACCCTGCTGGGTACCATCGTTGATGAAGGCCGTAGATTCGCTGGCGCTGCTGATTTGCAGGTTAGCGACATGTCCGCCAACAGCCCGGTGGGTACGACCCTCGCTATCCTTGAGCGGACTCTCAAGGTGATGTCGGCTGTGCAGGCCCGCATCCACTACGCCATGAAGCAGGAGTTCATCCTGCTGCGTGATATCATCCGGGACTACACCCCGGAAAAGTACGACTACGAACCTGAAGACGGTACGCCCCGGGCTAAGAAGGGTGACTACGATCTCGTCACCGTGGTCCCAGTGTCGGACCCCAATGCGTCCACTATGGCGCAGAAGGTTGTCCAGTATCAGGCAGTGATGCAGTTAGCGCAGGGTGCGCCGCAGCTGTACGACATGCCATACCTGCACCGTCAGATGCTCGAAGTCTTGGGTATTCCGAACGCCGAGAAGCTCGTCAAGCTGGATGACGAAGAGAAACCGCGTGACCCGGTCAGTGAGAATATGTCGCTCCTCAACGGCAAGCCGGTCAAGGCGTTCATTTATCAGGACCACGAAGCACATATCACTGTGCACACGTCGGCTATGCAGGACCCCAAGATTGCCAAGCTCATGGGCCAGAACCCGCAGGCGCAGGCTATTATGGCAGCAGGCGCTGCGCATATTCAGGAACATCTGGCGTTTGCGTACCGTAAGCAGCTTGAAGAACAGGCTGGCGTTCCGTACCCGGCACCTGACGCTGAGATGAGCGAAGAGACAGAAACTCAGATATCTCGCCTTGCCGCTGCCGCAGCCCAGCAGCTGCTCCAGAAGAACCAAGCCGAAGCTGCACAACAGCAGGCTCAGCAGGCGCAGCAGGACCCCATCGTCCAGATGCAGCAGAAGGAAATTGAGATCAAGCAGCAGGAAGTCCAGATCAAGCAGCAGGAGTCTCAGGCTAGACAGCAGGAAGCTCAGGCTAGGCATGAACTTGCCCAGCAGGAAATGCAGATCAAGCAGCAGGAAGCTCAGGATCGACATAATCTTGCTCAACAGGATAGCCAGCTCAAACAGCAGAAGGCTATGGACGACGCTGCTACTAAGGCGGGCCAGCTAGACATTGACCGTCAACGCATCGCTACTCAGGAGCGCATTGCTAACCTACAGCTTGACGCAAAAACCCTTGCGGCCAAGGAGGCCATAGACGCCCAGCACCACTTAGAAGGTGCACGTCTTGGCGTTGATATTGCTAAGAACCGTGCCGAACTGGCACGCAAACAAGCCGAAGTACAGACAAAAGGTACACAGAAGGAGCCTAAATGAGCGACGACGTTCTTAAATATCTCTCGGACAAACTCCGGGAAGAACAGCGAATAATGTCCGAAGACATGGCTATGGGTAAGGCCAAAGACTTTGGAGATTATAAGTACGCCTGCGGGATCATCCGGGGGCTACTTATTGCTAATAATGCCATTATTGAAACCGCAGAAAGGATGAATAAAGCAGATGACTGAACTTCTCGTCGGCTCAAACCCCGATAATCTAGAAGACACTACCGTACTGCCCGAAACGCCTGAACAGAAAGCCAAGCAGCTACCGGACCCGTCTGGGTACCGTATTCTGTGCGCTATCCCCGAAGTGGATAAGAAGTTCGATAGCGGCATCCTTAAGGCCGATATCACCGTCCACCATGAAGAGCTCCTCACCACAGTCCTGTTTGTCCTGAAGATGGGACCCGACTGCTATAAGGATGAGAAGCGCTTCCCCAGCGGCCCTTGGTGCAAGGAGGGCGACTTTGTCCTTGTGCGCCCCCATTCCGGTACCCGACTGAAGATTCACGGGCGTGAGTTCAGGATCATTAACGACGATTCCGTGGAGGGTATCGTCGAAGACCCTCGCGGTATCTCCAGAGCCTAGGAGGCACAAGTGGTTGATAATACTAAAGAAAAAGACCCGAAGGACGACTTCGAGTTCGAGGTAGAGAAGCCCGAAATCGAGATTGAGGACGATACTCCGCAGGAAGACCGGGGTAAGACCCCGATGCCCAAGGCTCTGGTTGATGAGCTAGAGGCTGACGAGTTGGAGGAGTACTCCGACAAGGTCAAAACCCGTCTGAAGCAGATGAAGAAGGTCTGGCACGACGAGCGCCGTGAGAAGGAGATCGCCCTACGGGAACATCAGGAGGCTATTAGCCTCGCCACTAGGGTTTTGGACGAGAACAGACGCCTGAAAAGCACCCTGTCTCAGGGGGAACAGACGCTTGTTAGTACCTATAAGAGCGCTGCCGAGCTGGAGATGGCCGCAGCCAAGAAGTCTTATAAGGAAGCCTATGAGTCCGGGGACTCGGACAAGGTTGTCGAAGCTCAGGAGAAGATGACCAATGCCGGTTATCGGCTGGAACAGATCAGGGGTTATAGACCTACTTTACAAGAACCAGAATATGAGATACAAAATACTCAGGACGTGGCTCAAATCCCTCGTCCAGACTCCAAGACGATGGCGTGGCAAGAGCGCAATCCGTGGTGGGGTACGGACGTGGAGATGACATCCCTAGCACTAGGGCTGCATCAGAAGCTAGAAAGAGACAACGGCAAGCAATTTGTCGGCTCTGACGATTATTGGCATCGCGTTGACGAAACAATGCGTCGCCGTTTCCCGGAGTATTTCGGGGAAGAAAAACCGACGAACGGGGGCGGCAAGCCCGTTTCGCGCAATGAATCACGGGCTGCCACAGTAGTTGCTCCAGCATCTCGCAGCACTTCCTCCAAAAAGATCGTGCTGAAACAATCGCAAGTAAACATTGCGAGAAAACTTGGTTTAACCCCCGAGCAGTACGCCCGGGAAATGCAGAAGTTGGAGAACTAAAATGGCCGAGACCAGACTTGCACGCGAACTTGAAAGCCGTACCCAGACCGAGCGTCCCAAGACGTGGCAGCCAGCTTCGGCCCTGCCCGAACCGGATAAAGAGCCCGGATATGCGTACCGGTGGATTCGTGTTTCGAACCTGAATGTAGCCGACCCGAGCAATGTATCTGCGAAGATGCGTGAAGGTTGGGAACCAGTAAAGGCCGAAGAACAGCCCAAGTTCCAAATGATGGTAGACCCCAATAGTCGTTTTAAGAACAACATTGAGGTCGGTGGATTGTTGCTCTGCAAGATTCCCGAGGAGTTCATGGCTCAACGCGGCGAGTACTTCGCTAAGAAGAACCGGGATCAAATCGACTCTGTAGACAACAATTTTATGCGCGAGAACAATCCAAAGATGCCCCTCTTTAGCGAGAGGAAATCTTCGTCCTCGTTTGGCAAAGGCAAATAACTAGGAGAAAATAATGGCATACCCTTCCGTTACGGCCCCTTATGGGCTTCTCCCGATCAACTTGATCGGCGGGCAGGTCTTTGCTGGTGCTACTCGCCAGATTCCGATTGCTTCCAACTCCGCGACGGCCATCTTTTATGGTGACGTTGTGAAGCTGGCGAACACCGGACTTCTGGTTCAGGACACTGGCACGGACGCTGCTACTCCCGTTGGCGTTCTTCTTGGTTGCTCCTATACGGACCCGACCTATGGAAAGACGTTCCGTCAGTACTATCCCGGCGCTGTCAACGCTTCGGACATCGTTGCCTTCGTGGCGGATGACCCGGACCAGTTGTTCAAGGTTGCGGTAGTGTCTGGTACCACTGTGGTCACTTACGTCAACCGTACCAGCGTCGGCAACAACGCCCTGCTGGTTCAGAACGTTGGTTCCACGATTACTGGTAACTCTGCGGTGGCTATTCTGGCTACCACGGCTACCACCAACACGTACCCCATTCGCATCATCGACGTGGTACCGGAAACCGCTATTGCGGGTAATCCCGGTTCTTTCACTGAAGTGATTGTGAAGTGGAATGTGCCGACAACCGGCGCTGTTGGCGGGCACCAGTATACCCAAGCTACTGGCGTTTAAGGAGAACATGACAAATGGCTATTTCACGCGCACAACTTCTTAAGGAACTCCTTCCCGGCCTGAACGCCTTGTTTGGTTTGGAATATGCTCGTTACGGCGAAGAGCATAAGGAAATCTTTGATACCGAGACTTCGGAACGTTCGTTCGAAGAAGAAACCAAGCTGTCCGGCTTTTCGGCTGCTCCGGTTAAGAACGAAGGTTCTGCCATTGCGTATGACAATGCGCAGGAAGTCTTCACTGCCCGCTACAACCACGAGACGATTGCTCTGGGTTTCTCGCTGACGGAAGAAGCGATTGAGGACAACCTCTACGATTCTCTGTCTTCGCGTTACACCAAGGCTTTGGCTCGTGCCATGGCGTATACCAAGCAGACCAAGGCTGCGGCAATCCTGAACAACGGCTTCAGCGCCTCCTATCCGGGTGGTGATGGTGTTGCTCTGTTCAGTGCTTCGCATCCGCTGGTTTCCGGTGGTACCAACTCCAACATTCCGACTACGCCTGCCGACCTGAATGAAACCAGCCTCGAAGCTGCCGTAATTCAGATCGCGGCTTGGACGGATGAACGCGGCCTGCTCATCGCAGCTAAGCCCCGTAAGTTGGTTGTCCCGCCGAGCCTGATGTTCGTTTCGACCCGTTTGCTGGAGACTGAACTCCGCACCGGCACTGCCGATAACGACATCAACGCTCTGAAGAGCAACGGTTCGATCCCGGAGGGTTACACTGTTAACCACTTCCTGACCGACACCGATGCTTGGTTCCTGACCACGGATGTCCCGAATGGTCTGAAGCACTTCGTCCGTTCGCCCATGGCGAACAGCATGGACGGCGACTTCGACACCGGTAACGTTCGTTACAAGGCCCGCGAGCGTTATTCGTTCGGCTGGTCTGACCCGCTGGGCATGTACGGCTCGGCTGGTGCCTAAGTAAGATTAGGGGGAAGGGGATAAAACCCCTTCCCTTTTTTCTAATAGGTTGTATGTTTTAGATATCTAGGGTCCTTTACCCGCACCGACTGTCCTAGCAGACGTTGTAGAGACGGTGTGGGGATGTGCTACAACACGGAGAATTTCCATGGCTATTACGACTTTTCAGGGTCCCGTCCGTTCGCTGAACGGCTTCTATACGCAGGGCCCCGGCAGCGTCATTAACCTGCCCGACGCCACGAACACCATTACGCTGGATGTCGCCACTTATGCTGGCCGTATTATCCGCACCAACGACGCTACGCTGGTTATCACCCTGCCGTCGCTCAATGCCACGGCTGACCCGGTTTCGTCCGGTCCCGGTAGCGACCCTAACACCTTGAATAACATGGGTGTTTCCTTCACTTTCTTGGTGGAAACCGCTGCCACGACTTGGAAGATCATCACCGCTGCGTCGCAGTATTTGGTGGGTTCTATGCTGGTTATCGACACGGACACCACCGACACGGTCAACGGCTTCGCGGCTAACGGCACTTCCATCCGCTCGGTTAACCTAAACGGTACGACTAAGGGTGGTATTGTTGGTTCTTACGTCACGGTTACGGCGCTGAACTCCACGATGTGGGCTGTTTCGGGTGTGGTAATCGGTTCAGGCACCATCGTCACCCCGTTCGCCGCCTCGTAACAGGAGGCCAGAATGGCTATGCAATATGATGTCAAGTCTGAGCATTCGTCTGCTTCGGGTGTTGCGGTTAACTACCGTACTCGCCTGAAGGGGGTCGTTATCTCTGCTAATACTTCGGCGGCTACTAGAAACGTTGTTTTTGCGGACAACTACGCCCAGACGGGTACCTACAATATTCCCGGTTCTACTGTGTGTACGGTAACGATTACCGCTCATGGTCTGACTACTGGTGATAGGGTTTGGCTGAACTTCACCACGGGAAGCGGTGCGACAAACAACGTCTACGCCGTCACCGTCACCTCCCCCAACGCCTTCACGGTTACCACGGCGAGCCTGACTACAAACGGCAACGTGACGATGTACGCGAATGTTCTTTTGGAAGTAGATGCCTACTACCCTGCGGCGTACAACGTCTTTATCCCCGGAGAAGGTATTCTTGCCGAAAACGGTATCTACGTGGGTCTGGTTGCTAACTTAACCGCAACCATATTCTACGGGTGATGCTGTGGCGGCAACTAAGGGTTACGAACTAGCGGGAAGGCGGCTCTTTGTCGCTCTGCCAGCCTACGATTTCAAGGTTTCCTTGAAGTTGGCGGTGTCGTTGGCTAGCTTTGCCCAGTCCGCAGGGCAGCACGGTGTCAGTATCCAGATAGGCAGTATTTGCGGTTGCTCGGTGGTTTCCCGGGTCCGCAACCTGCTGGCTAAGGACATGCTGGAGTCCGACTGCACGGACCTGCTCTTCATTGATTCCGACATTAACTTCGAACCGGACGACGTTTTCCGGCTTATGGCTTGGGCTTCGGACCCCAAAAAGGGCATCGTTGCCGGGGTTCCCCGCACGCGCAGCGAAGACAAGGTCTACATTACCGACCTAGATCACGACGAGAACGGCCAGCTGACCATGAACGGCATGGGCCTAGTACGTGCGAAGCGGGTGGCTACTGCCTTCATGATGGTCCGCCGCGAAGTCTTCGAAGTCCTGTCTTCCAAGCACCCTGAGTGGGAATACTACGACAAGCGGACTGACCGCCGCCTGAACGCCATGTTCGACTTTAAGGTGACCGACGAGGGCTACATGGGGGAGGACTTCCTCTTCTGTGACCGCGTCCGGGCCGAAGGCTTCGAAGTCTGGA
>Ga0209088_10002504_pt1 | contig 11239 bp, 7 predicted proteins | sample S_140625_EF_Meta_FD_187324 | JGI IMG/M metagenome (GOLD analysis project Ga0209088, IMG submission 187324) | Freshwater microbial communities from Lake Simoncouche, Canada to study carbon cycling - S_140625_EF_MetaG (SPAdes) (version 2) | ecosystem: Environmental > Aquatic > Freshwater > Lake ...
CGACAGATACCGGACTGCTTCGGCTCCGCCACGGGCCTGGCCCCGCGGATCGACGACGTACATCTGGCGATGCAGTTCTTCCAGAGGAATCTCCGGAAACTCACGGGACACGCTCGGGTCGTGCAGTGACGTGAAGGCGAGCCTACCGGAGAGGTCGAGCCCTCGCAGGAGGGCGATCTGGCTACGGCAGAAGCGGCACCGTCCGTCGTAGAGCACGGTGTCGCGGGACGGATGGTGGAGGGTGGTGATCATCGCTCACCATTCATGCTAGGGCGATTCCGCCAAAAGAACAGCATCGTGCCCGGCGAATCGCGACTTTCGCTAGCGGTATCGCGACTCTGGCAACGTGGCCCCCGCCGGCGCCTTGCCGCCGGCAACAGGGAGCGCGCAGAAGTGCAGGATCGTCACCGCTCCCGCCGAGATCAGGCTCCACGGCGCCCAATCTGGCGCGGTGAAGACGCTCGGATCACCGCGGCCATCCACCGGCAGCACGACCGCTGAGTCGATCAGCAGGAGTTCCACGCCAGCGATGCACGCGAAGATCCCAGTTGCCAGAAACACGCTCTTCCACATGGCTGACTGCCCGCCGTCGGCGGGAACCGTACGCACCTCGCTGGGCCGTACAATCCACGTTGGTTCGCGGCCCACGGTGGGTATCGGCCGTTGAAGAGACCCGCCTGCACGACGGCTGCTGCGCACGCGACCGTAGCGGTTGCAGCGATTGCGAGGTCGGCCATGGAGTCGCTCAGCCGCTACTATCGGCCGGACCGAGCCCTGTCTCGGAGGCATCGACTGGTGTCGTCCGCGGAGCCGCAGATCCTGGCGGCGGCACGCGCCGCTCCGCCTCGGTACCCGGCACCAATTGCGGTGTGCCCAGCGAAGCCTCGATGATCGTCCGCAACTCCTCGCCGTCGATCACCTCGCACTCGATCAGCCGCCGGGTGATCGCTTCGAGTGCCGCCCGGCGCGATTCCATGATCCGTCGCACGCGATCCATGGCGGCGTCGATGATGCGACGGACTTCCTCATCGATCTCACGTGCCGTCTGTTCACTGTGGCTCCGCGCGTGGGGAAGTTCCGCCCCACCGCCGGTCAGAAATGGCGACCGCCCGCTCTCGCGGTAGGTCACGCGGCCCAGCCGGCTCATGCCGTAGTCCATCACCATCGAGCGGGCGATCGCACTGGCCCGTTCAAGGTCGTTTTGGGCACCGGTGGAGACGTCTGCGTAGACCATCTCCTCGGCGATGGTGCCGGCGAGGAGCACCTCGATTCGGCTCTCCAGTTCCGACTGCGTGAGCAGGTAGCGGTCGTCCTCCGGTCGCTGCATCGTGTAGCCCAGCGCCGCCAGCCCGCGGGGGATGATCGACACCTTGTGCACAGGATCGGTATTGGGCAGCGAGAAGGCCACCAGTGCATGGGCGGCCTCGTGGTAGGCGACGCGTTTCTTCTCGTCCTCATGGATGACCCGCTTCTTCTTTTCGAGCCCCGCCGTCACCCGCTCCACACCCTCGTTGAATTCCTGCATGCCAACGGAGGTCTTGTTGTTGCGGGCTGCCAACAGCGCCGCCTCGTTGACGAGGTTGGCCAGATCGGCGCCCACGAAGCCCGACGTGATCCGGGCAATCTGTTCGAGATTCACCGCGGGATCGAGTTTCACGTTGGCGACGTGCACCCGCAGGATCGCCTCACGGCCACGGACGTCGGGCCGATCGACGAGCACATGCCGGTCGAACCGGCCGGGCCGGAGCAGCGCCGGATCGAGTGTTTCGGGACGGTTCGTCGCGGCGAGCACGATCACGCCGGAGTTGCTGCCGAAACCGTCCATCTCGACCAGCAGCGCATTGAGCGTCTGCTCCCGCTCGTCATGGCCGCCGACGACGCTCGAGCCACGTGTCTTGCCGAGGGCATCGAGTTCATCGATGAAGATGATGCACGGAGCCTTCGCGGCCGCCTGTTGGAACATGTCGCGGACCCGTGCCGCACCGACGCCCACGAACATCTCGACGAAGTCGCTGCCCGACAGGCCGAAGAAGGGCACGCCCGCCTCGCCGGCGATGGCTTTGGCCAGCAGGGTCTTGCCCGTGCCCGGGGGACCGACCAGGAGCACGCCCTTCGGAATGTGGCCGCCGAGGACCTGATATTTTTCCGGGTTCCGCAAAAACTCCACCACTTCCCGCAGTTCATCGACCGCCTCGTCGATTCCGGCGATGTCGTCAAAGGTGATGCCGAGATCCTCCTGCGCGTACATCTTGCCGCGGCTGCGTCCAAAGGCCATCGGGCTGCCTGCGCCACCGATCCGCCGCATCATCATGAAGAAGACGAGCCCAAACAGGCTCGTCAGAAACAGCATCGGCAGCCAGTTTCGCCAGGGGCTGGGCGCTTCCTCGTAGCGGAAGGGTATGCCGTACTCCGAGAGTTGTCGCATCAGCTGGCTCTCCGAGTTTTCGCTCGGCAATTTGGCGGTGTGGAAGCGGCGCAGCGTGCCTGCGGTGTCGGCCCCCGGCCGGCCGGCCACCGGTTCCTTGGCGGTCGGCTCCGCCTGTGGCCGGGTAGCATCTCCAGCCGCCTGCTCCCGTACCGTACCGGACACTTGGAAGGCTCCGATCACAACGTCGCGGAGATCGCCGTAGCGGGCCGTCTGTCGGCCTTCGATGCCGCTGCGGGAAACCTCGACCCAGTGGATCGCGTCTTCACCTCCTTGAGCGGCGTCAGGCCGCGGTTCCGCCGCCTCTTTGCCGGATACCTCTTTGCCGGATACTCGGATCAGCCTTTCAAGGTCGCTGTAGGACAGTTCGATCTCCGGCGTCGCCGAGATCAGGCTCATGGCAAAGAGGCCAGCGACGCCCGCCGCAATCAGCGACCAGAGCAGATTCGAACCCCCCATATTCGTGCGTCGGTCCGCCGGTCGCTTGGTCGTATCGCGTTTCTTGGCCATGAGGTCGGAAATCCCTTTCAAACAAGCTGTCAAGGAAGGGGCGGATCGCAATGCCTCTCATCCTATGCCGGAGAAAACCTGGCGACAAACGCACGTGAAAGTGGAAGTTTCGGCGCTGAACTTCTACACTTTTACTGTCACCAACCGCGCTCTGTCCCCTGTTGCCATGCCTTTCACCCACCGTAGCGCGGCTGCCGACGTCCGTGCCATGGCTGGCGAAAATGCCGCCGAACCGCTGCGGGTCGCGGTGCTGGGATCGACAGGCAGCATCGGCACGAGCACGCTCGATGTGATCGCGGCCTGCCCGGGCTGGTTTTCCCCGTTTTTGCTGGCAGCACACCGGAGCACGCGGCTCCTTCTGGAACAGGCCCGAGCCTGCCGTCCCCGCTGGGTGGTGGTCGTCGATCCAGCCGCGGCTGCCGAGATCGGCGTGGGGGCGCTCCCTGAGGGCACCCGTCTGGCGGTCGGCCCAGAGGCCCTCGACGACCTCGTCCAATCCCCGGAGGTCGACCGTGTCGTGTCGGCGATCGTCGGGGCTGCGGGACTGCGGAGCACCTGGGCGGCGCTCGAGGCAGGCAAGACCGTGGCACTTGCCAATAAAGAGACGCTTGTGATGGCTGGTCCGCTGGCCATGCGGCTGGCCGAGCGGACCGGCGGCAGGATCGTGCCGGTCGACAGCGAACATTCGGCCATCCATCAGGCACTCCGCACGGGCACGTCCGACGAGGTGACGAGGATCGTCCTGACGGCCAGCGGCGGGCCGTTCCGCACGCGGTCGCGCGAGAGTCTGGTGCACGTCACACCGGAGGAAGCGCTCAAGCATCCCACCTGGTCGATGGGGCCAAAGATTACGATCGACTCCGCCACGATGATGAACAAGGCGCTGGAGCTGATCGAGGCGAGATGGCTCTTCGGACTGCCTGCCGCAAAGCTGGCGGTGCTCGTCCATCCGCAGTCGATCGTGCATTCAATGGTGGAGTTCGTGGACGGCTCCGTGATCGCCCAACTCAGCCCGCCCGACATGCGGCTGCCGATCCAATATGCGCTGTCGTATCCGGAACGGATCGATGGCCCGACCCGCCGATTCGATTTCACGCAGGGGATGACGCTCGACTTCGCACCGCCCGATCCCGAGCGGTTTCCCGCCGTGCGGCTCGGTCACGAGGCGGCAGCCCGGGGTGGCACCGCCGGTGCCGTTCTCAATGCCGCCAACGAGGAGGCGGTCCGTGGGTTTCTCGAGGGTGCGATCCGGTTCACCGATATTGCAGAGGTCTGTGCACGGGTGCTCGAGGAGCACCCCTTTCAGCCCGAGCCGTCGCTCGACGATGTCCGTCGACTCGACGCCTGGGCCAGGCAGGAGGTCGTGAAGTGGGCATGTGTCTGATGGCGATGGGGGTCGTGGCGGCCGGAACCTGGCTGGAGTGGATCATCCAGCCGTCGAGCTGGTTGGTGATCCTGCAGGTGGCCCTCGGCCTTGGGTTTGTCATCTTCGTGCACGAACTGGGTCACTTCCTCGTGGCGAAGGCCTGCGGCGTGAAGTGCGAGAAGTTTTTTCTCGGCTTCGACGTGGGAGGCATGAAGCTGGCGAGCTTCAAGTGGGGCGAAACCGAATACGGCATCGGCGCGTTGCCGCTGGGCGGCTATGTGAAGATGCTCGGACAGGACGACAACCCGGCCGCGGCCGCCGAGGAGGCCCACCGGGCGCGGGCGGCGCTGGAGTCGGGTGACCTGCCGGCGGAGCCGACATCCGATCCTCATCCTGCCTGGGATCCGCGGAGCTATCCGGCCCAGAGCGTGCCCGAGCGGATGGCGATCATCTCCGCCGGTGTGATCATGAACGTGATCTTCGCGGTGCTGATGGCGTCGTGGGCGCTGGGCCTTGGCGTGCGCGAGATGACCTGTGAACTCTCAAGCGTGCGGCCTGGTGGTGCCGCCTGGCGCGCCGGTCTGCGGACAGGCGACCAGATCACGGCGATCGGTGGGCGAAAGAATCCGATCTTCACCGACCTGCGAAATGGCGTGACGCTCGGCGATGCGGCCAAGGGGGTTGAGTTCACGATCCATCGGCCGGCCGACGACTCGACACGCACCGTCACGCTCCATCCCGACACCGATCTGGGCATTCCGACGGTAGGGGTCACGAGCCCGTTTTCGGTGATGCTGCCGGCCGATCTGGCGACCGGGCTACCCGGCACCGCAGGCAAGGCCGAGCCGCCATTCGAGGCAGGCGACACGATCCGCGCCGTCGATGGAACACCTGTGAAGACCTATGCCGAGCTGATTGCAGCGCTCTCGCGCCAGCCCTACAAAGCGGCGCAGGTGTCCGTGGAGCGGCGTGCCAAGCCGGGCCAGGCGGCAGGAAAGGCGATGATTACGCTCCCGCCTCAGGCCGCCCGGACCACGGGGCTCGTGATGACCGCCGGCCCGATCAAGGCGGTGCAAGACGATTCGCCCGCGGCGGCCGCCGGACTCAAACCTGGTGACCGGATCAAGGTGATTGATGGCCAACCGGTAGGTGACCCGCTGATGGTTGACCAGCGGCTACGAGAGATGGCCGGCAGAGCAGTGAAGCTCACGCTCGACCGCGCTGGTGCGGATGTCGATGTGGAACTGGTGCCGAGGGCGGTGTCGTGGATCGAAGATCCGCGCTGGCCGTCAAGCCCCGTGTCGCTCTCCTCAATCGGTGCGGCGCTCGGCGTCGATGCGACCGTGGCTGCGGTCGAGGTCGGCAGTCCGGCCGCAGATGCTGGCATCCAGTCCGGCGAGCGAGTGGTTCGAGTGGCGTTTGTCGAGCCCGGCCAACAGAAGCCAGCGGCCGATGCGGGGCTGGAGCTATCGGCACAGTCGCCGAGCTGGCCGTATGTTGCGTCCGTGCTGCAGCAGGTCCGCGAGGGCACAAAGCTCGTCTTGGAGGTGGAGCCGGTGGCCGATGCAGCCGGCGGCGGAAAGCGGCGAACGGTGGAGCTCACCGCCCGGGATGCAGACGATCAGTTCGTCGTCGACCGCGGGCTCGTGTTCGAGCCGGTGTATGAGATCGTACGGGCGGGGTCGTTCTTCGATGCCCTCTCTCGGGGTAGTCGCAAGGCGATGGAGAATCTGTCGCTCGTCTACCGCTTTCTGCAGAAGCTGACGAGCAACCAGATCAGCCCCCGCCTGCTCGGGGGGCCGATCGAGATCGCCAAGCAGGCGGGCAGGTCAGCGGAGGAGGGATTCAGCCATTTTCTGCTGTTTCTGACGATGCTCAGCGCGAATTTGGCGGTGGTCAATTTTCTGCCCATCCCCGTTTTGGACGGCGGGCATATGGTGTTTTTGGTGTACGAATGGATCCGAGGCAAGCCGCCGAGCGAGAAGGTGGTCGCGGTGCTCTCCTACCTGGGGCTGGCCCTGATCTTAAGCCTGATGATGTTTGTCTTCGGGCTCGATCTGGGATTGATCCCGCGGCGGTAGCCTCGCATTGGAAAGCCCGAGCCGCCGGTGGCGGTGAAAGCCTCCGACTCGAAGCGAGGATACGCTGACTCGCTTCGGCTTCCCTCGACCCACGGCTCCTCTAACGGCTTGGCAAGCCGCTGGATCAAACCGAACCGTGGCCTTGAGCACTGGAACGCATATGACTTCGTTGGGTGATGTCGTGCTCGTAGATGAAAACCCCAACGCGGTGTTTCCTCCGGTGGGCGTGGGCATCGTCGTGTTCGACGTGGTCGGCACGCTGGTTGAGCCGAGTCCCTCCGTGGCGATGGCCTACCAGTGGGCGGCTGCGCGGCATGGCCTGACGGTCGACGTTCCTCTCATCCAGCAGCGGTTCAAGGCGGCCTGGCGGCGGCAGGAGGCGGTCGACGCGGCGGCGGTGCCGGCGTTTGCCACCAGCCGCAGCCGAGAGGCGGAGCGGTGGCGGGCGATCGTGGAGGACGTGTTCGTCGGCGCGGACGCCTCGGAAGCGATCTTCGCCGAACTCTGGGAGCACTTCGGCCGGGTCGAGGCCTGGCAGCCGCTGGCTCATGGACGCGACCTCGTACGGCTCGCGATCGATGCCGGGGCGACGGTGGCGCTGGCGAGCAACTTCGATGAGCGGCTGCTGGCGATCGCGGAGCGGCTGGAGCCGCTGTCGTGGGTGCCGCACGTCTTTGCGTCGTCGGAGATCGGCTGGCGGAAGCCGGCGCCGGAGTTCTTTCGGTGGATCGAGCAGCGGCTCGGGTGCGAGCCCGGAGAGGTACTGCTCGTCGGCGATGACCCGGAACTCGACGTTGCCGCGGCCCGGCGGGCCGGCTGGCGGTCGCTCGACGTTGGGGCCAGATAATGCGCTGACCGGGTCGATCGGACTCGGTGGCATGCGGTCGGCGTGAAACTCAGCGGCGTGCGAGATAGGATGCGCCGGTCTGCCGTGTGCGCTGCCGTGTTGCAGTGTTTCATCGACTCGACCAAGGGTTATTTATGCTCCGCGCTTCGCTGCTCTTCGTGTTCCTGTGCAGCCTTTCCGTCCTGCAGTCGGTAGCCGCTGAGCCGTTGCAGGTGCAACAGCCGCCGGCATGGGGCAGCATCCACGCAGCGGACGCCGCGGTGGGCCGCTTTACGTTTCATATCGAGCAGTGGCCAACGGATGAGCGGCTCATCGTGCCGGCTGGGTTTCCGCAGATTGTGCGGGCGACGTTGCAGGTGGGCGACCATCCAGAGGAACTGATCGTCGAACTCAACGCCGACGCCACCGAGGTCGCGGTGCTGTTGCCGAAGGCGGCCCGGTCAGCTGCCGCCGTCGTGGCGGTCGAGACCGGCGAGAGCAGCCGGCAATTCGACGACGGTCGGATTGTCTTTACGGCGGCTGATGCCCGGATCGTCGGTCATACTGCCAAGCTCGAACAGCACCCGGGCAACTCGCGGATCGGCTTCTGGTCGAACGCTGCGGACCATGTCGAGTGGAGCTACAACCCGACTCGCTGGGGCATGTACGACGTGTCGCTGACCTACTCGACCGCCTCGCCGAGCGGTTCTGCGGTGGAGGTTGAACTCGGCGACGAGAAAGTCACGGGCCGGCTGCTGAGCACGGGCAGTTGGTATCGCTATGCCGTAGTGCCACTGGGGCGGATGTCTGTCGAGGCCACCAAGGGACAGACACTCACGGTGCGGTGCACGGACATGGTGGGTGGGGCGTTCATGAACCTGAAGGCCGTGACGCTTTCGCCAGCATGTGAAGGGCAGCCGCCAGTCCAAGCCGATGACGGCGTCGTGACACTCCACGGACGCGATGCCACCGTGCTGGGAACGTCGCTGCGGTATGAGCCGGCCGAGGAGAAGCAGACCCTCGGCTTCTGGACCCGTCCCACCGATGCCGCCAGATGGTCGTTCACGGTGACGCAGCCTGCCGAGTTCGACGTGGAGGTGCTGCAGGGCTGCGGCCCAGGGCAGGGGGGCAGCGTGATGACGGTCGCGTTCGATGTCGGACGATCGGCGGCGCCCACGCCGCTCGAGTTCACCGTAGAGGACACTGGCGGCTTTCAGGACTTTCGCGCTCGAATCATCGGTCGCGTCGGACCCATCGCGGCCGGGCAGCACACGCTCACGGTCGTCCCCAAACAGATCGCGAAGCAGGCCGCCTGCGACATCCGGCAGGTCAGACTTCTGCCGGTGAAGCCCTGAGCCGCCGCGGCCTCACGGCCGCTCGGCGCCGGTGTCGAGCACCGCCATGAAGGCCTTCTGCGGGATGTCGACGGAGCCCACGCTCTTCATCCGCTTCTTGCCTTCCTTCTGCTTGGCCCAGAGCTTCTTCTTACGGGAGATGTCGCCACCGTAGCACTTGGCGGTGACGTTTTTCCGCATCGCCGAGATCGTCTCTCGTGCGATCACCTTCGTGCCGATCGCCGCCTGCAGGGCCACCTCGAACATGTGGCGATCGATCTCGCCGCGGAGTTTCTTGACGATCGCCCGGCCGCGGCGGTCGGCGTCGCGGCGGTCGCAGATGATGGAGAGCGCGTCGACCTTCTTGCCACCCACGAGGATGTCGAGCCGGACGAGATCGGCGGGGAAATAGCCCACCAGTTCGTAGTCCATCGTGCCGTAGCCCCTCGTCACGCTCTTGAGTTTGTCGTGCATGTCGTAGATCACCTCGGCCAGCGGCAGGTCGAAGGTGAGCATCGCCCGCGTGGGCGAGAGATACTCGGTCTTGAGATAGACGCCGCGACGATCTGTGCAGAGCTGCATGATCGGTCCGATGTGCTCGACGGGCGTGAGGAAGTTCGTCCGCACGATCGGCTGGCGGAACTCCTCGATCTCGCCTGTATCGGGGACGTCCTGAGGATTCCGGATGTTGATCGTCTCGCCGCTGGTCTTCAGGATCTGGTAGGTGACGTTGGGGGCCGTCTGGACGAGGTCGAGATCGGCCTCCTGCTCCAGCCGCTGCTGGATGATCTCCATGTGCAGGAGCCCCAGGAATCCGCAGCGGAATCCGAAGCCGAGTGCCTCGCTCGACTCCGGAGCGAATTCGAACGACGGATCGTTGATCGCGAGCTTCTCGAGCGAGTCGCGGAGCTCTTCGAAATTCTCCCCTTCGGAGGGATAGAGGCCGCAGTAGACCATTCGCTGCGGCGGCTTGTAGCCGGGCATGGGAGCAGCGGCGTGGTCACCTGGGATCGTGACCGTGTCGCCGATGTGAACCTGTTTCACGTCCTTGATGTTGCAGACCAGGTAGCCCACCTGGCCGGCCACCAGTTCCTCGCAGGCCCGTCGTTGCGGCACGAACTGGCCGAGCTCCAGCACCTCGTGCGTCACGCCCGTCTCCAGGAAGCGGATCTTCTGCCCCTTCTTCACCGTGCCATCGATGAGACGCACATACGTGATCGCGCCGCGGTAACTGTCGTAGTGGCTGTCGAAGATCAACGCCCGCAAGACAGCCTGGGGATCGCCCGCTGGCGGCGGGATCCGCTCCACGATCGCGGCGAGTAGGTCGTCGATGCCGATGCCCGTTTTCGCACTGGCCTTGATCACTTCCGTGGGGTCGATCGAGAGGCTCTGCTCCATCTCGGTGAGCACCTCGTCGACCCGCGCGTGCACCAGATCCACTTTGTTGATCACCGGTACGATGGCGAGATTCTGGTTGATGGCCGCATAGGCATTGGCGACCGTCTGGGCCTCGACTCCCTGGAACGCGTCGACCAGGAGCACGGCACCTTCGCAGCAGGCCAGGCTCCGCGACACCTCGTAATGGAAGTCGACGTGGCCGGGGGTGTCGATCAGGTTGAGCTCGTAGATCTCACCCTTGTGCCGGCATTCCATCCGGACGGCGCGGGCCTTGATCGTGATGCCCCGCTGCCGCTCCAGCTCCATGTCGTCGAGCATCTGCTCCTTGAGTTGCCGCTTCTCGACGGTGCCAGTCCGTTCGAGGAGCCGGTCGGCGAGCGTGCTCTTGCCGTGGTCGATATGGGCGATGATGGAGAAGTTGCGGATGTGCTTGCAGTCGATGCTCATGCGTGGATTGTAGACGACTTTCCGGCCCGATGAATGGAAAATACGGGCGGTGTCAGCGAGTGGAATGACGGCGGGCGAGGCCGGCCGCGCCGATCGAGCCGGCGTCGCCGCCCAGACTCGCGTAGCGGATGATCGTCTTCTCGGCCAGCAACGGGAACGCCCGGGAGCGAACCTCAGCCCGTATCCGCTCGATAAAGGCTTTTCCGACGGCCGCCCGCTCACCGCCGAAGGTCATCGCGCCGCCGATCAGCACGGCCTCCGGATCGAGCGTGTGCATGAGGGTGACGATCCCGATCCCCAGCCAGCGGGCCGTCTCCATGATCAGTTCCATGGCCAGTGGGTCGCCGGTGGCCGCCTCACGGGAGATGAGGATCGGCGTCAATTCCTCACCGCCGCGGACAGCGTTGACGAGCGAGCCTCCGCTGGCCTGCTGAATCGCCTCAGTGGCTCGTGCCTTGAGCGCTGTCGCGCTGCAGTAGGCTTCCAGGTCGCCGCTGTGGCCAAACGGGCATCTCCGCGCCGTGGCAGACGGATCGACGATGATGTGGCCAAACTCGGACGCATGGCTGTGGGCGCCATCGATCGAGGTGTCACCGATGATGATGCCACCACCCACGCCGGTGCCCAGCGTCAGCAGGATCAGGCTGTCGTACTCGCGTCCGGATCCGACCCAGAACTCACCGTAGGCTGCGGCCGTGGCGTCGTTGGCATACGTCACGCTGTGGCCACAGTGTGCTGCCAGGCGATCGCGGATCGGAAAGTTGTCCCAGCCCGGGAGATTGCCGGCGCGGAGGATCACGCCCGCCGACAGATCCTGCGGGCCTGGCGTCCCCAGGCCGACCGCGGCAATGT
>Ga0209088_10002505_pt1 | contig 11235 bp, 10 predicted proteins | sample S_140625_EF_Meta_FD_187324 | JGI IMG/M metagenome (GOLD analysis project Ga0209088, IMG submission 187324) | Freshwater microbial communities from Lake Simoncouche, Canada to study carbon cycling - S_140625_EF_MetaG (SPAdes) (version 2) | ecosystem: Environmental > Aquatic > Freshwater > Lake ...
CGATCGGTGATGGGGATCGGCAGCTTCTCGACATCGGCCTCGGGAATCCACTCGAGGCGGCCTTCGTCGAACTCGCTGTGCGCGATCTCGTCCGGGCGCACGTGGCGCGTGCATTCGAAGAGGAAGATCAGCCAGTGCATCTCGCCCTGGTAGGCACGCTCGCTCACCATGCCGAAGAGGCGCATGTCCTCGACACGGAGGCGCAGGCCGGTCTCTTCCTCCACCTCGCGCGCCGCGCATTCATGCGGGCTCTCGCCGCGGCTGATCTCCACCTTGCCGCCCACCGGCGAGTACATGTCGATGTTCGGCACCTTCTTGCGGTGGAGCATCAGGATGCGGCCATCCGCGTCCCACAGGTAGCAGAGGACCGCCACCTTGTAGGGAAGCGAGGCAGTGTCGTACTGCGGAGCGTGCAGGTTCAACGTGCGGCCCCCGCGGGCGTGGGCACGGCGCTTGCGACGATTCCGGCGGACACCACCAGCTCGCGGATGCGCGTGGCAGCCTGTGCCGACGCCGCGGCAAGCGGCAGGCGAACCATGCCGGTGTCGAGGCCGAGCGAGGCAAGCGCACACTTGACGGGCACCGGATTGACGTCGATGGAGAGCAGGCCCTTCGAGAGGGGCAGCAGCGCCATGTGCACCTCGAGCGCCGCGCGGAAGTCGTTGCCCGCAAGCAGGCGGCAGAGTTCCGCCACGCGTCCGGGCACCAGGTTGCTGACCACGCTCACCACGCCCGCCGCACCCACGGCCGCGAAGCTCGGCGTCAGGCTGTCGTCGCCGGAGAGGACGGTGATGCCGCAGCGCTGGCGGATCTCGCTGGCCGAATCCATGCTGCCGGTGGCTTCCTTGATCGCCTGGATGTTCGGGTGGCGGCTCAGGCGCTCGACGGTCTCGGGCGCGATGGCAACACCCGCGCGGCCGGGGATGTTGTAGAGCATCACCGGCAGGTCGCAGCAATCGGCCACCGCCATGAAGTGGCGATAGATGCCTTCCTGCGATGGCTTGTTGTAGTACGGCGTGACCTGGAGACCGGCATCGGCACCGAGCTGGCGCGCGAGCTTCTGCAGGTGCACGGCATGCGCGGTGGAGTTCGAGCCCGCGCCCGCCACCACCTGCAGCCCGAGCGGGCGACCGACGCGCACCGCGGTCTCGACGACGCGCGCATGCTCTTCCTCGGTCAGCGTGGGGCTCTCGCCGGTGGTGCCGCACGGCACGATGCCGGTGACGCCACCCGCCGCCTGGCGACGCACGCCCTCTTCAAGGCGCGCAAGATCCACCGACGTGCCGTCGGCATTGAACGGGGTGACGATCGCGGTGTAGCAGCCGTGGAAACCGATGCGCGTGCTCATGCCGGCGAGTGTACGCCCGCAGCAGCGGCATCGATGCAGGCGCGCATCCGCGCAACGGCCGAACGCAGCCCCGTGAACACCGCCTCGCTGACGATGGCGTGGCCGATGTGGAGTTCGTTCAGGCCGGGAAGTGCGGCAACCGGGCCGACGTTCACGTAATTGAGCGCGTGGCCGGCGTTGAACTGCATGCCATGGGCGCGGATCGCCTCGCCCGCGGCGCGGACCGTGGCAAGTTCGGCGAGCGCGGCCGGGGCGGCGCAGCGGTCGCCGTTGCCGTGCACGGCATGCGCCCACGGGCCGGTGTGCACCTCGCAGACGGACGCGCCGCAGCGGTGCGCGGCCTCGATCTGCGCAGGTTCGGCGTCGATGAAGATGCTGGCCCGGACGCCGCCCGCCGCCAGGCGCGCGATCACCTCGCGCACGCGCGACTCCTGCGAGAGGACGTCGAGCCCGCCCTCGGTGGTCACTTCGTGGCGGCCCTCGGGGACGAGCATCGCCATCACGGGCTTGATGCGAAGCGCCATCGCCACCATCTCGTCGGTGGCCGCCATCTCGAAGTTGAGCTTGCCGCGGAACTCCTCTGCCAGGCGCAGCACATCGGCGTCCTGGATGTGGCGACGGTCCTCGCGCAGGTGCACGGTGATGCCGTGTGCGCCGCCGGCCATCGCCTGGTGCGCGGCGGCCACGGGGCACGGCTCGTACGTGCGGCGCGCTTGCCGGACGGTGGCAACGTGATCGATGTTGACGCAGAGGAGCGCCATGCGGAAGGACAAGTATAGGAGCGCGCCACGCGTGGACGCGCTCGGCGCGGGGTACCATTCGTCCATGGCCACCTTCCACGACCGCCTGGCGGCGCTCGAGCACGACATCGTCCACCAGGGCGCTCGCGTCCTTGACCTCTGCACGCTTGCCGTGGAGAGCTACTTCGACCTGGACCTGGCGAAGGCCGCCCGCATCGAGTCCCTCGACACCGAGGTGGACCGCGTGGACGTGGAGATCGAGAAGCGCTCCGTGCCGCTCCTGGGCATGGGCCAGACCGACGAGCACGCCATCCGCAGCGTCCTCACCATCGTCAAGTGCAACAACGAGTACGAGCGCATCGCCGACTGCGGCGTGAACATCGCCGAGCGCGTGCTGGAGGAGCGCACCCGCCAGCTCCGCGTGCCGGACACCTTCCGCGTGATGGCCAACAGCGTGATCGGCATGCTGCGCGACACCAACCGCGCGCTCCTCAAGCACGACGCGGACCTGGCGCGCCAGGTGCTCCTCTTCGACGACACCGTGGACCGCTTCAAGCGCGAGATCCTCATGAATGCCCAGGAGCAGGTGGCGGCCGGCCACCTCTCGGTGCACTTCGCGTTCGGGCTGATGAGCGTCACCAAGAGCGTGGAGCGGATCGCCGACCACTGCACCAACGTGTGCGAGCAGGTGATCTACCTCGAGAGCGGGCTGATCGTCCGCCACCGACCGGAAGGCTGGAGCGCGCCGATCGAGCCGAAGGCCTGATCACGCCGCCCGAGCGCCCGCGCGAGACACGACGGACACGACGACCTTCGACCGGACAACAAGAGATGCGAAACACGCCGACCCTTGCCGAAACCAAGCAGCGCCTCGAGCGGACCGGGCAGGAGCACCTGCTTGCGTTCTGGGATTCCCTGGACGATGCGCGCCGTGCCGAACTGCTCGGCGCGATCGCCACGCTGCCGCTCGAGCACCTTGGCTCGATGCTCTCGCAGGCTGCATCGCTTGCGAAGCCCGCCGCCTCCGAGATCCGCCCGGTCCGCCCGTACATGCGCGGCATGGCGGACGCCGACAAGTACCGCACCATCGGCGACGACCTCGTGCGTCGCGGCAAGGTGGCGGCGTTCATCGTGGCCGGCGGCCAGGGCACGCGCCTCGGCTGGAAGGGCCCCAAGGGCACGTTCCCGGCCACGCCGGTGGCGGGCAAGCCGCTCTTTCGCGTGTTCGCCGAGCAGATCATGGCCGCGGAGCGCGCCTACGGCGTGCGGATCCCGTGGTTCGTGATGACGAGCGAGGCCAACCACGACGAGACCGAGCGCTTCTTCGAGGACAACCGCTGGTTCGGCCGCCCGCGCGGCGACACCATGCTCTTCGCGCAGGGCATGGTGCCGAGCGTGACGCTCGACGGCAAGGTGATGCTCGAGCACGCGTGGCAGCCGGCGCTCAACCCGGACGGCCACGGCGGTTCGCTGAAGGCCCTGCGCCAGGCCGGCGCCATCGACCACATGCAGGCGTCGGGCATCGAGCACCTCTGCTACTTCCAGGTGGACAACCCGAACGTGCACGTGATCGACCCGCTGTTCCTGGGGCTCCACGTGGCCGCGCCGGATTCGAGCGCGGAGATGAGCTCCAAGAGCGTCCTCAAGCGCGACACCACCGAGAAGGTGGGCGTCTTCGTGAAGGCGCCGCGCCTCACGGTGCTCGAATACAGCGATGCACCGAAGGAGATCTCCGACGCGCGCGATGCCTCCGGCGAGATCATCTACGGCGAAGGCTCGATCGCCATCCACGTGATCGGCGTCGAGTTCATCCGCAAGCTCACCGACCATCCGCTCGGCTCGGTGCTCCCCTGGCACCGCGCCATCAAGAAGGTGCCGTGCGTCGACCCGGCCACGGGCCAGCGCACGGAACCCGCGGAGCCCAATGCCATCAAGCTCGAGAGCTTCGTCTTCGATGCGCTGCACGAGGCGGAGAGCCCGATCGTCCTGCGCACCGACCGCGTGGAGGAGTTCGCGCCGATCAAGAACGCCTCCGGCGAGGACAGCCCGGCCACGAGCAAGGCGATCCAGGTGGAGCGCGCGGTGCGATGGCTGAAGGAGGCGGGCGTGCCCGTGCCGTGCCACGCCAACGGGCAGCCCGACTGCGCGATCGAGATCTCGCCGCTCACCGCGCGCGGGCCCGATGACCTGCGCCGGCACCCGCCGACCAAGGCGATCGTTGCCGGCAGCGAGATGCTGCTCTGAACGTCGGCGCCGGAGGCGCCCGCAACTATCTCGGGGCGCGGAGGTCCTCGACCACCAGCTGCACGCGGCGCGCGCCGCGGAAGGTGTCGAGCGACGGCCGCACGATGAGGTCGATGGGCACGCCCTGCCGCACCGATGCCACGCGCGATGCGCCGCTCCACCAGATGCATCGCGCGCCGCCCGGGAGGAAGAACTCCACGTGGTTGCGCGTGCTGCCGAAGAGGTTCGGCGGCGCCACCGGACGCGTGTTGCGGATCAGGAACGCGGGCTCCGGGTTGCCGCGCCCGAACGGGCGCAGGATGTCGAGCGACTTCACCGCGTCGTAGGTCAGTTCCTCGGGCTCCGCCTCGGCGTCGTAGCGACGCACCGGGCCCACCGCGGAACCGGCGGAGCGCGCAGCGCACTCGGCGGCCACGCGGCGCGCAAATTCTTCCACGCGGTCCGCGGACACGGTGACACCCAGCGCAAACGCATGCCCGCCGCCGCGCAGCATCAGGTCCGCGGCGACGCGCTTCACGGCATCCAGGATGTCGATCCCCTCCACGCTGCGGCCGCTGCCCTTGGCCGTGCCGTCGGGGCGAAGCGCCATGAGGATGGCCGGCTTGCCGTGGCGCTCGGCCATCTTGGCGGCCACGATGCCCACCACGCCCTCGTGCCAGCGCGCGTCGGCCATGACGATGGCCCCGGCCGCGGCGAGCGCCGGATCGGCATCGACGCGCTCGCATGCCTGCTCGAAGAAGGACTTGTCCATGGCCCGCCGCTGCTCGTTCAGCTCGCCGAGCGTGCGGACGATGGCGCGCGCCCGCACGGGATCGTCGGTGATCAGGAGCTCCACGGCCTCCGCCGCGTGGCCGAGGCGGCCGACCGCGTTGAGCCGCGGCCCGAGCCGGAAGCCGACGTCCGACGAATCCACGCGCTTGCCGCGATCGAGCTGCGCGTCGTCCAGCAGCGCACGCATGCCCACCATCTCCACGGTGTGGATCGTGGCAAGCCCACGCGCCACGAAGACGCGGTTCTCGTCCACGAGCGGCACCACGTCCGCCACGGAGCCGAGCGCCACGAGCGGCACGCAGCACATGAGAGCGTCCTTCAGCACCGCCGCCACGTTCTCGCCGCCGCACCAGAGCCGTGCGAACTCGGATGCCACCTTGAACGCCACCGCCGCGCCGCAGAGATCGACGAACGGCGCCGGGTCGCGTCCCGGGAGCGCCGGATGCGCGATCGCCGCAGCCTCGGCCTCGCAGCCGGGGTCGACGTGGTGGTGGTCGGTGATCAGGAGCTCGATGCCCAGCGCCTTCGCGTGGCGCGACGGCCCCTGGGCGGATGCGCCGCAGTCCACCGTGACCACGGTTCGCACGCCGTCCGCGGCCAGCGCAGCGAGCGCGTCGTCGTTGAGGCCGTAGCCCTCCTCGATGCGGTCCGGGACGTAGAAGCGAAGGTCGGCATCGGCCCGGGCTGCCTTGATCGCTCGCCACAGGATGGCGGTGGCGGTGATGCCGTCGGCGTCGTAGTCGCCGTAGATCGCGATGCGATGGCCGGCGCGCACCGCGGCCTCGAGGCGCTCGGCCACGGCGGTGGCGCCGGGCAGCGTGCGCGGCGCGTGCAGGAGATTGACGCGCGGCGCATGCAGGAGGTCGCGGCCACGCGGGTCCATCGGGTACTGGCGCGCCGCCATGACCCGCTCGAGGATGCTTCCCGCCCCTGTGGCCCCCGCTCCGATCCAACGGCTTTCGATCACTGACATCGGAGAGAGCCTATCGCGGCGCGGATGCAGCACGTGCTTCCGCAGGCCCGGTCGACCCGCGAGATTTCCGGCAAATCAGCGCCGCGGCACGGGTTGCCGCGCATCGGACCCCCGGTACCCTACCCCGCGATGCAGCGCTACAAGACCATTCTCCTCTTCGGAGCCCCGGGCGTCGGCAAGGGCACGCAGGGCAAGATCCTCGGGCACATCCCCGGCTTCTTCCACCTGGCGTGCGGTGACGTGTTCCGCTCCATGGACATGACCAGCGACCTCGGGCGCAAGTTCATGGAGCACAGCTCCCGCGGCGAGCTCGTTCCCGACGAGGTGACCGTGGACATGTGGAAGCAGAACATGTACGCGCAGACGGTGCTCAGCATCTACAAGCCCGCGCAGGACATTTTGGTGCTGGACGGCATTCCGCGCAGCATCGGCCAGGCGAAGGCGCTCGACCCGTACCTGGAAGTGCTCGCCGTCGTCCACCTGGTGTGCCGCGACGTGGACGCCATGGTGATGCGCATGCGCCGGCGTGCCCTCAAGGAGAACCGCCTCGACGACGCCGACGAGAAGGTCATCCGCCGCCGCTTTGAGGTCTACCAGCGGGAAACCGCCCCGGTGCTCGAGCACTATCCCGCGTCCGCGGTCCGCGAAGTGGACGCGGTCGGCTCCCCGGCCGTGATCCTGCAGCGCGTCCTGGACATCGTGGCACCCATCCAGGACGCACATTTTCGCAATCCGCTGGCCGGCGACGTCAAGTCGTGACCATCCGGCGGGAACTGGCTTGACAGCACCCTGATTTGGTGTTCAAATTAGATGAGCCTGGCAGGGGGTCAGGCAAACGAGCCCCCGGAAGCGCGCCGTGTTGACCGCAAGGTCCACGGCGCGTTCCATTTTGTCGTGCGCAGCCGATGCTCAGCCCGCGAAAGACGCCGCCCAGCGGCTCACTTGCGCTGCGGAACATCGGGCGATTCCGGGCGCAGCACCTCCGGGATCAGTTCCCGGTAACGATCCGCCACTGCCTTGAACCACGCGCGTTCGCCTTCGTCGAGCCCGGGCGCGCGCGATGCCGCCTCGAGCGAGGCAAGCCGCGCACGCAGCACGGCACGGATGCCCGCACCCGCACCCAGCCCGTCGGGCGATGCCAGCTGCTGGCGCAGTTGCACGATGTCGGGATGCGATTCCACGTCGAGCGGCTCACCCGGCAGCCGCTCGGTCCGCAGGATGCGCACCGGCGCGGGGAAGTCCTGCGAGAGCCGTTCCGCCAGTCGCTCACGGGTGCTGTCGGACGTGATGTCCATGCCGCCGTCGCCGAACTTCTCGAGGTCCGCGCGGGAGCCCACCTCGATCTCGAGCTCGATCCGCTGCTCGACCGGCCTGCCGTCCGGCCCGCCCTTCACGCGTCCAAGCTCGTCGCGCTCGCCGCGCATCACCACCACCCCGATGCGGTCGCCCGGCCGCTTGTTCTGCACCACCGCGGAGAGCTGCTGGCTCACCAGGATCTGCTTGCCGTCGAGCTGCACGATGCGGTCGCCCGGCTTCAGCACCTTCTGCGCCGGCATGTTGGGGATGAGCCCCGTGACGGTCACGCCGTCGGCATCGGCAAAGCGCGCCGCCATCTGGATGCCGAGTGCACCGCGCGGCGCATCCAGGATGCGCGAGCGCGCCACTTCCAGGAGCCGCGCGTGCGCCTCGTAGCTGAGTTCCCCGGCAGCGCCGGAAAGATGCAGCCACACCTGTTCGTCGGGCACCTTGCCGAGGTCACGGAGCGCGGCAGTGGCCGCCTCGCGCGCAGCAAAGTCAGGGTTTCCGAGGGCACGCACCAGGTCGGTGACGCGCTTGTCGGGCACCACGCCCTGCAGCTTCGGCGGCGACCACGGCGGGGCCTCGTCCATGACGTTGACCGCGCCGCGCAGTCGCGCGAAATCCTGCTGGGCGATGCGCTGGCGCTGGAAGTCCGGGATGCCGGCGCCCTGCTGCGCGATGCCGGGCTGCGCAACGCCGGGCTGCACCTGGACGGGCAGCACCACCTCGCCCACGGGCTCGGCAAGCTTCGGTTGGTTCTGCGGTGCGCTCGGCCTGCTCGCGGGCTTCGCCGGCGCCTGCGCGAGCGCAGTGCAAGCGCAGGCCAGCGCGCCGAACACCGCGATCACGCCGACGCGATGGCGCGCGCGTTCGACTCGATCCACGCCGTCTTGCGCTCGATGAATGCCAGGAACCCGTCCGCGCGCAGGTGCGCAAACCGGCCCGAGCGGGCAATGGGCACGATGCTCTCGAGCGTGCACGATTCGATCATAAGCCACGGCAGCGCCTCCCGTTCCTGGGGAACGAGCGCCTTCCCCATGCCACGGCCGAGGCCGTCGGAGAGTGCGGCGATGCGGCGCAGGTCCAGCTCCGCCTGCCAGCGCTCCTGCGGCACCGCGGCGATCGGCGAGTTGCCGAAATGGACAAGCGCGTTGGCTGCCTCGCACACGCGGTGATCGGAGCGAACGCCGTCGAAATCGATGATGGCGCGCACCCGCCCGGCGTCGAAGATCACGTTCCCGGGATGGGTGTCGCCGTGCACGCAGAGCCAGGGCGACTCATCCAGCCCGGCGTGTTCGGCGAGCCCGTACGCGCGACGCGCGCGGTCGAGCAGGTTCTCGAGCGTCCCGCGCAGCGCCGGGATGTCGGTGTCCGGGTCGGCCCGCGCGACCGATTCCAGGATCGGCTCCACCGCCACGTCGAACGTGCCCGCGCGGTGGTACGAGAAGCGGCCGAGCCGGTCCCCGCCGGCAAAGTCCATGGAGGCCCGCAGCATGCTGCCCAGCGCAGCGCCCATCGCCGCGGCCTCGGCCACGCGCTGGGACCAACGCTCGCCGTCCACCCACTCGAACATCTCGTAGGTGCCGAGCGGACCGTCCACCGCCGTGGTGCCGTCGGGCGTCCGGCGCAGCCGGGCGATGGGGACGCCGGCATCGGACAAGTGGAGCTGGAACGCGTGGAGCGCATCGAGGCGCTCGCGCGTGCCGGAGTTCGGCGCACGCCGCTTGAGCATGAACTGACCGTCCGGTGAACGAAGCCTGCTCTTGGCGCTGAGCCGCGAACCGCGGCCGATGGGCTCGGCCTCGATCGGCCGGCGCAGGCCGAACGCGCGCGACACCTCGCGGATCTCCTCCAGGGAGAGGAGCGCTCGCGCGTGGCCGATCATTCGGCGTTCTGCGCCTGTTCCTTGATCCGGTCGATGGCGGTCTTGATCTCCACCACCCGGCGGCTGATCTCGACGTCGCCGCTCTTGCTGGCGATGGTGTTCGCCTCGCGGAGCATCTCCTGCGCCAGGAAGTCGAGCGCGCGGCCCGCGGGCTGCGGGTTCGAGGGCTCGATGATGGAGCGGAACTGCTCGACGTGGCCGCCAAGCCGCGCGATCTCTTCCGCAATGTCGCTGCGCTCGGCGAAGATGGCCACTTCCTTCACCAGGTCGGCGTCGCTCACCGCGGCGCCGAGGTCCTTGAGCGCGGCCGCCAGGCGCTGGCGCAGGCGCTCCTGGTAGTTGCCGGTGACCTCGGGCGCGCGCGTGCGCACGGCATCGAGGCGCGACTCGATCTGCTGGCCGAATTCCGCCAGCAGCGTGCGCAGTGCCTCGCCCTCGCGCTCGCGTGCGGCCATGAGTGCATCGCACGCCTCGCCCACCAGGCGCATGAGGATCGGGCGCGAGCCTTCGGAGATCGCCTGCGCGCGGTCGTCGGAGATGACGCCCGGCAGCGAGAGGAGGTCGGAGAGTCGGATGTCCTGCGAGAGGCCGGCGCTTGCCGCACTTCGCAGCTGCGCGGCGTACGCCTCGAGCGCCGCCACGTTGATGCGCGCCACGGCGCGCGCGGAGATCTCCGTCCAGCGCACGGTGATGGTGACGCTGCCGCGCACCAGGCGACGCATGACCAGGGCCTCGATGTCCGGCTCGAGCGAGTCGAACTCCGACGGCAGGCGCATGGTGGCCTTGAAGAACCGGTTGTTGACCGAGCGGATCTCGACCGCGAAGCGCGTGCCGTCCTGCTCATGCGAGGCGGCACCGAAACCGGTCATCGATCGGATCACGCGGGTACCTCGGGAGTCTTGCGAAGGTCAGGGCGCGGAAGCCGGGGCCGGCGCGGGAGCCGGTGCCGGGGCGGGCGCAGCGCCCGCGGGGGCCGGCTGCTGCGCTTCCTGCTTCGGATCCTCGAACGGGATCGCACCGGCAGGCTTGTTGACGGGCTGCTCGGGCGCCAGCGGCACGGTGACCGACGTGGTGCCGGGCGCGCCCGCGGGTGCGGTGGCCGGTGCGGTCTGCGTGGCATCCGCTTCGTCGACGGCCGGTTCCTTGGCACCCTTGACCATCTTCAGGTCGAGGATGTTCAGCGCGATGGCCAGCACCAGGTAGATGCCGAAAGCCGTCACGGTGGCGTAGGTGAGCGCGTCGCCGGTGCGGCCGCCGAAGGCCGTGTCCGTGCCGCCGCCACCGCCGCCGAAGGCCTGCGCCAGTCCGCCGCCCTGCGGGCGCTGGACCAGGATGATCAGGACGAGGGCAACCGAGACGACGAGGAAGAGAATGACGAGGAGCGTGAAGATGACGCCCATGGGTGTTCCTTCAGTGGCCGCCGGCCGCCGACCACGCCTCCGCCGCGGCGCGGCAGATCGAAGCGAAGTCGTCAGCCTTGAGGCTGGCGCCGCCGATCAAGCCCCCATCGATGTCCGGTCCGGCGAAGATCGCCCGTGCGTTCTTCGCGTTGACCGAACCACCGTAGATGATGCGGGTTCGAGCGGCGAATCGAGAATCATACAGGTCGGCCAGCACCCGGCGGATGGATGCATGCATCGCCTGCGCGTCCTCGGGGCTTGCGGTGCGGCCGGTGCCGATGGCCCACACGGGTTCGTATGCCACCACCACGCGCTCCACCGTCTCGGCCTTCAGTGTCCCGAAACATCCGCGCAACTGATGCGCCACCACGGCTTCGGCCCGTCCATCGTCGCGTTCGGAGAGCGTCTCGCCCACGCAGAGCACCGCCACCAGGCCGCTCTCGAGGGCGATGGCGAGCTTCTCGTGGAGCAGCTCATTGTCTTCGCCGAGACCGTGGCGTCGCTCAGAATGGCCAATAATCACGGAGCGACACCCAACATCGCAGAGCATGCCCGCGCTCACCTGGCCGGTGAAG
>Ga0209088_10002512_pt1 | contig 11223 bp, 22 predicted proteins | sample S_140625_EF_Meta_FD_187324 | JGI IMG/M metagenome (GOLD analysis project Ga0209088, IMG submission 187324) | Freshwater microbial communities from Lake Simoncouche, Canada to study carbon cycling - S_140625_EF_MetaG (SPAdes) (version 2) | ecosystem: Environmental > Aquatic > Freshwater > Lake ...
CGTAAGGTAATGAACGAAGAGTTTGCTGTTTTCGCAAATAAGGTTACCAAATACCTCAATGATGCTACAATTGTTGCTCGATTATCACATTGGAATGTGAGAGGTTCCAATTTCTACGAAGCTCACCTAATGTTTGAGCGTATCTATAACGATTTGGGAGACCTGATGGATTCCCTGGTGGAGCAACTTCGGGCCTGTGGGTTCAACCCGGACTTCGACCTTTTCAAAGGTCCCGGCATCAGTATGGAGTTTTATGATTGTCATACTTTAGCTGAGCTAACTCTGGATTACGTAATGGCCCTATCCAGTGCTGTTGGTTTATTCTACCAGTTCTGTGAAGAAAATAGCCACGACCCTCGCCTAGTTGCTGTTGGCAATCAAATGCAAGCAATGTCTAGCGTTATCCTCACAGATATGTACCTCCTCCAGTCCGCCATCGCCTGAGTTTACCGGGCATCCCGGAATGCTAAACTAATGTGAGAGTTTGGAAAAACAATGTTCCTAGTTGTCAATGCGGATGGCAAGTATTGGAACGGCTTTGGATGGAGTCAAAAAGGAAAGGAGTACCTTACTCCTGCCTCCGCTGTCCGTTCCCTCCAAGAAGAGGGAGAAGATCTCGACCGAGTGTCCCTTTGTACTTTATCTCCCCTAACCTACCGTGATACCAAACAGGCAATTTCCCTCAGGGGTATTACAACTCATTGAGACTATAGATAACGAGAAGGTTCTCCTTGAAGAACTGCCCACCTCCTCAAGAAACCGGGACCGCATGAATCAAATGCGAAACCAGTTGCTTATGCTAAATCCCAAAAGAACCATCACAGTATCTGAAAACAATGCAATCAAGCACAATCGGCCCTAATTCTCACATTACCGTTTGCGAGGAAGATGAAAATGGCTCTCTCATTCTTGAAATCCCTGACCAAATTCTTGAGGCCCAAGGCTGGAAAGAAGGCACCGTCCTCGACATCACCGCAGAAAACGGAACAATCCTGTTGCGGGAAATTCCTCCAAGCGAAAATCTCATCGTTGTCAACGGAAATTGAACTGATAGAATCCTACAACAACCGAATTTTTGACTTGTGAAAATCTACGACAACGTCCTTGATAAAACCACCATTGATGCCCTTTTTCTGGAAACGCGGAAATCGCAAGATAAGGATGTGTGGCGTTTCAGCACTCTGTTCTGGACACCGGATATCCAAGTTGGTGCGATGGCTGCCACTGCTTGTAAAGTTGTCAGCGAAGAGTTAGCTCCTGTAATCGAGCAACAAATCAAACATTTGCTCCCCCCCTACGAATCCCTGCTACAACAGATTTATCTGTGGCCCAGGGGTGCAAGTATCTCCCGGCACGACGATGCTCACTGTAAGTGGGGAGCTACTATATATCTCAATACCGTCTGGGATATTGATAATGGTGGATTGTTTGTTTGGCAAGATAAAGAAAGTGCGGAGTGGAAAGTGAGAATTCCTGAATTCAACACTCTGGTACTAAACGACAATAAGGAGCCACATTTGGTTACCCCTGTAGCATACACAAGTATGGATATGCGGCACACGATTCAAATTTGGGGTTTATAGGTCGGTTTCCCGAACAATAAAGTTCGGTTTGCCCCCTTTGCAAAACAGGCAAAACAAGGTATATTTAAAGGGTGGTTGAGGGTGGTCCGGTTGGTTTTGTTACCTCCGGGACACCGGTCTGGGGTTTCTCCCGTAAGAACCCAGACACTCAACCCTAACCTTGAAAATTGAAACGGAATGTAGCGCAGCGGTAGCGCAGTTGCTTTGGGAGCATCAGGTCGCAGGTTCGATCCCTGCCATTCCGACTTGCCACTTTGCGCCGGAGCTGATAATCCGGAATGCCGGTGGCATCTGGAAACATAGCTTAGTTGGTAAAGCATTCGACTGATAATCGAAAGAGCACTGGTTCAAGTCCAGTTGTTTCCATTGCCCTTCGGGGCAACAATCTGCGCGACACGAGGGTTCAAATCCCTCCAGATCCACTTTACGGGTCTGCTCTGGAATCGACCGTGCAGAGGGTAACGAGTTAAGTCTCAACAACATCGTATCATTCCGCAGGACTCTGACAGCTGCTGCTGCCTAGACTCTGAGCGTCACGGGGAAGGTTTACCTTCCCTTTTTGTTAACTATAATAACAATGTCTTACTGCACAAAATGTGCCGCTGTTATGAGTGGCGTCCCGAAACACTCGGGAGACAAGACTCGGGCTATGATATTTAGCCTTAAACTCATTTGTGCCGAGGGATCTGCTCCTGAGACGGAGAACTTCTCCTTTTCCCATATCGGATGTTGAATTAACTTATTTTCATGCTGTCAACTTTTACACTGGTCGCCCTGTCTTTCCTGGGCTCACCAATACTGCCTGAGGCAATCAATCCAAACCCTGGTTTGAATGATATACTACAGTCAGTGGCCACTGATTACACGGGACTAAAACAGCCGGAGCCTCCGACAGTTTTGTCTCCCGACATCAAACCAAAAGAGCCTGAAACACAACGACTCGTCTGTAAAGGCTGTAATGCCGACGAAAACCGTGCCTTGAACTTTCTGCAAGACAAAGGCATCAAGGATAAAAACGCCCTAGCAACTATTATGGGGAACATCAAACAAGAGTCGATGTTTATTCCCAATATTTGCGAAGGTGGTGCTCGTACCTCCTATGAAAGTTGTGGGGCAGGGTTCGGACTTATTCAGTTTACGTCTTCTGACCGTTATTACGGTCTTGGGCGTCATGCTAAATCTCTAGGTCTGCCCCCTGAGTCATTAGATGCTCAACTAAGCTACATAGTATCTGAACCCCAGTGGAAGCAAATCGAGTCCCGTATGAAAACACCTGGGCGCTCCATTGACAGTTACATGAATCACGCTTATTCATGGATAGGTTGGGGCATCCACGGGGCACGAACTTCCTATGCCTACGACTACGCCCGGAAACTTGTTTTCTCATGAAGAAGTTTCTATTCGCCGCTCTCTTGGCACTGTCACCTATGGCAGCCAAGGCAGAGTGTGGGCAGGCCAGTTACTACGGCCCAGGCCTTCACGGTGGCGTAACAGCCAACGGGGAAAGGTTCAACTCAGGGGCTAACACAGCAGCCCACCCTTGGCTCCCTATGGGTTCCTACCTTCGAGTTACAAACCAAAATAACGGTAGATCGGTTACGATTCGCGTAAATGACAGGGGTCCTTACACCGGAGGTCGTATTATCGACCTCGCTGAAGGTGCAGCAATCCGTTTAGGTTTTGCCTACAATGGTGTTGCCCCGGTGTGTATAACTCGCCTTTGACTTTACGCAAACGGTAACCGCCTATACTGTTCGCAGGGTGCTTCGGCACCCTTTACTGCCCTGCTAGCACAATGATTACTGCATCCGCCTTGTAAGCGGAGGATTCTCGGTTTGATTCCGAGGCAGGGCTCCGCGAATATGGTGTAGTGGCAACACAAGAGTTTTCCAAACTTTTATCCTCGGTTCAAATCCGTGTATTCGCTTGCCCGAAACTTCGGGCATTTGTTCAACTCATTTTTAGTATGATTAAAAAGTTTTTCATCACCGCTGGTATTGCTGCCGCCACTGTTGCTCCTGTCGGCGCTGCAACTTTCAACGATGTTGCTCCAACAGATTGGGCATACCAAGCAATCCAAAATCTGGACGCTCGCTACGGTTGCATCGCAGGCTACCCTTCAGGCGCCCTGAAGCCTGAGAAAGATGCCACCCGAGAAGAAGTGTTTGCCCTGGCTAACCATTGCCTCGACAATATCACTACCTTCTATACACAAGCTGACGCTCAGTTGGCTTCTGCTCTCCGTGCCGAAATCGGCGCAGTTAGCACCCGTGTTACCACACTGGAAACCGCCGCTAAGACTGCCGCTCAACGTCGGGAACTGGGCGTCAACAACTATGGCGGTGTAGCCTTTGCTGGTGCCGCTTCCAACTCCCTTGATAACAATGGCGACCGTGTCACCAACTCCGGTGTCACTCTGCAAGGTCGTGTGAAGGCATTTGAGTTTGGCAACCAATTTGCCATCTCTGCTCGCCCCTATGTGACCTTTGCTGGTGCTCCTGACAACCAAGCTGGCGCCGTATTTGGTGGCGGTCTGGGAACTCTGGATATTCCCCTTGCTCGTCGTACCCTTGCCGATGGGTCGAAAGTGTCCTCTGCTAACCTTTATCTTGGTGCTGGTGGTCAGGCAGGTGGTAATCAGGGTGCTGGTATCGGCGTCGCAGGTATCGAAGCGTCCGTCGCTAAGAACGTAGTTCTTTTCGCAGACGCCAAAATCCCTTTCTCTAATACTGGAATTGAGAATGTTTATGGCAACCAAAGCTACAACGTGACTGGTTCGATCGGCGCCGGATTTAAGTTCTGATATAGAACCGACTGGCCCACGATACGGGCCACATATTGCCCTCATAACTCAGCGGTAGAGTGTTCCCTTGACGTGGGAAATGTCGGCAGTTCGATCCTGTCTGAGGGCATAATGAAACGACTCCTGAGCAAAGAAAACCTGGACCTACTCATTGAGTTGGTGGAAGACAAACTTCCCGATGAAAAGTATACAGAACTTCACGACTATCTGGTGAAGACCAAAGCAGCCTACGGTGGTGGAACCTTATACGCAATGTGTTGGGCTGGGGCAATAGCATCTCAACACCATAATAATCACTTTGACAAAGGTTGGTGGGAGGTTCGGTAAACCGCCCTTGTGTTTTCCGGGGAAACCTGCTATATTTAAAGAATGAAAACACTACTCGCAATGGCGGTGCTCTTTGCCGTCCCGACAATCGCTGCCCCTCACTGTGTGGTCGTTCAAGACCGCATCTGCTTTGAGTCTCAGGCCCAATATGATAAGTATATGGGTTGGGGCCCAGAGCAACAGAAACAAGAACGGGAGGCAAACAAATGAGCAATCACGGATTGCGTACAACCGGTAGGCCAACCGGAAACTTCGGTAGGAACAAAATCCAGGCAAAGAAAGAATATCTGGACCTTACTAAAGAAATTCTAAATAGAGATAATCTTTGCATTCCTGACCGGGATGAAGTTTACACACGGTTGGTAATTGCCTATAATACGACAACTGACCCTAAGTTGAAGGCTGGTTTGTGGGAAATTCTCAAAAAGAGAATTGCTACAGTGAAACCCTCTAAACCTCCAGTATCCGTCCAGCACGAAGAAACTCACTGGGACATTATCAAGAGGACAAGATGAGCCAGACAGCAGTGTGGTTGACTATAGGGGGAATCTTTTTGTTTGTAGTGCTGGAAGATCCTAAAATTTTCCAATGGTTAGTTTTAGTGAGCAAGATTGCCAACCTGTGGATTGAGAGGCAATGGTTCAAAATAAAGAACCACCCCGACACTCCCTGGGTGAGGTATGCGATTAAACGCAATGCCGACAAAATATCTAAACAACTAATGGACGAACTCAATGCAAAATAACACAATTGTTCTAATGGGTTACCCTGAACCCGATGAGTTGCCGGACCAAGACATTACTCGTTCCGTCACCCTGAGCAACGAACAATGGTCAATCCTGGCAATGTGCGCTGAGTCCTACTCCGAAACTTATCGCACAAAGCACTCACAAACTATTGCCACTTTTGTGACACGGGGTCAAATCCCCGAAGCACAAACCGAAGCAGTAAAAATGAATCAGCTGTTGCAAACTCTTGATAAACTGCAAGCCAAGTTACTATGAGTTACGTATATGAAGAAATCCTTGAAGATTTCTTTGAGCAAGATCGTCAAGAGTTATACGATGACTTGACCCCTGCTTGTCAATTCAAACCGTTACCCGACAGACAACGGACCGACATAATGTGGCAAGTTGCTGTAACCTCTGCCATTGAGGGTCAAGGTGAAGCTCGCGATATATTTGCTCGGTTGTTATACGACTACCTCACTGATAGACCACGACTCGTTACTCTGGCAAAATAAACAACGAGGGCGGTTAACCGTACCTTTTAGGGCGGTTTACCCCCCTTTACTTTTGAGTCAAAACCCGCTATATTTATAGTATGAAAAACGACACAACCTTCACCCTCTACCGCGACGACACTTGGGAGCTTGGCTTCAAGTATAACGAACTGTTTCAAGGAACCTATATGGAATGCCTGGAGCACGTCACTGACCACGGAATGGACCGTAGTTACCTTTTTGTTGAGTGCCCCAATGGCGTCGAACGATACCTCAAGGCAGAAGATTTTATCGGAGTTGGTAACTGAATGAACTACCTAGTCTTCCAAGTTGGCTGCATAGAGTGCGGGGTCTCCTCGTATCCTATCAAGGTCTGCGAAACTCTTATGGAAGCTCTCAACGTGAGAGACAATCACCCCAGCACTTGGGACTCCGAGGGGGGTGACGGGTACGTCACCGTAATTGACTTGAAAACCTGCGAAACTGTTTAGGAGAACAATGACTGACTACCGCGCCCTGTGCGCTAATTTGACCGCAGCCCTTAACGACTGGCAATGTAGAACTGACGATGACGGATATGCAGCATTGATTGACTGCGCCCGCGCTGCCCTAGCTGAGCAGCCGGTGGGGCCCACGGATGAGGAGCTGCATCAACTGGAGGAGATGCTCTGGGACCGGTACAAGACCTTGGGCTTTCAAGGCGAAGAGTTTATGTACGAACATTCATTTGGTTTTGCTTTAGATGACTTCGCCCGCGCCGTCCTGTCCCGCTGGGGCGTACCCGCTGCCGTACCCACCCCCGAGGCTAAGCCGACCCCGAGTTTGAAGGAGCCAACTCCAATAGAAACCGTATGTTATTATGATGACCCAGAAAATCTACCTTATTTTGTAGGAAACTAAAATGAGCAAAATACCAACAACCGAATTGACTTGAAAACCTGCGAGACTGTTAGAAAGGAGTAAATTATGGGGATGTTCGATTATTTCCGCTCATCGTATGATTTGGGCGAGCAGTTTACAAATGTGGTGTGTCAAACGAAAGACATTGAAGAGGGCATTGGTGGCACAATGACTGACTACTGGTTAGACCCAGCAGGTAGATTGTGGTGTCCAAGTTATGTTGGCACTCATACATTTGAAGAGATTGCTAAAGATGATGAAAGATATAGCGAAAAACTTGGATTTCTAAACTTTGAATGGATACCAACAGGTAAGCATGGAAAGTTCAAACTCCATGAGATTACCAAATATATTGAAGTGTATCCTGCCGAATGGAAAGGAGCGTGGGAAGATTGGCCCCGCTTAAGTATTCATTTCAAACGAGGTAAACTACAAGATTATGAGGATGTGACACGACAATGACTAACCAACAAGTAGAAACTCTAAAGGTTCTTGCGACTGATGAGGATTCTGGGGTTCGTTCTGGGGCGGTTTCCCGTACCCCCAGAGGGCGGTTTGCCGCCTTTACTTTCGGAGTGAAACGCGCTATATTTATAGTATGAAAAACGAAACGACCCCAATGACTGAAAACTATCCCGAATTTGTTCCTTTTGATAAAATCCCCCGTCTTCATAAGGACTGTATTGTCACTGAAAAGATTGACGGTACTAATGGTACTATCTACATTACTGACGACGGAGATATGTTTATCGGAAGTCGCAATCGTTGGTTGAGTGCGGAGTCCGACAACTTTGGTTTTCATCGTTGGGCAACCGAAAATCGTGAGGAACTGATGAAACTTGGTGCTGGTCGTCATCGTGGAGAATGGTGGGGTAATGGTATTCAACGAGGTTATGATCTTCCAAAGGGTGAGAAAAGATTCTCCTTGTTTAATGTAAACATCTGGAATGAAGAAAATCTCCCTGCTTGTTGCAATGTGGTTCCAATTCTTTACGCTGGAGAGTTTGACACTAATCGAATTGAGTGTGTAATGGATTATCTTCGGGATCAGGGTTCTTTCGCTTCTCCAGGTTTTATGAATCCTGAGGGTGTTATGATCTACCATTCTGCTGCAAATCATTACTTTAAGGCACCTTTTGATAAAAATCACAAGGGTTGAGGACACCTGACGAACTGGAGGCACAATGAAACTCTTTGACTACCGATACCTTGATGATTATGGAAAGGATTACTATTTCTTTTTCCTAAAAACCAAGACATATACAGCACTTCAAATGTCTTTTAGCACCTGCGAGTATCCTGGTTGGCCACACTTGCAAATTACATTTGGGAGTGGCAGGCTCTTTGGTATGTTTGCCTATTGCTGGAAGTTTGGATTTGATGTAGAATTATTCTCACATACTTGGAGGTGGGATGATGACTGAAGAACAAATTCAAATTCTGCGCTCCTTAATCAAAGGAGAGATTGACGCAGCGGGTATAGATGGGATGGAACACGGGGCCTGGGGATGGGCCGAGAAAGACTTAGAAGAAGGGTGGAAGTACTTTGAGGAGAGTTTTAGGAAACCCGAAGAACTGGAGGCACAATGACTGATGCTGAACGCAAAGAAATGATTGCAGAACTGGAAGTAGTAAAAAAGAAAAACTTCCAAGCGGTTGCTATTGCCTGTATGGCAGAATACAACAGAGTATATGGTGAGATGCCAGAAGATGAGAACTGGATGTTTCTGGAAGCAGAATACTATGCAACTGGTGAAGGTAAAACTATTTGTTTGCAAATGACACAAGCAAATCCTTGGGGTGGTGATAGTGGTGATTTTGACAAAACACTACCATATCCAGACAACTATAAACCAATCACAACTCAAGCATATCGTGCTGTGAGAGACTTTCACAAAAACTTTGGCACTTGGCACTTACACGGGCTCCGATTTCACACTCGTGAGAAATTTTTCGAGACCTACAATAATTTCCTTCCGGCAGTTCTGGTAAAGCTCAAAGACGAACGATGTATGCTGGAGTATCACTCCCAACTACATTACAACTTTGCTTAATACAAAATGAAGGTAAAAATTTGCAGTGATTTGCATTTGGATAATTGTGAGAATAGCCAAGGAGTCCCTGACTTGGGTTCAGGTGAGGTTTTAATTTTAGGTGGAGACATTCTCTGTGCTCGGCATTTCAGAAAGGGCAGGTTTCTTAAGGGAGTTTATACTGATTTTCTGAAGAAATGTGCCGATGATTTTGAGTGGGTTTTGTATATTGCGGGTAACCATGAAGCGTACGGCTATAATTACGAAGGAACTTGGGATGTCCTCAAACAAAGTATTCCAGAGGGTGTGCATTTGCTGGAGAATAGTGTGGTGAAGATCAAAGACTGGAATTTTATAGGTGCAACCCTGTGGACGGATTTTCGTAATGAAAGCCCATTAGAAATGATGGAAGCTTCCCAGAACATGAGCGACTATCAGGTAATTCGTATTGGTTCTAACTATCGGAAGTTAAATCCGGAGGATACTCTAGGGTTTCATAAAAAATCCAAACAGTTTCTTTTGGATACTTTACCAATGTTTGAGAATCAAAAAGTTTGGGTTCTGACTCACCATGTACCAAGTTATCAATCAGTTCACCCTAGGTATAGGACAGAAACAACTAATGGTTCTTATGCAAGTAACCTCGACGATTTGATTTTTGACAACCCGCAAATCAAATACTGGTCGCACGGCCATATGCACGACAGTTTCGATTATATGATAGGAGGCTGCCGTATTCTGTGTAACCCTCGGGGGTACCACCCAGCAGAGGTTAATCCCGAATTTGACCCGAATCTAGAAGTAGATACTTCCTGGTCGGGGTAGGGGTTTCCGCCTTTTACGCTCCCTCTAAACCACGCTAAACTAAGCTCATGAAAAACAAACGTATGAACCGCCCACTTCTAGAACGCCTCACGCAAGCCGACATCTGTTGCCACGACTGTGGGCAGAAATTCGGTGTTTATAGTGTTGGCGTATCTAGCACTTGGGAAGCAGAATGCCCAGTATGCGGAAAAGTAGGTAGGTGCACCGAGACTCGCGATTATGGTTACCTTACCAAGGGAATCAACGAACTGAACGCGAAACGGCCTGCACAACCTTTCTCAGAGCTGACGAAAGACTTCACGCTTGAACGCAAAGCCAAAATCAAACAACAAAGCAAGGAGGTTGCTGGTTACATGCTCACACAAGAACCTATCATGACCGACGAGGATTTGGACCAGATGCTAACCCCAAGTTATGAACAAGGTGGGATTACCTTGAAACTTACCGAAGAGGAAGTGGGTTTCCTAAATGAGTGCCTGGATGTTATTGTGGACAACCACGAGAGTCTTTGCCCTGGCCACTCAAATGAGTACCCTGAAGACATTGCCCTGTTTGAAAGCATCGAGAAGAAAATCACTGACCTCTACCAAGACCACTGCGTTAAGTACAGTCTGTCGCCAGCGATGGTGGAATACAATAAGAAGTACGGAACTTGGGGCACAGGTGAAGACGCTGAGCGGTGGCAGAAGTTCAAAGACAACTATGAACTATTTTTGGAGCTTGGGTTTATCGAGTACAATACCTAGGAAAAAGTTTACAAGGGGAGAAAATGACTATAATACCTTCAAACAATGACCCTAATGAAAGCCAAACGCCTTACGGAGGCAGAATGATGTTGGATTTTTCGTATATGAACGAGTTGCCCAGTGAGGCACAAGAACAAGCCATTATGCAAGCGATTGAGAAAGAATGCTTTCGAGCAATTTCCACTTACTTGACAGAGGTGGCAGATAAGATGGAGTCGAGCAACATCGAGTCCCTCAATGTCCCCACCCTTCGTGCAATGGCTCAAGAACTTACAAACCGCAACACAAACAATGAAGAAAACTGATGACGGTTTCACCGTGGAGAAATCCTCCTTCGGTTTGTATACCTCACACTCTAAGGGTGGGAATCCCCTGGTTACTTCAGCCACGGAGGAAACTTGTTGGGCAATGACCCACTTTTATCTCAAGGGTTTGCAAGATGGTTTTACTAAGACAGAATCCAGCTATACTAGCACTGTCGGAGGCAAACTCTAATGAACGAAATTACTCAAGGTCAAGCAGAAATTTGTATCATCTGCGACGAAATCAAGGAGTTGCTGCTTACCAAGAACCGGAAGTATGGGGACTCTGCTCTCAACCCGGTTCGTGTCTTTAGCAAGGCTAGCCCCTTGGAGCAACTCAAAGTACGGATAGACGATAAACTAAGTCGTCTAAAGAACGCACAGGACGATGAGGACGAAGACGTTGTAACCGACCTGATTGGTTACCTTGTTCTTTACAAAATTGCTCAGTCTAGGACGGATACAATAGCATCACAGATCCT
>Ga0209088_10002515_pt1 | contig 11213 bp, 7 predicted proteins | sample S_140625_EF_Meta_FD_187324 | JGI IMG/M metagenome (GOLD analysis project Ga0209088, IMG submission 187324) | Freshwater microbial communities from Lake Simoncouche, Canada to study carbon cycling - S_140625_EF_MetaG (SPAdes) (version 2) | ecosystem: Environmental > Aquatic > Freshwater > Lake ...
CAACTCGCAGCGTGAAGTTAATTGAGATTACGCCATCAGGTGCTATTGCCATCGACTTTCAAAATAATGTTGCACCAGATAATAAAAATACCTTACATTTGGTTCCGACTAATGACCCGGATGCCAATATTCCTAAGCCAATTGATTTATCTAAGCCAGAGGGGTCGACTTGGGCGGGCGGGTGGTCTTGTCGTTCTACCGAAACTAATTTATTGCCTCAGTTACTGCCTTCAGAGTGCCGTATTAATAAATAAAGAGATTGTCAGTACGCTATAAATAATTAAGCCGCACTTCTAATGCGGCTTAATTTCTTGGTGGTGAGCCACTTTTTATTCTGACTTCTAATCTCCAGACTTACCGCCACTCTGCTCGAGTAGATAGACATCACCGATCACCATACCCCTATCAACGGCTTTTGCCATGTCATAAATTGTGAGGAGGGCGACCTGGACTGCGGTAAGAAAACCAGTAAAAACAAAGAACTAAGAAAAACTTAAACTGATAGAACCAAACTCTGCGAAGTTAAATTAACAAACAAGTGGGGCCAAATTAGGCCACGAAAAAATAATAGCACAAGAGACATATAAGACCGAATCCATCGGCATGCTAGCTAAGCGCAAATCAAAGTTTATGATGGTTCAGCAGGATGCATTTCATCCCCATACTAGATAAAAGAGGGGCATCCCTATGTGACTTTCTAGTAGCTGACACCCACCGTACCCTCACTCTCATTTTCTAAAAAGGGTCCGATCCAGATAAATCCTGCATCATATTTTGCTCAAACGATTCTGAATTTTTAGAATGAATGTATATTTTTAGCTTCATAGTTAAAGTTTTGGTCTTTTTGAGTGGTGAGGAAAAAAGAAGTCAAAAATCCTATGTATTGAAGGGGTGTAATAATTGAGAAAATGGTGTGCATGAATCGCATATGAAAAAAATTCTCATCACAGGCGGCGCAGGCTTTTTAGGCGCCCATCTGAACGAAAAGCTCATTATTTTTAAAAAAAATCGACATTTTCACCACCGCAGAGTGTTGTGCATAAAATGAGGTTACTTTTTAAGGTAAACACCCTTTTGCTGCCTTATTTTTAAAAATATGTGACTTGATTATAAAATGATGAGCATGAATACCCAAATTCAATTAATGGTTGCTCAAGGTCTGCAAGCCTTTCAGACTGGGAATTTTGATAGCGCCAACTTAATTCTAAAAAGAGTTTTACAGGCTGACTTAAAAAATCTTCAGGCCCTCCAAATTCTTGGTTTAATAAGGGCATCGCAGGGTAACTATAAAGAGGCTGCCGATTTTCTAGGAAAGGCTGCTCGGATCAATCCAAATGACGCCTCACTTCAATATAACTTAGCTAAAGCCCTTACAGACTCTGGTAATAATAAAGATGCGATAACTCATCATAAAAAAGCGGTCGCTCTAGCGCCTAATAATCCAGAGGCTTGGCTTAGCTATGGAAAAACTGCATCCAATTTGTTTCGTTATGACGATGCAATTGCCCACTACGATAAAGCGCTTAGCCTTAAACCTGATTATGCAGAGGCTGCATTAAATAATGGCGTAGTCATGTATGAACTCAAGCGATACGATGAGGCTATAGTTTATGCTGAGAAGGCCTTGGCAATAAAGCCTAGTTTTTTTGAAGCATGGGTGCTTAATGGCTCCGCATTATGCGAACTAAAGCGTTATGAGGAGGGAATTGCCCACTACGATAAAGCGCTTAGTTTTAATCCCGACGATGCTGAGATATGGTTGAATAAAGGCTCCGCATTACGTGAACTTAGGCGTTATGACGATGCAATTGCCCACTACGATAAAGCGCTTAGCCTTAATCCCGACGATGCTGAGATATGGTTGAATAAAGGCTCCGCATTACGTGAACTTAGGCGTTATGACGATGCAATTGCCCACTACGATAAAGCGCTTAGCCTTAAACCTGATTATGCAGAGGCTGCATTAAATAATGGCGTAGTCATGTATGAACTCAAGCGATACGATGAGGCTATAGTTTATGCTGAGAAGGCCTTGGCAATAAAGCCTAGTTTTTTTGAAGCATGGCGGAATAAAGGCTCCGCATTATGTGAACTAAAGCGTTATGAGGAGGGAATTGCCCACTACGATAAAGCGCTTAGTCTTAATTCTGTCTCTAGTTGGCTATGTGGAGATTTACTTCACACTAAAATGAAAATGTGTAGCTGGTCGGGATTACCAAAATCTTTGGAAAATATTTGCGGAAAGGTGATGGTAAAAGAGCAAGTTATACATCCTTTTTCACTTTTAAGTTTGAATGATGATGCTCTACTACATAAAAAATCTTCTGAACTTTATGTTCAATCAAAGTATCCATTCAATCCTGTTTTAGGAATAATACCAAGGCACCCAAAAAATCAAAAAATTCGAATTGGCTACTTTTCCGCTGACTTTAAAATTCATCCTGTTGCTTTACTCATTGCTGAGCTCTTTGAAATTCATAATAGAGTTCAGTTTGAGATATACGCATTTTCGTTAGTCAGGGCTAATGATGAAATGAGAGGACGTCTTTTTAAGGCATTTGATCACTTTATCGATGTAGAGGCTCTGTCTGGCTTAGAAATTGCACAGATGACTAGAAACTTGGAAATTGACATAGCTGTTGATTTAACAGGCCTTACTAAAGACTCAGTAACGGAAATATTTTCTTATCGTGCAGCACCAATTCAGGTCAATTATTTGGGCTACCCAGGTACTATGGGTGCCGATTACATTGATTACATTATTGCCGATAAAATACTCATTCCAGTTGAGTCTCAAGCAGACTATTCGGAGAAGGTGGTCTATTTGCCGAATAGCTACCAGGTGAATGATAGAAAGCGATTAATTTCGGATAGGGTATTTACTAGAAAAGAGCTAGGACTACCTGAAAATGGATTTATCTTTTGTTGCTTTAATAACAATTTTAAGATACTTCCGGTAACATTCAATAGCTGGATGAGAATACTACAAGAGGTTGAGGACAGTGTTTTATGGTTACTTCAGGATAACTCTTATGTGGTCGAAAATCTAAAAGAAGAAGCTCAAAAGCAAGGTATCAATCCACTAAGATTAATATTTGCAGGTAGAATGCCGCCATCAGAGCACTTGGCTCGCCATCGTCATGCTGATTTATTTTTGGATACCTGGCCATACAATGCCCATACTACCACTAGTGACGCCTTATGGACAGGCTTACCTGTATTAACGATGATGGGGAAATCTTTTGCCAGTCGTGTAGCAGCAAGTTTATTAAATGCGATTGATTTACCAGAACTAATTACCAATACACAAGAAGACTATGAAGCGTTGGCTATTGAGTTAGCATTGAACCCAATGAAACTTGCAGACATCAAATTGAAGTTAGCCAAGAACCGTTTGACTACTCCACTATTTGATACCCCTCTATTTGCTAAAAACCTTGAAGCTGCATATTTAAGAATGTATGAGAGTTATCAAAATGATGTGCAGCCAGATCATATTCTTATTGGTTCTAAATTGAGCTAACGCAATTACTAGAGTTCGAAATTTAACCTTTTTTAAGAAACTAGATGTAGCTTGGGGAAATAAATATAACCATGAATCCACAACTCTTATTAGATCTTTTAAAGACTCAGCGTATTACTGAAATAGTGGATATTGGAGCAAATCCAATTGATGGTGACCCACCTTACTTGCCGATGTTAAAGGCTGGTGAGATTTGTCGAGTTACTGGTTTTGAACCCCAAGAAGCCGCACTCAAAAAATTAAACGATGCAAAAAGCAGAATAGAAAGGTATTTGCCATATGCCGTAGGTGATGGCACAGAGCAGGTTTTAAATATATGTCTTGCAGAGGGTATGACAAGCACGTTTAAGCCGAATAAAAAAATTTTAGAAATATTCCACCCTTTTGATATTTGGGGTGAGGTCATTTCTCAAGAGAAAGTTGTAACTAAAAAACTTGATCTAATAAGTGAAATTGAAGAGATTGATTTTTTGAAGATCGATATTCAAGGTGGCGAGCTCAATGTTTTCCAGCATGGTAGAGAGAAGCTTGCAAATACAGCTGTAATTCAGACAGAAGTTTCCTTTATTCCCCTGTACGAGGGTCAGCCAACATTTAGTACTGTAGATATTGAGTTGAGAGAGCTTGGGTTCATTCCACACTGTTTCCCCGCGATTAAAAATTGGATGATTGCTCCGCTAGTAATAAATAGCGATCCTAAAATTCCTTTAAATCAGATAATTGAGGCAGATATCGTTTACGTAAAAGACTTCACCAAACCAGAAACTATTAGCGATGAGCAATTAAAGCACTTAGCTTTGATTTCACATATCTGCTACAAATCATTTGATTTATCAATGCGATGTATAGCAATTTTGGAGGAAAGGGGGGTTGTGCCTATTGGGTCGGTTGCCCGATATCCAGCAATGATTGGTTAGCATAAGTTATTTACTTGGTAGTGTTTTCAGTATCACAAGCGCTAATTGTTCTGGGTCTGATAGGTCTAACTGCGTATACCCAGAAGGGGGTCGGCCTCGATTTTTAAGTTGTGTATAGAACAATCCCACATAGTTGCCGATGTCATTTAGGTACCGAAACATTACACTCTTTTCGCTGCGCTCGGCTTTGGCCTCCAAAGTTTCTTGACCATGCTTCCAGTGTGCAGCTCGAATCCGATTCTTACCTTCTTCGGTTTTTGGCCCTACTTTAGGAATAAGTGGTTTATCTATAAAATCTCCACTATGAATCCACAACTTCAAGCGGTACTTCGGCAAGCTATCCAAGCCTTTCAGAGTGGGAATTTTGATGGGGCTGATTTAATCCTGAAGGAAGTTCTGCAAAACGATATTAATAGTGCCGACGCTGTTTTTGAGTTAGGCGCTGCTTATGCAAAATCCAATAGATTTATGGAGGCATCAGCCATCTTTTGTTGCTTGCAGCCCTATAAAAATAATGATGTAAGGATTCCTTATAACTTAGGCCTTATTCATTCGCTACAGGGCAGGCATCAACTTGCATTATCGGCTTACGATTTAGCTCTCAAAATTCAGCCTGATGATGCCGAGGTGCTTATTAATAAAGGCTCAACTTGTAACGATATTAAAAACTATAGTTTAGCGCTAGAGGTCCTTGAAAAGGCAACTCAAATAAGACCAGATATTCCTGAGGCTTGGTCTAATAAAGGCATTGCATTAAATAATTTAAATTTATATCAGGAATCCATCAATGCCTATAACGAGGCTATTAAGCTTGCTCCCAACTATCATGAGGCATGGTCTAATAAGGGTGTCACATTAAATGCACTTAAATGTTATAACGAGGCAATTGGTCATTACGACAAGGCCTTAAGCTTTAAACCTGACTATGCTGAAGCTTGGTTTAATAAAGGCAACACCTTAAACGAACTTAAACGGCATGACGAGGCTATTGCTCACTACGATAAAGCACTAAGTCTTAAGCCTAATTATGCTGAAGGTTGGTCTAACAAAGGTGGCACACTAAATGATTTAAAACTTTATGACGAGGCCTTAGCTCACTATGATAAAGCCCTGAGCCTAAAGCCTGACTATTACGAGGCTTTGAGCAATAAAGGGGTGACCTTGCATGAGCTTAAACGTTTTGACGAGGCTATTACTCACTACGACAAAGCCCTGAGCCTAAAGCCTGACTATCCTGAAGCTTGGTCTAATAAGGGTGTGACTCTGTATGAACTTAAACGGTATCATGAGGCCTTAGCTCACTACGATAAAGCACTAAGTCTTAAACCTGACTATGCTGAAGGTTGGTACAACAAAGGACTGGCCTTAAATGAGCAGAACCGTTATGAGGAGGCAATTGCTCACTATGGTAAGGCATTAACTCTAAAGCCGAATATAGATGGGGCATATGGAGACTTACTTCATGCAAAAATGAAAATATGTAGTTGGTCAGGTTTGGCAGAAGCTTTGGAGGATATTTCTAAAAAAGTGCTGGCAAATGAGAAGGCTATCAATCCTTTTGCCCTACTCGCTTTAAATGATAATGCCTTGCTACATAAAAAATCTGCTGAGATTTATGCTCAAACTAAGTACCCCTTTGAACCTGCGTTAGGACCCATTTCTAAGCGTCCTAAAAATGAAAAAATACGAATTGGCTACTTTTCAGCTGACTTTAGAAATCACGCAGTTTCATTTTTGACTGCAGAGCTATTTGAATTACACGATAAAAATAGATTTGAGATCACCGCCTTCTCTTTCGGGGTTGACGATAAAAGTCCCATGCGTTTACGTTTAAGTGAGGCTTTCAATCAATTTATTGATGTGAGTGATATGTCCGATTTGGAGATTGCAAAATTAGCTAGAGATTTACAAATAGATATTGCAGTAGACTTAGGCGGGCATACTCAAGATAGTCGCACAGGAATATTTTCCTATCTAGCCGCCCCTATTCAGACAAGCTACATTGGATATTTAGGAACCATGGGTGCTGAGTATTACGACTACTTATTGGCAGATGAAATTATTATTCCAGTGGGGTTACAAAAATTCTATTCTGAGAAAATTGCCTATTTACCAAGTTATCAAGCAAATGATAGAAAACGCATCATCTCTGACAGGGAATTTATAAGAGGGGAGCTAGGGCTTCCAGAAACAGGTTTTGTTTTTTGTTGCTTTAACCATAATTTCAAGATATTACCCTCCATGTTTGATAGTTGGATCCGCATATTAAATGCGGTAGAAGGCAGCGTCCTTTTTCTTCTTGCTGACAATGAGTGGTCAAAAGCCAATTTCATATACGAGGCAGGATTACGAGGTGTTGATAGTGCAAGATTGATATTTGGAGGGCGTATTCCTAGGGAGGAATATTTAGCTCGTTATCGTGCCTGCGATTTATTTTTAGATACCTTCCCCTATAACGCTGGAACCACTGCTAGTGATGCTTTATGGGCTGGGCTGCCTGTCCTTAGTCTAATAGGACAGTCCTTTGCGAGTCGTGTGGCGGCCAGCCTATTAAATGCTATTCGATTGCCAGAGCTAATTACTAATACCCAGGAAGAATATGAGTCTTTAGCAATTGAGCTGGCCTTGAACCCCCAGAAAATTGCACATATTAAATCGAAGTTAGCTAATAATCGCTTGGCTGCCCCCTTATTCGACACCCCTCTTTTTGCTAAAAATATTGAGACTGCTTATATCAAGATGCTAGAGCGTTATCAGGCGGATTTGCAGCCAGACCATATAACTATTGCTTAGGTAGTGTTCTAATTATCGCAAGAGCCAATTGTTTTGGGTCTGTTAAGACTGGCTGGACATAGTCGAAGGGGGTCGGCCTCGGGCTTGCCAGTGTCCATTGTTTCTTTTGCGGAGTGTTGCCACGGTTTTTTGCTCCTCAGCGGGACAGAATTGGGCCCTAGCTTTTTATTCTTCTTAGCTTTTGCTTTATAGGTTTGCGGTACTAACCCGCTTTCCATTCCCCAGATTTACCGCCACTCTTCTCCAGCAGGTGGATATCACTCATCACCATACCCCTATCAACCGCTTTCGCCATGTCATAGATTGTGAGTAAGGCGACTTGGACTGCAGTTAGGGCTTCCATTTCAACGCCTGTGGGACCAGTAGTCTCGGCTCTCACTCGGCAAGTAATACTGTTGGTATCTTTGTTGAGAGCAAACTCTAAGCTAACGTGTGTCAGAGCTAAAGGATGGCAAAGTGGGATTAAGTCCGATGTCTTTTTAGATGCCTGAATGCCTGCAATTCGGGCTATACCTAAAACATCCCCCTTTTTATGGCTACCTACCTCAATCATGCTGAAGGTCTCGGGGAGCATGGTGATTTTGCCTGTGGCAATAGCAATACGGTGGGTATTGGGTTTATCTCCAACATTAACCATATGGGCTTGGCCACTGGCATCAAAATGATTTAGTTTCTTCATGGGATAAGTTTTACCATATAGGGATGCAAGTCATAAAGACATCACAGAAATCGTCGCTATTTAGGCGAATTTTGGCTGGCCAGCTCATACTAGCCCTGGCTTGGCCAAGTGCTGGTCTCGTTTATGCTGCTGGACCTACTTCTTCATCGACAACAGGAGATGTCTCAGTAAAAGGTGATTCAGCAGCTTTGCAAAATCTAGGAAGGGCCGTTCAATCCCCTGATGCGAGATCTTCAAATCTGCCAACTCGCAGTGCACCCCAAAACCAGTCGAATTTTATATTGCCGGATATGGGAGATCCTGGTGGCGACAGCTTGAGCCGTATGGATGAGAAAAAATATGGCGAAATGATCATGAGGCAGATTCGTCCGGATCCCGACTATTCCAATGATTTACCGATCTATGATTTTCTCAATCAAATGGAGCGACGTTTGCTGGAGGCTGCAAAAAGATTGCAATTAGGTGGCGCTAATGAACAAGGTAGCGGCGCTTATAACTTTGAAGTATTTGCTGTAAAAGACAGCAGCATTAATGCGTTTGCATTGCCAGGCGGATTTATTGGCTTTCATACGGGATTATTGGTTAGTGCTGAATCAGATTCTGAAGTAGCTTCAGTTATGGGGCATGAGACAGGACACGTTTTGCAGCGTCACTTGGCGCGTCAAATGGATAAGCAGACCACCAATACGATGATTGCTTTAGCCGGGATATTATTGGGCGCCTTAGCTGCCTCACGTAATCCAGGTGCAGCTTCTGGTCTGATGCAGGGTGGTCAAGCCGTTGCGGTGAATAATCAACTCTCCTACTCTAGGGACGCAGAGCGCGAGGCAGATCGTATTGGTTTTCAGATACTGGCTGCTAGTGGTTATGACGTCAATGGCGCACCAGGATTTTTTCAGCGCCTACAAAAAGCGACAGGAATTATGGATAGCGGTGTTCCCTCATATGTTCGGACCCATCCATTAACTACCGATCGTATTGCTGATATGCAAGACCGCGCACGCAATATATCCAATGGAAATGTTTCTACTGCGGTGGAGTTTTATTTCATCAAGGCGCGGGCTCGCATGGAGCAATCCGGAAGTTCTAGTCAGATGTATGACTTAAAGAATACCTTTGAGGGTTTAAGTAAGCAATCTCCCGCTGGAAAACAAATGGAAGGTGTTTATGGGCTTGCTCTCGTCGCTCAAAAACAAGGCAAGATTGATCAGGCAAGTACTTATTTGCAGCAAGCGCGCAATCTTGCGAATAGTGCTAGCGCCCCAGCATCGCCTTTACAGAGGCAAAGCCTTTCTTTGGATATCACTTCCTCTGAGTTAGCTTTGGCTAAAGGAAAGAATGAAGAAGCGCTACAAATTGCTCAATCAACTTTGAAGGCGTATCCGCAATCCTATGCAGCGGGTGCAGCCATGATGAATGCTTATCTGAAACTCGGCCGTACTAATGATGCGATCGTCTGGTTAAAAGCCCGCACTAGAGTGCAACCTAATGAAGTAGTTTGGTGGACCATGCTCTCCAGTGCTTATGATCAGGCCAAGAATGTACCGATGCGCCATTACGCGCTGGGTGAAAAGTATGCTCTTGAGGGTGCCTGGCCTTCTGCAATTGAGCAGCTCAAAATAGCGAGATCCTCAGGTAGCGCTGATTTTTATCAAGCCTCTAGCATTGATGCGCGCCTTCGCGAAATGCAAAAGCAATATCAGGAAGAGCTTAAGGAGCAGGGCAAGAATATGCCTAGCTAATTAATTACTCGGGGCTTTGATGAAATGAAAGCGCCCAGCTAATTCTGCGGAGTGGATGGGTTCGATTGGTAGATCTTTGCCACCCCATTGCCAAGACCCTCTAAAACTACAGGCATCTTCTTCTACTTGTGATTGATCTGAAAATAGATCTAAATCATGATCATGTAATAGTGCGATTGACAGCGATTCTGTTTGAGTGAAAACAGTGCTATCGATTTGATCAGAGAGTGATTGCGGAATTGATCCAGTGATGTAGATATTGCCCTTCTCATCACTCAGGGCACCATGCGGCTTAATCTCTGTACCACACTGGGTTGATAGTTGAGGCCCACTTTCGCTAGGAATCATTCTGGCGATCCAGGGTGTGGCATCTAGTGAGATGAAAACTCTTTGAGGACCGTTTTGGAAAAAATATCTTCCTAATGAGTCATGCGCGTAGTTTCTGGAGATAAATTCATTTAAGGCTACGTGTTGAATGACATTACCAGGCAGCTGATTGGTTTGGGCATACTCATCGCGCATACGCCATTGGCCGCGACGATCTAGTGCTAGCCAGCCAAAGCAGTGGGGAACATTTGGCCACTTAATTAAAGACCGAAGTACCTGCTCATCCATGTGCTAACAATCTTTGCGCGATTAGTTTTTTAATGTAATCCATGGGGTGTCGATGGGGCATCAAAAGTATCATCGGTGGAGTGACTTGCGTGAAGATGGGCAATGCGCCAGCCTTGGCTATCCTGCAGTAGGACTAGGGTGATATTGAGAAAGAAGGCTGCCTCAATTTGATCGGGCTTGAGGTGAACGGCTTCGGTAGTGTCATAGACTGCAGCTCCTAAAACAGAGTGACTCATGCAAGCAATCGGCTCAAGAAACAGTGCTTGCTTAGCTAAAAGACGTTCTAGACCCGCCCGAATTTCTGCATGACCACTTAAGCGTTGACCCTCCGGGAGAACGCAAGTAATGGAGTCATCATCTAGCCAGATTGCTAATGCACCTTTCACGTCTCGATGCTTTAAGGCATCTCGCCATGCTTCTACGACTTCATCGGCATTATGAAAGAGTCTGGCAAGTTTAGACATGGCTTACTTTCTGGTGATTTGCTAAAACATTAATGAAGCGCTTGGATAGTTCTCAATACGGTTTCTGGCAAGATGTCTTGTAAGCATTTGAGATGACCAAGAGGACATTCTCTTTGATGACAGGGGCTACAAGGCAAGTTGAGCCAAATGACTTTAGCTTTATTAGATAGTGGCGGGGTATGGTGAGGATCGCTAGAACCAAAAATGGCTACCTGCGGAACTTTTAATGCTGCGCCGATATGCATTAAGCCAGAGTCATTGCTGACTAGTGCTTTACTCATGCCGATGAGTGCAATCGCTTCATCAAGAGAAGTGTTGCCGCACCAGTTATGTATTCGAGAAATATTCTTTGCTTGGGCTGTAATGGTCGCACCCAAAATATGATCGCCTTTGCTGCCTAAAAGAATCACATGAGTATCTGGCTCATTACTGATGAGTTGCTGTGCAAGATTGCTAAAGTGCTCAGTAGGCCAGCGTTTT
>Ga0209088_10002523_pt1 | contig 11189 bp, 12 predicted proteins | sample S_140625_EF_Meta_FD_187324 | JGI IMG/M metagenome (GOLD analysis project Ga0209088, IMG submission 187324) | Freshwater microbial communities from Lake Simoncouche, Canada to study carbon cycling - S_140625_EF_MetaG (SPAdes) (version 2) | ecosystem: Environmental > Aquatic > Freshwater > Lake ...
TCTGTTATCGCTTCAATCGCCGCTTTCACCTGGAAGAGATGACTGGGAGAATCCTACGGGCCACCTGCAACTGCAACGCAAGGCCCGAGCGCATCCTGAGGGGTGCGGAGCTTGCTACCTAATCAAGACCGCTGATCGATGTCACGGGCTTCGTACACCAGATCCAGCACCACCTGGTCTTCCACGCCTTCGCTGTACTTGTAGGTGTGGATCCAGCCGCCGAACACCTCCAGGCTGGTGGCCTTGTCCTTCTTGAGCAGGGGCGTGCCGGTGAAGCCGATGAACACGGCATCGGGCAGCAACGCTTTCATCACGCGATGCAGCTTGCCACTCTGGGTGCGGTGGCACTCATCCACGAAGATGAACAACTCCCCCACTGCAAGGCTGGGTTGGGCTTGGACTTGTTCGAGATAGGCCTCAAAGTCGTCGACATCGCGCACGCCGAACTTGTGCACCAGGGAACAGAGCAGCCGGGGTGTGGGCTGGATCAGGGCCTGCATCAGCTCTCTGCCACTGCTGCTGCGCTGGATGGTTTCACCCGCAGCACCGAACACAGCTTCGATCTGCTTGTCGAACTCATCGCGGTCGGTGATGATCACGACGCGGGCGTTGGGGTTGTTGGCCAGAATCCAACGGGCCAGCAGCACCATCACGATGCTCTTGCCGCTGCCCTGGGTGTGCCAGATGACGCCACCGCGGCGCTGCTGCACAAGCTGCTGGGCGGCCTTAATGCCGAAATACTGGTGGACACGGGGCAGCTTTTTGCGGCCGCCATCAAAGAGCACGAAATCGCGCATCAACTCGATCAGTCTGTCCTTGCGGCAGATCTTGAGCAGGTATTTATCAAGTTTCAGGTGGCTGTTGTCTGCTTCATCTTCTTTCCAGCTGAGAAAAAATTTCTCCGGAGTCTGGATGGCGCCATAGCGCAAGCCTTCGGAGTCGTTGCCGGCCAGCACCAACTGGTTGGTGGCAAAGAACCAGGCATTGAATTCGGGTAGCTGGTTGGAGAGGTTCTAGCGGATGCCTTCAGCGATGCTCACGCGGCTGCGCTTGAGTTCGATCACAGCGATGGCGATGCCATTCACATAAAGTACGAGATCCGGCCGGCGCTCCTGAGCTCCTTTGAGGGTGACTTCCTCGGCAATGGCAAAGTCGTTGGCCTCGGGATTGTGCCAATCGATCAGCGCCACGGTGCTGGTGGGCTGATCGGCGGCCGCCTTCACCTGCACGCCATAGCGCAGCAGGGAATAAACGCGCCGGTTCGCCTCATACAGCCCGGCCTGGCTGACATCGGCGGCGATCTTGAGCTGATAGAGCGCGCCACTGATCTCGGCGGGGCTGTAGCCACGCCGCTGGAGAACAGGGGTGAGGATGTCGGCCTCGATGTTGCTGTTGCCTGGGCGCTCCTTCCAATCGTCCAGGTAGCGATAGTGCAGCTTCTCCTGAAACAGGCGGAGCACCCGATCCTGGGTGGCGCGTTCAAAGCCGAGGCCGCTCATGGCTGAGGCTGCGGGCGGAATGGCATAGCGCTGGAGGCAGAGACTTGCATGCTGCCAGGCTATGGGGAAACCACAACCCACCGCCCGGATTTAGTGGAGCCTTCACGGCGGATGCGGCCTTCCTGGCGGAGTTTGCGCAGGTTGTACTCCACGCCACTGTCGGAAAGGTTCAGCTGACGTGCCAGCTCAGCGATGGTGACCTCCGGGTGGGAGCGCAGCTGCGCCAGGATCAGATCGCGGCTGATCGATGCCTTGCCTTGGGCGGCGCCAGAGATCAACAGCAACCGGGATTCTTCCCCAGTTCCTTCCTTTGTTTCTTCCTTTGTTTCTTCCTCAGTTTCTTCCGTAGTGACTGAGGAAGACAGCTGAGGCAGGGGTCGCCCCAGGGAGATGCGAAAGCCATCCTCCAGCGAGAACTCCGGCTCGGGTAGGTCCGCTTCTCGGCAGCGGCGGATCATGTCGCCGGTGCCGGTGCCGAGGCGCTCGATGTACTGGGTGAGGTAGAGGGGTTCGGCGAGCAGGGGATTGGCGGGGATCGAGCCATGGGGTTGGCGCAGCTGGGCGAGGCTGAGGGAGGGCGGCAAGCTGCCGGGGTTCCAGACCTCCACCCGATCGGCGAACACCATCACCTGCACCGAGCCATTGCTGGTGTAGTCGCGGTGGGCGACGGCGTTCACGATTGCCTCGCGGATCACTTCAGGCGGAATCTCATAGGCGGCGGGGGCCTGGACGGATGCGGCGCGGGTGCCCACCGAGAAACTGAGGCGGGCAAGCACGAAATCCACGGCTTGGTCCACCAGCTCGAACACCGTGCCCTTGAACACCTGATAGGAAGGGATCGGCTTGGCTACGGCGGTGCCGTGGAAGTGGGCGGCCTTCACCTCGCTGCTGAGCAGGAAGCGCTGGGGTTGGCGGCCGAAGAGCAGCACGGCGGCATGAGTGGGCTGGCCGTGATCGAGCAGGTTGAGGTGGGTGAGCAGCTCGCTGGCGGAAGCGTTGGGCGGTAGGGGGAAGCCGCGCACCTGGCGGGCCCGGTCGATGAACCAGGCCATGCGCTCGGCATCGAGATCGGCCAGCGCTGCCTGGGGGCAGGGGGAGGCATCGAAGGGGCCGTTGCGGATCAGCTGGCGATCCTCAAGCCATTGCACCAGGGCGGCATAGAGGCCGGCGATCAGCTCGGCGGTGGTGGCGAAGCGGCGCCGCACCAGGGAGGCCTCGGCCTGGCGGATAAGGGCGAGCATGCGCGGATCGCGGCTGGTGTCGTCGGCGGCCTTGAGAAAGATCAGGCGGGTCTTGCCGCGTTCGCCAGCCCGCTGGAATTCCCGCTCTGTCGGCGAAAGCCCCTCGGAATCAACGCTGCCGTACTCGCTGCCGAACAGGCCCACGTAGAGCTCGGAGCGGTCCACCAGGTGCAGGTAGAGCTCATCGGCGCGGCGGTCGCTGGCGGGCAGGTCTTCGAACAGCACCGGCTCGAAGAAGCGCCGCAGCAGCGGATCACCCTGCAGGAAGTCGCGCAGGGCCAGGCGTTCGGCCGCGAACTCCTTCTGCACGCTGCTGAGGAAGAGTGGCTGGCGGCTCATGCGGCCAGGGGAGAGGCAGATGGCTTGGCGGCAAACAGGTCTGGTCCTTGATCCTGGCCCCCAAGCTCGAAACTGTGAACTCTCATCGCTCTTGTGGTGGCGGGGCATCAGGGCCCACGAGAACCGCTCGACCGTCTTGCCAGGTGGCGATGTAATGACCGAGGCGAGCCTTGCGGTCAAGCTCAGCGGCCACCGCCTGCTCAAGGGCCTCAAGGATCTGCTGATCGCTGGGGGAGAGGGGGTGGCTCATCGGGCCAGATCCAGAAGTTGGGCATAGAGGGTGGGATCAGCGATGGTGCGCTGCGGGCCGGCCTGAAAGAACACGGGCGCGGGCCGTGACCCAGCATTCAGGTTGCAGAGGGCGTGGTCCACGGCCGGGGCATAGGCATCGAGAAGGAGTTGAAGGCTACGGGGAAAGCGCCGCCGCAAGACAGGCAAGGGCACGTCGTGGCCGCCATGGGCAACCCGCTCTGCCACCCGGAGGATCGATAGCTCAACGGAGGGCAACGCCAGGTAGACCAGCTCCACCCTCCAGCCAGAGCTGCGCAGGCGCCGGATCAGCTGCAGGTAGCCGCGCCCGGAGAGGGTGGTTTCGAAGGCGAAGCTCCGTCTCGCCTGGATGTGGTTGTCGATCTCCTTCAACATCAGGCGACTGGCCGCCAACAGCTGCTGCTGCGGAGCCAGGGGAGAAAGGCCTGCCGCGATCAGATCCGCGTTGACGAAGGATTGGGCCTCGGGGAACTGACGCAGGTAGGTGAGGGCGAAGGTGGTTTTACCAGCTCCGTTGGGGCCGGCGATGATGCGGCAGATGGGTGCCTGCGCGGAAGTCATGCCGGCACCGCAAGGATTTCGCGCGCCACATAGGCCCGGAAGGCCAGCTCCAACAAACCGCCGACAGGATGGCACTTGTAGAGGGAATCGAACAGCACGCGCACCTGATCACGATTCCAGACGTAGCCCCGCTGGACTTCGGACAGGGCCATGTGGCCGCTGTCGATGTGGTCGAGGATGGTGGGGATGTTCATGTCGGTAATTTCCCTGTCAAGTGATAGGAAGCGCTTGCGAGAGATTGTGCTGAAGACAAGCTGCTGACCACAGATTGCCGACCAAGTCTGGCCAGGCTTGAGAAATTGAGCTACCAATGACTCTGTAAGCAGAGGTAATTGGTTTTATTTCGGAGATACTTCTACCGTTCTTGACCCGTTTCCTGCGCTGCACAAGCTTCGGTCTTTTACCAAGCAGGGCCGCCTTGGGGTCGCTGATGCATTCGATGCAGGTTGAGCTGGCTGTCGGATCAAGGCAAGACGCCGATTCAGGAAGGGAAGGAAATAATGCGCGGAAAATCCAAGCCTCGGTCATCATGCTAAGCGCCCAGATCACCACGTTTGGGGGAAGTTGTTGTAGTCCCATCCAGCTCATGTCAATACGCTCAGCCTGGATTATATTTTGTTCGGGCGGCGGACATATCTAGCCTGCGTTGTGCTCGGCTTCAAAGACGATCCCTGCGTCTACATGGATGATGAGAAGATCCACCTCTGTATCCAGCGCTCTCACAGCTTCCAGGCCACCTGCAGCTTGAACCATCTGGCACCAGCTACGCACACCCTTCCAGCCTGTTCCATGCTCAGCTGGGTCTCCCTGAATTTCAGATCTCTCTGGCTGTATTGTGTCGACTGTGAAATCGGGGCTTTGTAGATATGCGAAGAGAATGGCCTTCAGAACAATCTCGTCTGTGGATCCTTCGCAGACAAGTCTAATATTATACATTGGGCACGCCTCCAAGATGCCCCAGAATCCAGAGGCGAGAGAATGACCAGCCTTCCTTGGCTTTGGCCATGAGAGCTTCATCAACGACGACACGCCTGATGACAGTCATGCCCCCGTAGGAGCGATCCACTGCAAACAGACGCACCCTTTCGTCCTGAAGTGGAAGCCCATCGAGTACGAGTGGATTGTGGCAGGTTATGAGCATCTGGCGCTCACGATCTAGGACCCATTCGACCATTTTCGAAGCCAGTGAACGCACAAGGCGTGGGTTGAGTGTCGCGTCAAAGTTGTCGATGGCTAGGAGCCGTGGACTATCAGGATGGGCCGCAAGGATGGCCGCAAATAAAACATATAAAGCGCCCTCACTGGCATCGTAGGCGCTGAGCATATTCCTGCCTTCAGCCATGTAGCGATCTCGGAAGTATAAGACCTTTGCTGGCCTTGGAATCGAAGAGGATAAGGGGACTTCTGATCCAGCACGTGCACCAAAGTTTTCCACCCAATCCACCAGCTCCAGGATGCCTTCGATCACATCCTCCAAGGCTTCGTCTTTTCGAGCCAGGCGGCGAAGCTCCTCTGAAGCTTCCGCTAATCGACCACCCGCAAGGCCAACGGGCGCCCTGTACTGCAGATCCGTTTCAATACCTCTTAACTTCAGCGTATTTGGAGTATAGATGGAGAACTGTTGTAATGCTGCTAATAATTGAGAGGCCCCTGTCTCCGTCGTTATCTCCACCTGCTTGAGAGCAGCCAAGCCTCTACGAGCATCATAGAATTGATACTCTATCGAGTTTGGTGATCGTCCAAAGATCTTCGTTCCATCTCCCACCCATTTTTCTGTTTTGTATGCCCAAGCCGTGGAGTCTCCATAGGGTGTATGTAGATCGACCTCGTAGCTGCTGGTCGAGCTAAATGCGCCAAATCGAATAGCATTGCGTCGACGGTTTTCCCGAAATGATGACTTATAAAGATCAGGAATGCCAGGTCGGACGCCTCTATGAAGTAGAGCTTCATCATCAACGCGCCCTGCGGCGGCAGCCCCTAGAACCCCGATGGCCTCGATGATATTTGATTTGCCACTGCCGTTGGCGCCGACAAACACATTGAAAGCCCCAAGCTCCAGCTTCGCTTCCTGGATTGACTTGAAGGCGTGGATTTCAATGCGGTTGATCATGGCTGACTGGCATGAAGGCTAGGCTGGCTTTGAATTATTGACAGGTTAGCTGTTAATGGCTGAATAGCAAGGCCGATCAGGTCACTACTTGAATTCATTGGTGATGTGCCAGGTCTGACGCGAGGCGACATGATTATTTCAGGCGGATTTTGCCGGTGAGGAACTGTTGCATCATTCCTTGCTTCAGCATCTGCACCTTGACCTTGCGAGCTTCGAGAGTAGCAAGTTCTGCATCGATCTCAGTTAGAACTCCGGCGATGGAATCCTGCTCTTCTTTGGTTGGTGGTAAGCGCATCTCAAAGGTCTGAAATGTAGGTAGCCGTAGCGAATCAACTGTTGCCTTGACTGTGTTCTGCATTGCCCAGGCCCCGAAGTTCATGGCCAAATAGCAGTGAACGAACTTCCCTGAAACTTCCTGGGTAAACTGAGTGATCGCATAGACACGTTGGTGGACATCAAAGCGTCCTTTGATGTAATGGAAGATGTCTCCAATTCGGCCTTCGCCGGGGACCAGAACAGCTTCGCAGTCGTAGGAATAGCTTCCGATTCGTTCGACATTGTCCGATCGAACAAAAAACGGGTATTCACCATCCTCGACCTTATCTTCATTGTTTTTGCTGCCTGTTTTGATGTGCGCAACATCACCCAACCTCTTCACGTCCCACTCCCCCTCAAACCCCGGCAGCCGCCGCTTGCCGGTGAGCAACTCCTGCATGGCGGCCTGCTTGATATTGCGCTTTTTGGTGATGAATTGCTCCAGGTTCATAAGGAGCAACTCCACCTCGTTTAGCACCGTTGCTATTTGGTTTTGTTCCTGTAGCGGTGGAACGGCGTATACAAAGTTGACGGCATCCTTGATGTTGAACTGTTTTTGGGCTGTTCCGTACTGAACATTCTCTACTTGCTGGCGACCGTGCCTTGAGTTCATGGTGCTGCACAGCCAGTGGGAGTTGAAACTGTGATCCTGGCGAACAATCATCATTGAAGCGCAGTTGCACTGATCTAGCTCTGGTGGGACAACAGCTGTCACTCCGGGATCTCCAACCCGCACAGTTACTAGATCACCCTGCGTCAAGCGTGACGCAGCTAGCTTAAAGTTGCTGGCGGCAGAAATTCGATTGGCTGCTTCAGCGTCAATTCGGTTCTCGGTGACACTTGATCCGACAAGCATGGGAATCGACTCCTTGGGATCAAAGTATGTCGACGGATTTATAACAAGCCCCACGCTTTGTTTGGGTGAGATCTCTTTGAGTGCTTTGACCTCCCAATCTTCCGGAATCACCCCCACCTCCGTCTGCTTGTAGCCCGGCTTCAGTTCCATGCGAACCCCATCCGCTCTAGGTGCCCAGCCACCCGCGTCTCCAGCTCCTCCACTCGGGCGCTGATCGCTGGTAGGGCCTCGCCGTAGCGCTCACCCAGCTCCTTGAGACGGCTGGTGAGCTGCTGGCTCACTCGTTCCACTTCCGCGGCCACCGCCTGCTCAAGGCTGGCCAGCCACTTGCCTTCCACCACCAGATCCCGCACCTCGGGATCCGTGAGGCTGTCGTAGCGGCCGTAGGCCTGGACGTCGAGATCCGCTTCAGCAGTCTTGAGCGCACGCTTGGTCTTGGGTTCGGATTCGCTGAGCAGTAGCCACTCCCTCAGGGCAGCCAACTCATCGGCCGCGTCCGGGTCCTTGCGGATCTCCTTAATGCGTGCCGCGACATTGGCCTTGTTGAGTTTCTCCAACTCCGAGAAGTAACCCTCTTCACCACCATGCTCCTCCTCCAGCTCCGCCAGGCGGCTGCTGGATTCCTCCAGCTCAGCGCGTAGCCCCTCGATCATCTCCAGGTCGTCGGCGAACAGCTGCCGCACCAGCAGCTCCTTGGGCACCAGGTCGCAGGCCCAGCCCTTGTCTTTGGTCTTGCCCTTTTTGTCGGTTTCCAGGATGCGTTGCGGTTCGGCGCGCCAGCCGTCGGCACTGATCGCATACACGTCGTCCTGCATCGATTCGGCCCACTGGTCGAGCAGCAGCTGGTACACGGCATAGGCATCGATCAGGGGCTGGCCTTCGTAATGGGCCAGCAGGCCCTCGCTCAGTTCGCGGATCACCGCCTTTGGGTGGCAGCCCGCCTCCAGGGCCCGCAGCTGGGCCGCCGCCTGCTGGCGCCAGGCCGCAAAGTGCTCGGCCATCCCCGCCAGGAAGCCGGCGAACTGGGGATGGGCAGTGATCGTGGCCTTCAGCTCTGATGGCGGCACCGCCAGCTCCAGATAGCCGGGCCGCAGCGGCCGGAACAACGCCTCGCGCAGCTGCGGGCACACTTGCCAGTAGGCCTCCAGCGCGTCGATGTCGCGATGTGGGATGCCGCCGCGCAGGTGGGCCTCGATATCTTGGAGGTCTTCGGCTTCGCTGCTGTCGATGTAGCGGGGCAGGTTGAGGTTGTAGTCCTGCCCGGCGATCTCCTCATTGCGCACAAAGCGCGAATAGCCTGGCACTTCCAGCTGACGGGTGAACACATCCACGATCTTGTGGATGTCTCGCTCGCGCAGGCGGTTCTTGGGGCCGTCTTTGATAAAACCCTTGCTGGCATCCACCAGGAAGATGCCCTCGCGGCTGCCGGCGTCGCGCTTGTCGATCACCAGGATGCAGGCGGGGATGCCGGTGCCATAGAACAAATTGGCGGGCAGTCCGATGATGCCTTGGATCAGCCCTCGCTGAATCAGATTCTTGCGGATCTCGGCTTCGGCGTTGCCGCGGAACAGCACCCCATGAGGAAGGATGCAGCTGCCCCGGCCCGTGCTCTTGAGCGTGCGCACGATGTGCAGCAGGTAGGCGTAGTCGCCCTGCTTGGCCGGTGGGATGCCGAAGCCTTCAAAGCGGCTGTGGGGATCCTTGGCCGCATCCAGCCCTGTGCTCCAGCGTTTGTCGGAGAAGGGTGGATTGGCCACCACGTAATCGAACTGTTTGAGCTGCTCGCCCTCCTTGAGTTTCGGATCGGCCAGGGTGTTGCCCTGCCAGATGATCGCGGTGGGGTTGCCGTGCAGGATCATGTTCATTCGCGCCAGGCCGCTGGTGGCGGCATCCTTCTCCTGGCCGTAGAGCGTCACCGGCCGGCCCGCCTGGGCGGCCACCTTGAGCAGCAACGACCCTGAGCCGCAGAACGGATCGCACACGGTGGTGGAAGCCTTGAGGTCTTCCTTGTCGATCTGCAGAACCTGGGCCTTCACGCGGCTCACCTCGGCCGGCGTGAGGAATTGCCCCTTGCTCTTGCCGCTCTCCACGGCGAAGTGGCGCATCAGGTATTCATAGGCATCGCCCAGGATGTCGTCGTCGTCCGCCCGGTTGCGTGAGAAGTTGAGTGCCGGTGTCTCGAAGATCGCGATCAGATCGGTGAGGCGGTCAATGAGCTCCTTGCCGCTGCCCAGCTTGTCCTGGGCGTTGAAATCGGGAAAATCGCTCTGGCTCAGCTGCTGGTTGGCGGCCACCAACGGCGCAATGATCTGCTTGTTGATGCGATCGCCGATCTCCGCCTTGCCCTTGAGGGCCACCATGTCGGCAAAGCCCGAGCCATCGGGGATCACCAGTGGCGCATAGGGCTGGCCGGCGAACTTGTCGCTGATGTACTTGAGAAACAGCAACACCAGCACGTAATCCTTGTACTGGCTGGCATCCATGCCGCCGCGTAGGGCATCGCAGCTGGCCCAGAGGCTCGAATACAGCTCCGACTTACGGATGGCCATGGGCGAGGCTGGGCAGGCAGAGGGCTTCGGGGGAGTCTGCCGCGTCCTCAGCCCCCTGCCGTCACCGCCCGCTCACAGCGCGCCAGCTCCGCCTCCAGCAGCGTCAGAAGGTCCACCCGCGAAGCCGGCAAGGGAAACGGCCCCTCCTCATACCGCGCCTCCACCGCGAACACCTGCAGCGCCGCCAGCCGCGGATCCAGCGGCTGCTCCGCAAGGGCGGCCAGATCAATCAGTTCATGGAGCCGTGGCGGCCGACGATCCGCCAGCACGATCCAGGCCTTCAGCAGTTTCTCCGCCGCCTGCTGGGCGGTGAAGCCCCAATCCTCCTCCGGGTACGCCGCATCCAGGCCGATGCGCAGCGTGCGCAGATGGCGGCGCACGATCGCCAGCAGCAGTGCCGCGTCCTCAGCCGGCGACATGCAACACCTTTCCCTCGCGGGCAACATCGCCGAACACATGCCAGCGCGAGCCACTCAGCCGCGCGGCGTCTGCGGAGCCGGCCACCACCAGATCCACCCCGACCCCCAAGGAGCCCAGGACCAGGGAAAAGCGCTGCCAGCAGGCCAACTTCTCGGCTCCCGTGAGTTGCGGCTGGCGCACGATCACCGCCAGATCCAGATCGGAATCCGCTCGCGCCTCCCCCCGCGCGCGCGAGCCGAAGGCCACAACAGCCTGCACCTCAGGGTCGGCGCACAGCCGCACCAAGGCCTTTGCACAGCGCTGAGAGTCGAGTCCTGGCCCGAGATCCAGCTCCGGCCCCAGGGGCTTTGGCGTGAGCCAGGGGATAGCCGGCGCCACGAACGGCGGGGCGGTGGACGGAGAGGCGACCATGGCCAAACGCTACCGCCACTCTTCCGGCTGAAAGGAGCACCCGTGCACCTGCCGAGCCTCTCGGCCACCCCCGCCACGCTGCGCTGCCGGGTTTGCTGATGACTCTTCCGCGATCGGATCGTTTTCTCCTCAGCCTCACCCCGCCGCGATCGGGAAGCGCCAGCCGCTGCCGAAGGCGCGGCCGCTCACCTTGAGGGCCGGCGGCGCCTGGCGGCGCTTGAACTCGGCCCGCCGCAGCAAGGTCGCCACCCGCTCCACCAGGGCCGCGTCGGCGCCGGCGGCAACCAGCTGCTCGGGGCTGGCGAGCTCCTCTACCAGCGCCTTGAGGATCGGATCGAGCACGGCGTAGTCGGGCAGCGAATCGCTGTCGCGCTGGTCGGGGCGGAGCTCGGCGCTGGGGGGCTTACTGCGGATGGCGGCGCCAATCAGCTCCCCTGCGGCGGGCAGGCCCAGGGCTGCGCGGCAGGCGGCAGACTCCGGCGCATCAAGCCAGGTGCAGAGCCGGAACACGGTGGTCTTGTAGAGGTCGCCGATTACAGCTAGGCCGCCGTTCATGTCGCCATAGAGGGTGCAGTAGCCCACCGCCAGCTCCGACTTGTTGCCGGTGGAGAGCAGCAG
>Ga0209088_10002527_pt1 | contig 11177 bp, 24 predicted proteins | sample S_140625_EF_Meta_FD_187324 | JGI IMG/M metagenome (GOLD analysis project Ga0209088, IMG submission 187324) | Freshwater microbial communities from Lake Simoncouche, Canada to study carbon cycling - S_140625_EF_MetaG (SPAdes) (version 2) | ecosystem: Environmental > Aquatic > Freshwater > Lake ...
AAATGAATGACTGCTTCAGACGATCGCAACACGCCCGGTTGGCGTGAGTTCACTGCCAGCCTGCGCTTTTTAGAGGCTGAAGGTTTTATCGTTCGCTGGACTGACGCCCAGGGTAACGAGTGGGTACGGATCGCGGAAGGCGCAGAAACGGCCACCCTATGAGCACCGACCAAGTCGCTGAACTTTCCGAACGGTTGAGCCTAGTCCGAGAATCGATCGCAAGAATAGAAACCCGCCAGTCGGTAATCCTAGATTTACTAGAACGCTCTCAAGCCAGCCTGGGCGAGTACCACGGCCGTCTAACCAACATGGAACGCGAGGCCCACACGATTAAAACGAAGCTGTGGCTAGTGGCGTTAATATCCGGTGCAGTAGTCAGCACGACCTGGGAGTTGATTAAGCGTCGGTTCAGCCTTTGACACCCAGCTAGGGGCATGGAAACAATCATCCCCCAACTACTTAAAATCGATTGGCTTGGCGCCCTTGGCGCAGTTACCGCACTCTTGGCGGCCGTTGCTGCTGTGGCCACGTTTATCCCTGGCGATGAGCCAGAGCGCACGCTCCAAAAGATCGTCGATTTCTTGTCTAAGTTTTCAAGAAAATAACCACTGATGATCGCCGGAATCTTAACGGCGCTTGGCGGAATAATCGGGATCGTTCTCTGGTTTTTAAAACGCAAATCACCGCTTCAGCGTAACTTTGAAGCGATCGAACTAGAACGCCGCAAAAGACAGAGAGACATAAATGCCTGGTGGACGCATCGCCCTCCTCCTAGTTCTTAGCCTTGCGCTGTGCTCCTGTGCGACAACCTCGCAAACGCAGGACGGCCCGCCGCCAAGCCCAGACACGATCAGCTACTTTATCTACGCCTGGGACAAAGCGGAACGAACAAACCCCCCGTGCCCACAAGTTTATAGAGACTTATTTGCGGAATCGCTCAAAGCGCTTTCTGATAGCCTGGCAGAAACTCAACGCGAGCGAGCGAGGCAGTGACCAGCCTCTCTGAGGCCAGCTCCCGCACCTTGCGGGCGATTAATTCACTAGACGCCAGCTTTCAAAAGCAGGTGAGGGGATGGGTGAATGAAATGGTCACAAGCCGGATCGAGCCGCTGATTTACTGCGGGAGGCGAACGATGGAGGAGCAGGCTGCGCTTTATGCGAAAGGAAGGACGGACGGTAGCAGCAAGATCGTGACTAAGGCTAAGCCAGGGGAAAGTTATCATAACTATGGCCTTGCGTTTGATTGGGTGCCGTTAAAGCAGTCAGGCAAAAACGCGGATCTATGGATTGCGGATTGGGACAACGAAACCGCTTTCCGCCTAGGCGAGCACGTGGGCGTTACTTTTGAGCTGGCCGCAATCTCTTGGGAAACAGGTCACTTGCAATCCAACAAGTTCAAGTCGTGGCGTGACATCTCACGCAACGCTGTGGAACAAGTACAGGCCAAGGACATCCGCAAAAAAAGCAAGGCCACAAGCCTAGTCAGTAACCGGCCGTGGAGTTCACGGTGACGCCCGAACACGAAAAGCATCTTGCGGGAATCCTCCGCGATTTAACCAAGGATCTAGACGCTAAGTACCGCAAAGGCCAAGACGAGCACGGTGGGGCGTTGTGGCGAAGGCCAGTTTGGAAAGATGCCTGGGAAGAGGTGCTCGATCTCTGCACTTACGTCCACACCCTAAAGATGCAGCTATCCGTGATTGCGGAGATTGCGCTGATCGGAGCAAGCGACGAAAGCGTGGTGGCGGCTCAATCGCGGGAAAGTTGCCGTCAGATTCTCGCGGTGCTTGAAGGATTCCCGTCGGCCGCTGATAAGAAATGAAAGTAATTCGCAAGTGGAAGCGGTGGCTTGCCGTATCGTGCAGCCACGGACACCTGGCGAATGCGGCTGCCTGCCGTGCCGCCTTAGAAATGAAGCGGAGGTGGCAACCAAATATGACGCTGCACTTAGGGGATTTCGTCGATCTGTCCGGGCTAATGAGTAGCGCAAGGAAAGATCCAGATTCTCCCGAACGCAGTTCGTCCATCCGCGAGGACTTTGATGCAGGGGTTAATTTCGTCCGAGAACTTGCGCCACGCTACATCTTTGAGGGAAACCATGAGCACCGCCTAACGGCTCTACAATACTCGCCAAGTGCGATTGTGGCGCACTGCTGCACGTCGGCCAAGTCGGAGATCTACAACATGTGCAAGGATCTAAAGGCGCAGTACGTGCCTTACGACATTGAGAAAGGCTGGCGCATTCTAGGAGGCACGGCATTTGGCCACGGTTTTATGTATTCAGAATCCAGCGCCGTCAGAGATCACGTTGAGATGCTTGGGAAACCCGTAGTTATGGGGCACTTGCATCGGATAGATCGCACGGCAGGCCGCAGCATCGGGGCACCCGTGGGCTGGTCGATCGGTTGCCTAGCAGACATTCCTAGCATGCACTACGCCCGGCGTCAGCGATCCGTTACCAGATGGCAGCATGGCGTTGCCTGGGGCGAATACGTAGAAGGCGGGCAGGGATGCACAGTGAACGTGCTTTCACCCATAGGAGGCGTATGGCGTTATCCAGTATAAAGGCAGATTGGGCGACCGTTCTAACGGAGTATGTCGCTGGGTATCGTCAGGAGGTAGTGCCACCGGGCTGGCTGACTAAAAAACAGATAGCCGACCTGTGGGGCAAGTCGGCAAATTACGCCAACAAACTTTTAGCCTGCTTAGTTAAAGACGGCAGGGCGGAAAGAAAAAGCTATGTGATCCGATTGCCTCACGTTGATGCAAAGGGAAAGAAGTTTCTAGGCCATTGTAGGAAGGTGCCACACTACAGGCTGACCGAAGGCAAATCGCCCAAAAGCTAACGCCTATTTTCTTTGGCCAGCTCTTTGACGAGCAGCGTGGTAATATATGCTGAAAGGGATAATCCGCTTTTTTTGGCAAGACGCTCACCATTCCGCTTAACTTTGGGATCGATCGTGAGGTTCGTTTTCGCCTTTTTCATAGGGAGGATTGTATGCGTATTTATTACGCATTCAAGTATAAATTAAAAAGTTAATCACAAAAAGAAAAGTATTGCCAATACGCCGTGTGTGCGTAGTGATGGCGTATGCCTCGTCGTCCACTCAGCGGTTTAAAAGCAGAAAAGACAAACATCGTATTGCCCGTTGCCGTGAAAAAAGCATCACAAAAACTTGCCGCTGCCCGTCGTATTTCGCTTTCCCAACTCATCACTCAACTTCTTGCAAAAGCATCGGGAGAGCAAAGCTAGATACTTATGAGCTTGGGGCGTCTCAACGATATTGCCATGAAACTCCGCCAGGAGAACCGAGCTCTTTCCCTTCGCCAACTAGGCGCCGCTTACGGGCTGGGCTACACCCGAATCAAGCAAATGCAGGCACTGCCTGGATTCCCACAGATCGCGGGTAAGGTAATTCCGAGTGATTTTGATCAGTGGCGGCTGATACGGACGACTGGCCTAAGTTCACAGCATCGCGGAGATCGTCTACGCAGTGCCGCTGATACAACTCGTGCACTAAAGTCGACGAGTGATTCACGAGTCTCATGGCAACGGATTGAGAACAGCCTGAAAGCCTCAATCGAGTCACGCGGGTTACCCGAAGGGAATGAAAACAGTGACGCTTGAGGCCGCATATATCGAGCAGGCGACGCCAGCAAAGCGAGGCTCGCGTGCGGGGCACTTCGCAAGTCATCTCGCGCCCCTCGGCCTTCATCTTGGCAAGCATGGGTTCGATGGCGGCCGGGATGGGGATGCTAAACGATTTGCCAGCGCCCCCCTTGGGGCAGGGGAAAGTCAGGACACGGTTTTTCAAATCCACGCAATCAAGCGGTATCTGTGTCTCACGCAGGCGACAGCCCGTAGCCAGGGCGATCTCAAAGCTGATTCGCATCCATTCGGGCACACCTTCCACAGCCAGAGCCTTCCGGGTGATTTTAATTTCATTGTCCGAAAACACGGGTTTAACGCGGGAGATCGGCCCCCTCTTAATTCGGTAATCCAGAAGGGCTACAGAATCCATCTTGCCCAGCAGTCTGCCTTGGCGGTGAATCCATTTAAGAATCTTCAGATCTTGGCACGCTTGGTTCCTGCCTGCTTTGCCGCCGGACGTGCGCGGCAGGCTTTGGCGCCATCGCAAATAAATTTCACAATCGGATGCAGAAAACGCTTGCAGGGTTATTTTCTTTTCGATAATAAATCGCGCAAGATGACGCCAGCAATTCCTGTAATACACTTTTGTCAGAGGAGAAACAGGGTGATTTTCAATCAAATCGTCAACCCAATCGTGGCCACTATCCGCTCGCTTTTCATTAACGCCAATTCTGGCGGCCTCGGCCGTTGCCTTCGCACGATGCAGCGTATTGTCGATTCGGTAGCGGGTGCTCTTGCTACGCCATTTTCCAGTCGGGTCTTTAAAACGAATAAAGAACCAAGGGCTGCCGCGTTTCTGGTAAGAATACGCCATGGTGATAACGGTAACATTCGGTCAGTTTAACGCAAGTTTATACAATGAGCTTCCCAATCATAATCAATCAAATCAAAGAAGGAAATAGATCCGTGGGTTCAAATCCCACCCCGTCCGAGGCTTATGGCTACAACGACTTATGCCGAAATGGTAACACGGCAGTAATAACTGAGCCTAAAAAGAAGCACTACCAGCAACATTCTTTTTTAATTCGGGGCGGGTATCCGGCGGAGCCTGCTTACCACCCTAACCCTGCGGTCGCCCGCATGTGGAGCGCCCAGCGATGATCTCCTGGGAACTATTGCGCGATCTGTCGCAACTCTCCGGCTTTATAGTTGGGTGGGCGTTGTTTGTCGGAGCTGGGATCGGGGGCCTTGTGGTTTGCCTTCTTACTCTTTGCTGGGTGATCGATGTAGTCAGAAAACATTTTAAGGACTGGTTATGATTTACGCCTCTGGATCGGGTGCCCCCGCACCCAACCAAGGCGGCGTGGCCGGGGCGTTCTATCCGCCTGCGGCTACTGTACGCGACTTAGAAAAAGAGGGCGTGTTGCCAGCTACCGCCAGCCAGAGCTACGGATCGGCTCAACTTTCCCAAACTACCGCGCTGATCGATCTGCAGACCAAGCATCGTGAGCTACGCAATCGCCTAGAACGAATTGAGGATATCCTAAAAGGACTAATTGAAAAGCAAGGAGCAATTCTGTGAGCGCCTTAGCCGATAAGTTTGTCCTGCTTTGGAAAGTAGCCGGAGGGCCGGAGCTGGTGGCCGAGCACACCTTTCACCCTACCCGCAAATGGCGCTTTGACTTTGCCTGCAAATCTGCCCGTTGTGCGATCGAGCTGGACGGTGGTGCGTTCCTACCGTTTGGAGGCCGTCACGGGCGAGGCATGGGGATGGTGAAAGATTGCGAAAAGTACCGAGCAGCCGCCGACCTGGGGTGGCGCATCTGGCGTTTTACAACCAAGTGCCTGACGGCTGAAGCAGTGGCGATGACTGCCAAATCATTCCGCTTGTCGATGAAGGAGAAAACAAAATGAGCGAACCAACCAACGAGACACCTATCAACAACGACAAGCCGGACTACGAATACGACGTCTATGAGCGGGAGAAAGCTGACTCTGAATATGAGGAACAGCGCTTCGCCGATTACTACGGGAACAACCGACGGGGCTAATTATGACCGACCTGACGAAATTTCGCCTGATCGAAAACATCGAAGTGATGGCCTGCCGCAACTCAGCCGAGCGAGTTGTGAAAGCAGTCAATCGTGGCGACCTAGCGCAAGCCAAGGACTTGGCACGCAAGCATGAGATCGCTTGGCACTTGGCCGACCGCGAGTTCCAAGACTTAAACCAACCGCACCGAAATAACGACTTTTGTGACGATGAGTAGTCGTTGCAAATCCAAGAAACAAAAACAAAGAAACCAAGAAAGGAAATCCTAATATGCCAATAGTAGCAAGTAGAGGGGGAACATACACTCCCGCACCCGAAGGGAATCACGACGCAGTGTTCTGCGACGTTGAGGACTTGGGCGTAGTTGAAACGCAGTATGGAAAGAAGCACCAGATCCGCCTGGTATGGCAGATCGCTGAGAAGATGGAGGACGGGCGGCCGTTCACCATCGGCCGGCGTTATGGACTGAGCCTGCATGAGAAAGCAGCTCTGTTCAAAGATCTGAAATCCTACGCCAAAAAGGCGCCACCGCAGAATCTGGATCTGGAAACGCTTATCGGTAAGCCGTGCCAGATCCTAGTCACACATGCAGAGCGTGATGGCTCTACATACGCCAATGTGCAGGCGGTACTGCCCGCAGGTGCAACGAAAATTAAAGTCGATAAGGACTTCGTCAGGAAATGCAATCGCCCTGGCGCACCGAAACCAGCCGTCGTCGAGTTAGATGCCGACGGAACTCCCGTGCCCTTCTAAGCACTTGGCCGGGGTGGGCAATCCCCACCTCGGCCAGAAAGAATACCAATATGGAAATCCTAACTTTGATAGTTCAAATCGTGTTCCCAACCACCGCAGTCGTGCTGGCTCTAATGACTATGCGACTGATTAAGGACTGGCAGTAATGGCTGCGCTTATTGCCACAGCAAAGACGGAGTCGTCGCACTATTACCTGGCGTCCGGTGAGTCGTGCCACGGTGATCTGCGATCTGCCCGCAAGGTGGGCGCATATCCATCGGTCACCACCATCCTCGCGGCGGCTGGCCCCAGCAAGCAGGGGCTGATGAATTGGAAGGAAGAACAGGCGATTGCTGCGGCTCTTTCGTTACCGCGGAATGATGGTGAATCGTTGGCCGATTTTGCCAAACGAGTGGTACTAGACAGCAGAAAGGAAGTTGAGGCCGCCGCTGCCCGCGGGACTCACATTCATTCCCTAGCTGAAATGATAATCAATCGGCAGGAACCGGGTGACCTAGTCAAAGGCTACGAGGAGCATTATGCAGGGCTAAAAGAATGGCGTGAGTGCTGTGTGACTAAAGTTCACGCCAGTGAGTCAGTCCTAGTGAATGAGGCGGAAGGTTACGCAGGAAGGGTAGATTTGATTGCCCAGATCCACGGTGAGATGGAGGTTATCGATTTTAAGACGAGGAAATTTAAGAAGGACGCAAAGGGTATCTCAAAAGCATCAGGCTATGAAAATGATCTTTTGCAGCTCAGTGCCTACGCGTACGCATTTACCGACGATGGGATGGCTTGCCGAAACATTCTGATCGATCCAGTCACCGGTCAGTTGCAAGACATTCGCTACACTGCCGAACAAGTTGCCCAGGCGTTTGAGGCGTTCACGTCCATCTGCAAGGTGTGGCGTTGGCTGAAGAAGTATGACCCACGGGAGGTGCGTTGTGATTGAGATCCTAGCCGAACAATCCACCCACGAGCAGTTGCTTAACCGCGTGCGATCGTTGGCCCGTGAGCTGGCAGAGGCGAAGGCTGCGCTGGCGGCTGCTGAAGGACGCGAGAACGATCTGATTGAGCGGATGAGACCAGGGCTATGAGGACCCTGCTTTCGTTCATCGCCCTGCTTGGCTTTACAACGACTAAGCTAAGTAACGCACTAATCGATTTGCGCCCGATTGCCAAAAAGATCGACGTGAAGAAAATCAAAGTTCGCATCACTGGCTACTGGCCGGGTGAGGACGAATGGAGCAGTCGCTATCAGTCGAGCACTGGAACCAGGTTGCGTGCTGGCCGTCACTGCGCCGTCGACCCAGACATCATTCCGCTGTGGTCAAAGATCCGCGTGATGGGAGCAAAGCGGGAGTGGGTGGCCGTGGATACTGGCACTGCCGTTAAGAGCAAGAAGGCGAGCGGTGGAAAGTTGCCAGTAATCGACGTGTTTGCTGCCAGCGAAAAGCAGTTCAACGCAATGCGGTTGCCGAAAGTGGCGATGGTGGAGGTGATGAAGTGAGCACGAAGGCCGCCACGTTTGCTTCTAAGCGGAATCGGGCTGCGGGCCTTGGCGATACACGGCCGACGTTCCGCCGCCTTGGCGTGATCGCTGGAATGTTGCGCCGGGATATGACCCTGCCGAGCTGTGCCAGGTTGGGCGTTAAGCTCGAATGTAGCTACAAGACCATCCAGCGGGACATCGATCTGCTGCGTGACTTCTTTGGCTATCCGCTGGAATACGACGCCAGCAAGTACCATTACAAACTGGCGGGGCCGCTGCCAAAGGCGGTGCTGTGAAATCGCATCAAGTAGCGAAAATTTTATTGGAAAATCCAGACGTACCCGTTGTTGTTAAAAAGCCGGCCGCAAGCCCTTTTCATAGAAGTGGAGAATGGTGCGAGATTTCTTCAATAGGTTTCTCAAATTGTGGTCAGTTTATTGACGCAAACGGTGAATTTGGCAATGACTACAATTCTGGAAGGGAGTGCGTAGAAATAAAATGACCCTCGCACAAGTCCTTCTAATGTTCTCCGCCCGCGTCATCGGCACCTACACGCCGGAGCAGTATGCCGACTGTGTGCGAGAGGCCCGTGCCAATCGCCACAGGTGGGGAATGGGGCAGTGGTGAAGATATGTCTGGCCTATGCTTACGGCACAAAGCATTCGTGCTTATTTGAAGCAGGCGATGGATTGTTAAGCGCATTTGAAAAAAAACATGGCTTTGCAATGGTGTGGCCAAGCGAGCCAAGAAAAATGCAGGCAATGGGTGCAGGTCTTTTTTGGATGGTTGCTTTTCATCACGCAGTTATTAGGGGCAAAGTCGATGCGCAGAGTTTGCATAAAACCATGATGCAAATTCCTGAATTTAGAAATCATTGCGCTTACGACATTCCTTTTATGGAGAAGTACGAAAATTTATGAGCGTAAAGCGTCTCACATGGCATCTTGCAGTGCTTGAACGTGCGAAGAAGAATTTGCTGAAGAAGCAGTACGACGCAGTACGCACCCGGCTGGATCTGGCCGTTCTTATGGCAACGGAAATGCTGAAGCAGGCCGAAGGTTACAAGGCTAATGCGATGGAGGCGAAAAAATGAAGCTGCTTTCAATCCTGTTTTATTACTTAGGGGACATGGTCAGCCTTACGATCGCCCGGTGGAGCTGGGGCGGGTGGCTGTATCAGCGGCTGATGCTGTTGTCTGTCGATTGCGACAAGAACTTTGAAATTTGGAAGGAAGTGAAGCCACGCAAAAAGAGGAGTAAACGCAAATGAAGGATCTAGGCAAAATTACTTTTGGCAAAGCACGTCCTGCACCGAAGCAGGTTTTGGTCGACGTAACCTATGACGCCAAGACGGCCAAGGCGTTGCACGCATTTGGGCTGAAGCAGCTAAAAAAAGATCAAGAGGCAGTGATCGAGTACGTGATTAAGAAAGCTTTGGAAGGGTTAGTCAGAAAATGATCGCACCTTTACCCCCCGCAATCGAAGCCATACACCGCAACGGAGCCGCTGAAGGTGAGCGCAACACGCAGCTCTTTAAGCTGGCGTGCCAGTGGCGTGACCAAGGGCTGACGGAGTTCGACGCAACGACCAACGCAGAGGAGTGGGCGTTTAAAGTAGGGCTGTCGCAGAATGAGGCCGTGAGTGCGGTCAGATCCGCATACAGCAAACCAGCTCGGGAGGCGTGGAGGCCGAAAGCAAAGTACGGCTATCAGAACGGGGCAATCGTGCGCGAGGATCTGCCTGTACCACCCATGCCGATCAGCGTGGAGAGTGGGCCGGTCGATAAGTTCCTAACTACCTGTTTCGACGTAGGCGATCAGATTAATATCTGCCGATCGATAAAGGACGGCGACCGCGAGCGGCCGGACGGCGCTGGCGAGACGCGAAGCCGAGAGGAATGGCTAGAACTGTTTAAGGCCGACGGGTTGAAAGAGTGGCAGGGCGATGCAGTTGGAGTCTACGTCTCCATTAACGCCAACAACGGCAAAAACCGCAAAGCCGAATCAATCACCAAGTTTCGCCATTGCCTGATCGAGTTTGATGAAAGCACTTTGCAAGAGCAGTGGGCGATAATTAAGCGCAGTGGGTTGCCTACGTCGTCGATCATTAAGAGCGGGGCACGCAGTCTGCATGCTTGGGTGGATATTCGGGCTGCCAATGCCAAGGAGTTTGCTGAACGTGTGGACTTTATCTATAAACATTTAGAACACTCGAAACCTGATCCAGCGAACAAGGACGCAGGCCGGTTGTCGCGGTTGCCCGGTGCGATGAGGACGGCCACAGGCTTACAGCAGGAGTTGGTTGAATGTGGCGCACCTACTTTAAGTTACATGGAATGGCAGGAGCGCACGATCTACGGAGATATTCCTGAGCCGTATAGCTGGGAGCAGTTGGTTAATTTCAAAGAGGATGCCGACATAACGCAACTACTTGGCAAGCGTTGGATATGCCGTGGCGGATCTGCGTTGTGGGTGGGGAGCAGCGGGCTGGGCAAGAGCGTGCTGTGCTTACAGGCAGCAATCACCTGGGCGGCCGGTCGTGATCTGTTTGGCATATCGCCACACGGCAAGCCGTTGAAGTCGCTGATCGTGCAGGCTGAGAACGACAAGGGCGACGTTGCAGAGGCGTTGCAGGGCATTTTAAAGGCGCTGGATTTAACCGCAGAGGAGCTGGAACGGGTAAAGCAAAACATCGTGATTGTGCGTGATTGCACGTCCACTGGTGAGCGGTTCGTCGATCGGATGCGTCGCCTAGGTGATAAGCATAAGCCTGATTTAGCCTGGGTAGATCCTTTGCTGGCGTTTATCGGTGGCGACTTATCTAGCCAGGAGACTGCCGGTGGCTTTTTGCGTAATTTGCTTAACCCGCTCGCCTTATCTGGCGGATTTGCTTGGATGCTTATGCACCACACCCCAAAGCCAACACGGGACGGCAGTGGTTACCAAGGGCACGACAAGGCATATAGCGGATTTGGATCGAGCGAGCTGACGAACTGGGCAAGAGCCGTTCTAATGCTGTCGCCCTGCGGTCAGGATGAGCAAGGAACGTACACATATAAGCTTGAAGTAACCAAGCGCGGAAAGCGGTCTGGCTTGCGTTCTGGCGTAACTGCGAGCGATTTAATTGCCAGCAAGACGCAGCCGCTAGTCCATCTAAAGCATGCCGACAAAGGCATGGCTTGGATTGAGGTGGGAGCGCCAGAAAAGTCACTAGGCCGTCGGGCATCCACAATCGATTGGGCAAAGCTACCTGAAGGGGCAAAGTACACCCAAGTTGTTACATTCGTACAGCAGGCCACCGGGCTACAGGA
>Ga0209088_10002529_pt1 | contig 11170 bp, 8 predicted proteins | sample S_140625_EF_Meta_FD_187324 | JGI IMG/M metagenome (GOLD analysis project Ga0209088, IMG submission 187324) | Freshwater microbial communities from Lake Simoncouche, Canada to study carbon cycling - S_140625_EF_MetaG (SPAdes) (version 2) | ecosystem: Environmental > Aquatic > Freshwater > Lake ...
GGTTCATTCCAATTGATTTGATTATCAAACACAATTACATCTCTATTAACCGGCGGATTCTTATACTTCATTCGTTCCTCTTTGTAATATGAACGAGCTACGAAGTAATTTAAGTCACCATTCTCATCATACGAAGGTACAATGATTCTGCCAAAGTATAATCCATCAGAACAATATCCGATGTTGTATTTAACGATATCAGCTTGGGTAATTCCTCTTTCTTTAAGGTAGTTAATAGCTTGATTGTATTCAGGTTGGAATCCATTGGGTTTAAAGTGTAATTGTTTGAATTCTGATGGTAATTGTAACTTAGCTACATACTCATCTTTCTCAACTAATGTATAATCATCCTCACCATAGATATCTTTCAATCTATTTAGGTCTCTTATATCTACATTGAGTTTACGAAGTAGAGATTGAATACTCCTACCCTTAGAATCACATACCCAGCAGTGCCATCTTTGGGTATCTAAGTTTACTTGAAGTTTCTTTTTGTGGTGATTACAAAATGGACAATGGTGAGCCTGTTCATTTCCCTTTAAGGATGAACCTACACCCAATGTGGTGTCTAAAATGTTAATGACCGTTAGTTTATTCTTCCCAAATAGCATATTATGTATATTCTATACAAATATACAACTTTTTTGGGAATTATCCAAATTAATGTGTGGAATTTTTGATATCGGTAAGGAAATCAGCTAGGAAGTTTAATTTTCCTCCAATTTCAGCTCTTGGTGCATTGTTGTCTAACATTCCTTTTAAATCTCTTAAAGATGCAGCTGCTATTTGAAGTGCATCATCTTTTGCGTTTAAATAAGCTTCGGAGATTCCGTACTTTTTTGCTATTTCAGGTATTTTCATAACTATGGATTTATTATATCCCTACGGAAGAATTTTCCCATAAGGTTTTCGTTTATTGCTTGTTCGTTGGCCAGTACATCGTAATGAAACTGCCATTTAATTTCGTAATATGATAAGGATTTCTTTGAAAAGCAAAACTGAATGATTTCTCTTTCAAAATCATCAGCTCTACCCTCTTTTACTTCGGATTTAATCCATTCGTTTGATGAATAGTATTTCTCCCAATCGGAAGCACTTCTAACAACTCTCTTTCTAGTCTTACCCTTAAGGGGTTTCAATCTTCGAACCTGATTTAGGGATTTCTTCCCTATATAAAATCTACCGGTTGGTATATGTATCATTTTATAGACAAACCCAACCGCACCTTCCGGTGTGTTTTCCTCTGTAACAATATTTCCATTAAATTTCCAACTCATTGATTACTTATTGATAACAGTATCAGAATACTTCTTTTCTTGAAGTTTTCCTCCTCTAGCTTTAGCAATAGCTCTATCATCTGTAGCTAAATTTTTTCCACCATCAGCACTGATAGGCGTTTTATCCTTTCCTTTGATATCAATCATACCCGTTTTAGGTGGAGTTTTTTTGTATATATCTAAAATACTTGCCATTTTGTTTGTTTATTTGAATATAAATATAAAGTAAAACCTTTTTACGAATCAAATCTAATAATAAAGTTTATTGGATAGTCTGGTGTTGATTTAATTGGTTGTGGTAATTTAGCTACTGCAACCATATTTAATTCATTATCATATAATCCAATTGTTGTAATATATGGTGCTAAAAATGAACCAGTTGGGTCCAAACCCACATTATCTTCATAATAATTGAATTCATCATTAATTATTTTTGTTCCAGCATTATAAAAAGATGCAGTTACCATATCATTTATTCTTATAGAACCAGGTCTTTGAACAATATGAGTATTTATTACACCATCCGTTTCAATTACTGCAGATGGGTTTTGTGAATAGTTAAATTCACTTTCTAATACAGAAATAAATATTTCATTTTCATATATTGTTTTAGTTGAACGAAAATTTAAAGTAAATTGAGATAAAACAGAACCACTAACTATATCTTTAGCTACAACTATCAATCCTCTATCATAAAATATATTACCTTTTATTTGATTACCATATTTTAAATTAGAATACCCATCATCAGTATATGTTCTACCCAGTTGTTCATCTTGTAATACAACAGTACCTACTTTAATACCCTCACCATAATATATTTGTGGAATTGAAAATACAGCAATATTATTCTCTAATATTCTTTCATTAGTAGATGCATATGAAATTCTTCTACCAACTTCTGTTAATAAAGATGCGGTTGCTGGATTATTATAAAATTGGCTTTTTATAGATGCATATACAACTTTTTTGTTTAATCCATTACTTACGGCATCATTATCCAAATCAATAAGAGTACCTTCACCATTTTGAGCAAATATAGGACTAATATCATTTTCATCCAAAGTCCATTCTTTATAAACTTTTAGAGGTCTTACAATTACATCTGATTTTGGTATTTCTTTCAACATATCTTATATAAATATTCGTTTAACAAAAAACCCCCAATTAAGGGGGCTTTCATATTATATTAATTTTTAATTAAAATGATAATTTTACTTTAATTAAAACTTCCTTATCAAATGATTTAACGATTGGTTGAGAAGTTTTAGCTACTGCCACACATTCATTTGCATCATTTAACAAACCTATTGTTGTGATAAATGTTTGAGGGTCAGTTTCAAATGTTGGTTCAGTAAAGTATCCAGCTGCATCTAAGTAAGTAGGATTATTTGAGTAATTGAATTCTCTATTTGTTGCTCTTACAAAGAAATGTTGTGTTGATACATTTTCAGTCCTTCTAGCATCAAAATCTTTACCTGCTCTAATTGCGTGATATATTCTTTTGTGATTTTGCATATCAGCTGCAGTTGAATATGATGGTAATAAAGTTCCAACACTTTGGAATGCTTCATTAAATACATTACCTACTACATTACCAACAGCTTTTGGATTTAAAATAATAATACCTCTATCAGGATAGAATAAACCATATCCTTCACCAGAAGTTGGGTCAGTTGTATTTTTTACAGTTGCTTCATTTTGAGTTCCTAAATTTAAAGAACCAGAAACTACCTTAAATACATTACCACTCAATCCATAAGAATCACCAAATTTCTTACCACTATTATCAATAAATGTAAATCTACCATTAGAACCAGAAACTTTTAATGACCAGTTACCAGCATCCATAGATTCTCTATAACGAGCTCTAGCTACATTAATTATATAGATATCATTTGAATCGGTTGCAACGCCAGCTGAATTATCAAATTGAAATTTAGCTAAAGTTGGGTCTAATATCATTGATTTATATTGTGCGTAAGTTGCTTTAGTTGGTAATAAACCATTAGGGTCTATATCTAAAGTAACAGAACCACTACCATCAACGTGTCCGTATGCTACTGCAAATTGAACTTCTTCAATATCAGTATCAATTGGGTCAGTTTGATATACGTTATAGTAATATTTACCAGTTACATCAGTTTGAGATGATGCGGTGTAAAATGAATCCAATGCACCAGAATCAGCGCTCCATAATCCTGTTGTTACTACTTCTATTTTTGCATTTACTTTATCAAATTCACCAAATCTTTTATAAAGACCAGTACCAGTTACGCCGGTTGATGCAATTTGTTGACCTGCAGGTAATACTGAGTTTAATATTTGTACAATTTGATTTGAGTCAATCGTACCAGTATTAGCCAATGCTCTTATTTGGTCGGTTATGTTTGGGTCGTTTATTAGTGCCATTTTATATTTCTATTTTATTTTATACGGTTGCTTTGTATGTTACAATTACAGGAATAGTTTGAGAACCTCCAGTTTCATTACCAAATACAGTTATTGTTGTTGATACATCAATTGTTAAATTTGGATTTGGAGTAAACTTAAATTCTAAACCAGTAGTAACTTGTGCGGTTGTTGTTATTTCATCACCCAAAAACAATGCAGTACCAGTTCCATTTGCTCCTCTAGTTACAGTTATTGTACCAGCTCTTTGGTCTGCTAATACCATTGTGTATCCAGCATTTTGATTTCCAGCAGGAGATGTTGTTGGAGATAATCCCACACCACCTTCATATTGATTAACACTAATAGAAGGTACACCCAATCTTACAGTTGGTATTTGAGTAGTTCCTTTTGGTAAAGTTACTAATTTATATCTTAATACTTGAGTTTCATCAGGCGAAGCTTCCGTAATAGGAATAGCTCTGATTGCTGAATCATAATAAGAAGAACCTTTTGGATGCGCTGGTTCGTAAAGCGTATAATCAATTTCATCATCACCCAAAGCGAACTTTGTAATGTTTAATGATTGTCCAGATGCTAATTTTTGTCTACCTTTTTTTGTGTTTTTTATCTATATTCTATAAATATAACTAATTTTTATTTTTCAATTAATCTACCTCAAGTATTGGTTCACCACTACCTCTACCAGTCTTAGCCACTCTAAGAATGTTAGCATTGGTTGTAAATGTTTCAACCGGGTCTAATCCATCAGGTGTTGTTGCTAATGTTTGTTGAGAACCTTTCCAAAATGAACGTTTCATTCCTTCTCCCAAATTATTTTTGTATATATAATGCGTAGGAAAATAACCATTCAATGCAGTTACTTCAACAGTATCGTTTCCAATACTAACACTACCACTGTATGGTAATGATGATACTTTATATTTGTATTTAGTTACTGCAATTTTTTCATATTTCACCTGTCCATATGGCGTAGTTGGATATCCTTGTGTTTGTGTATTTATTTTTTGAGTATATTGTTGCTTTACCAAAAATATACTTTTTCTACTACCAGTTGTTTGATAATTACCAAATAACGGGTCATAATCCCTAACAACACCAGTACCATTAATAGCATATAGACCATATCCTGCGTTAGCAAGAGAGTCTCTATCCATACCAACTTCAGTAAATGTAAATGAATCAGCCTCACCAACTAAACTTGCACCAGTTGGGCATTTTATTTCTACATTGTAAAATGGTGCACTTCCTTCTATTGAAATTGCATCGTTTGCATCAATATTACTATTATAAGATGCATTTAATGCTTGTAATTCTATAACGTCATTTGCATCTATTATACCAGTACTATTACTAATATCTGCAGATAAATTTGTTATCTTCGATGCATCTAATATAGCATCTTTTGGTATAGATTCAGCATCTAATAGTACCTCTTTATTTGTATCAATGAATGTTTCATAATCATTTCTTAATGATTGTGGTTTATCCCAACGAGTTTTACTTCTTTCTAAATAGTGAGGTTCTATTAATAAACCTTTAGATATATTTGTCCTAGCGGGAGCTAAATCAGAAAGTACTTCAAATAAAGATTTATCAATATATCTTATTAATCTAATATATTCATAAATATCTCTATTATCCAATCTTTCAAAATAATAATGTCTTAATGTATCTAATTGTTTATAGTTACTCTTATATTCATCACTATAATCACCAATATAATTATCAATATTAAAATCACCAAATGCTTTTAAGATATCCATATTTAACTCCTTAATTGGGGAGAAGAATAATCCTAAACGATTTGAATCTATTGGTGCTCTATCAAATGATTTTTCAGTTGCTCTAGTTTTATAAGAAAGGTTACCTATTAATGTTTGTTCTTCAAAACGAATTTTATTAGAAACATTAAATCCTAAAGATGGAACGTTTGCTGTTACAGTTCTATCATATGGAATATATTGATATGGATATGTTGGTGCTGAATAGAAATTACTAGCCGTTGCAAATCCAGTATCTCCAACATAAGATGTATCTATTGAAACGTTTTTAATATATGGGTCTAATACTCTATCTTTAGGATATTCAAAATCCAAACGGAATACTAAATCTTTTGTTGATGAATCAAAATCGTTACCATTGATTGCATCTGGGAATAATGTGTGATTTTCAAATTTACTTCTTTGTAAAGGAACGGTCCATAAACGGAATTCATCCAAATTACCAGAATACCCATCACTGCCAACCTCAATATAATCACCACTTTGCCATTGAGTATCATCTGTTAATATAGACATACTCACAAATGTAGTTTGTCTAATACCATTTGAAGTACCTAGCCAAACTTCATATAAAGATGTTCCACCAGGATAATTATATCTATTAATTGCTACGTTTGAATAATTTTCAAGTGATAATGGAAATCCTAAACTTCCAGTAGTTAAATCAACACCATAAACATACGGAGAATAACTAGCAGTATCAAAATAATATGTTGAAACCGATGCACTTATAAATGGTTCATCAACATAACCACTTAATGATGCATCTCCACCAAAATTCAATTCCAATTTTGCAAAAGAACCAGTAGTTTGTAATAAATCTAAATTCCATTGACTTGATGATATTAATCTTTGAGGTGTTGATGTAATTGATGCCGGTAATATTCTAAACTCAATACAATTAGGATAATCTCCAGTATTTGTTTGTTTCCAAGGAACTCTTACAGATGAATTTTTATCTAATACAATTGCTGCTGTCCTATCATCAAATGTAAATTTAGTAACCCCACCTTTTGTTGGATCTTGAGGTCCACCAAATTCCATTATTGTCAACATAGATTGTGGAACGCCATAACAAGCCATAACAGCTTTAAGTGCTCTAGCAGTACCCTTATGTTTTAATAGATATGGTAGGTTGTTTAAAATTCTTCTCCATACTTCATAGTTTGCATCTTGCAAACTTCTTCCATATTTTTGAGCTCCATATTGAGTTGTACCAAACATATATTCCCAAAGTAATTGAGAATTAAATGCTCTTTTTTCACTCCAACCCATTGAGTTTAGCATAGAACTAACTAATGAATCAGGCACTCCCAATTCTTCTTTATGTTCTACGTTTTTAGCTTTTTTTATTCCATTTATGTAAGACCATAGTATATCAAAATGCTGGCCAATCATATCTAAGAATAAAATAAAATCGGCGTTGTCATAATCTTCAGTTATATATTCAGGAAGATTATTACGCATTGCATATGAATTATATTTATCAAATTGTTCTGAATCAGCCAATACCGTATCGTACCAACTAACAACCAATGGATTTGTTATAGGTCTTAACACTCTATAAGTTAATAATGTGGTTGAGTTAAAATAATCTACTTTTGGGTATGCTAAATCATTTTCAGATTTAAATAAGAATTTCTCATAACCATCAAATGTTTTTATTAAATTACTTATTTTTTCAGCAATAGAGTTAGCTTGAATTAATGCATATGGAGCAGGAATTACTTGAGGTACTTCAAATTGTAATTGTAAAATTGGGTCTATTTGTTCACCAATTAATATTTCATCACCCTGAATTTCAGGAGTACCATCACCACCAGTATCTTCTGTTAATAAATAACCAATTGGAAATGATGTTTGTGTTAAACTTAAATACTTTGATTGGTATTCTTGTAAAATATTTATTTTATAATAAAAGTTTTTTAATCTTTCCGCTGCAGAGCCAAAGTGTACAAACTGATTAAATGTGTATGAAGAACCACTTACATATTGAATATTTAATTTTTCAGTATCAATATTATTTTGAGATGTTATCTTATTTAAAATATCGTTTGATGTAGTTGAACCACTTGCTATTAAATCATCAAATATTTTAAAAGCAGTTCCGTTATCAGGCTCTAATAAAAAATTAGGTCCTTTTAGTGGTGCACAATAACTTGTATCAACTCCACTAATTGTTATTGTTTCAACTATTGGGTCAGCTTGTAATTTAGAAATCCAAACTTGCTGATTTGGTTGTACAGTTGTTTCTAATGGTTCGTATAATTTTAATATAAGCGAATCACTATCACCAGTCCAAGTTGTAATTACTTTATTATCACCATTACCAATATGCAATAAGTGAGTTAAGTATTTTGATGTTTCATCTGCAAAAATAGATTTATCAAATTGTGCAATAAATCCTTCCGCAATTCTACTAATAGCAACATCTCTAGGAATAGTTAAATCACCTTTATCAAATTGAATTGTAATTATTTCTTGCTTACCAGTTACAGTCTGTCTTCCACTTACATTATATGGAATTAATATTAATTGTAAATTAATTATATCTTGGTCTTCAGAAACATTAGTTCCTGCGTTTATTAATAATTGCTTAAAATTAAATGTATGTGTACCATTTTTTGGTAGTTGTGTAAAATTAGAATTTGTACTACCAACATACATTCTAATATAATCAGTATCAATTGAATCAAATGATATTTTAAAATCAACATCAGTACCTACATAATCAGGTCCTCTCAATATAGAAGGATATTGTATATTTCTAATATCAGGAACACCAACCCATATATCATCAACAGCCACCAATGATGTTTCTATCAAATCACCATCGCCATCTGCATTTGTTGGAACTAATTTTATTGTATATTTTCCAATTACATCAAATGTTTTTGATGGTATTATAATTATAGCACTTTGGCCACTTACATCGAATTCATATTTTTTATCCTTTACATATGCAGTTACTTTTGTAGTATTTCCAAAAAGATTCAATCCAATAGGAACTGCTGCATCTGAATTAATATTATATTGTGTAAATTCTTGAGATACTAATTGAGCTGGATTTGTAAAGGTTATTATAGGAACTGTAGCTTGTATTATTGCTATGTTTTCACTAGTAATACTAATATTTAAATTTCTATCAGCTTTTATATCAGTAGATATACTTTCTAATTTATTAGTAGCTTCAATTGTTTCAGTTTTTATACCATCACCACTAACTACTATTTTAACAATTCTATATAAATTTATGTTAGGTGTTTGTATTGAATAATATAAATCATTTGAAAAATAATCTTCAAATTCAGTTACACCATTTGTTAAAGTAAATGTTTCATTTGATATATCAGTACCATTTTTAAAAAGTGTTACAGAATTATTTGGCCCATCTAATGCAATATTTAATTTAGTTTTTTTAGCAATTGGGTCAACTGGATTTATTTGTATATCAATATTTTTTTGTAATGTAAAATTTAATTTCTTATCTTGAGAATTAATTTCGTAACTATAATCTGTTTGTAAAATATCACCTAAAAATTTTCTTATTCTAAATGTATATGCAGGCGTTGTTGAATAAACACTTTTATAAGTTTCGGCATCATATGTATATAAACTATTATTATCGTATGTATAATTGGGTAATTGCCTATTACTATATCCTATTAAACTATCATAAGGATTTATATTTAAACTTACATATGGTACATAGTATTTTGGATTCTCAACAACATCTACTATAAATTTTTCATTTGATTGATATCCTTCTTTTTGAACAGTAATTGTTTTAGCCCCCTCCTCTAATAATTTACTTAAAGAAACTGAAAGTCCGTAACTTGTTGTTTGATATATAGGTAACCCATTTACATAGATACTAGAATTTTCATTAGCCTCTATATATAATATATTTTTGTTATCAGTATTAGCTACATTTGGAGTATCCACAATAGGTATATATCCACCGCCGCCGCCACCTCCATAGGAGATACCAACACCAGAACCACCACCTATACCAATACCTAATTCATTATTAAGATTGTTTAGTTGTTGAGATTCACTTACCCCAAATCCATTATCAAAGGCGTTTTCGTCTACTGCTCTCATTTATTGATTTTTTATCTTTGTGCCATATTATCAGGTGCATTTGCAAAAACTCTATCATTGTATCCATTATATTCATACAATGATTGCGTATCAAATTGTCCGCCACCACCACCTCCGCCGCCAGTATATGGTGGTACATATGGTGGTTCTTCTATTGGTGTAACTATTATTGGTTCAGACTCTACCGGTAACACTTTTATCTTATCAGGTGGTGGAGGTGGTGGTATTTGCTTTTTAATTTCTTCCTCCAACTTTAATTCCTTACTTGTTAGTATTGGTTTTATTATTTCTGCTTTTTTTATTATAGGACTGCTTGTATCTATTGTATTATTTGAATCAATTCTTTGTAATACTTTACCAACAATATCAATACTATCATCAAGTCCTGCATCATAAGTAGCTTCCTTTTTAACATCGGGAGTTGATAGATAAAAATCAATGCACATAATTAATATCTTCTTACAAATACTTTCTATTTGATTTACTGATAATTCTATTACCGGCCTTTCTATTTTTGGTTTACCATATTTTACATCTCTGATATCCGATATTCTATTTGTAAATTCATAAAAGGATGCTTCAACAAATTTTTCAAATACTCTAGTTGAAAATGTATCTAAATCAGATATTTTAAATTCTGAAACCATTTTATCTAACCATTTAGTTGAATATTTTGATTTTAAAAAATTATCAATTACAGTTGGATTTACTTTCTCAATAAAATTAAATGCTAAATTTATAGTATCATCTCTAAATTCACCATTATTTATAAATAAATCAAATCGTTTTTTAAGTTCTGGATTTAGTTGTAATCCTCTTTTTAGTGGTAATAATCTAACTTCCGTACGTGATGGTGATATTTCTGATATCCATAAACTATCTGATGGAGCCTCACTACCTACTCTTTTATTAATTAAAGTTATTTGAGTTTTAAATATACCATTATCATATCCAGCTTCTCTAAGTAATCTTTCTATATCAATAAAATATTCATTTGGAAATTGATGTTTTTGAAATACAGTTCCCTCAGCTATTAAAAAATAATCTTTAATATTTGCCGTTGTTAATGGAACATATCTAACCAGCTCATCATTTATTTGAGGTAATTGATTATCGTTTAAATCATATACAATAAATTCAATAGCATCTTTTTCACCAAATCCAAAGAAGGACTCAAGATTACCTTCTTCAAATATTTTTCTATCGTTTGAAGATATTCTATACCCCTGATTATTTAATATTTCCTTAAATGTTTTTATTGCCATGACAACTTATTTCTTTTACTCATTTGCTTATCATATACATAGTAACAATATTGTTTTCCTACATTATGAATAAGTTTACCTATCCAATTATCTTTTGGTAATGTACCCACCTCATAAGCCATATGCTCAGTCCAAGGTTTAACCATCATATAAATCCATTTAGTATTTTGTGGTTTAGCTTTCATATACTTAACTACATTTCTAGCCCACATCATATATCCTAAAACTAATGATGGGTCTTTCTTATACATCATTTCACCATATAATTCATCCGCATTCCAAATATGTTGTGGTAAGAATCCTTGTTTATAAAGTTCATTACAAATAA
>Ga0209088_10002530_pt1 | contig 11168 bp, 6 predicted proteins | sample S_140625_EF_Meta_FD_187324 | JGI IMG/M metagenome (GOLD analysis project Ga0209088, IMG submission 187324) | Freshwater microbial communities from Lake Simoncouche, Canada to study carbon cycling - S_140625_EF_MetaG (SPAdes) (version 2) | ecosystem: Environmental > Aquatic > Freshwater > Lake ...
GTTCTTCTTTGTGGATGTGATAAAACAACCCCTTCCTTAGTTATGGGTGCTTGCAGCGTCGATATTCCAACTATAGTGGTGAGTGGAGGTCCCATGCTAACAGGAAAATATAGAGGGACTAATATTAGTACTTCCGATTTATGGCGATTCAGTGAAGCCCAAAGAATGGGTGAAATCACTCAGAAAGATATGCAGGAGGTTGAAGCGGGGATGTGCCGCAGTGCAGGCCACTGTGGTGTTATGGGTACGGCCTCAACGATGGCATGTATGGTGGAATCTTTAGGGTTATCCCTGCCTGGAAATGCTGCTATTCCTGCTGTTGATTCAAACAGGCGCGTTTTAGCGCATCACTCAGGTATGCGCATTGTCGAAATGGTAAAGGAAAATCTGACACTTTCAAAAATATTGACCAGAGAGGCTTTTGAAAATGCGATTATTGTAAATACAGCCATTGGGGGATCTACTAATTTTGTCCTGCATTTACTGGCTATCGCGGGACGTATAGGCGTCGAATTGACGTTAGATGATATGAATAATTTAGCAAAGGATATTCCCTTATTGTTGAATTTGCAACCTTCCGGAGAATATTTTATGGAAGATTTTTACTACGCCGGCGGACTTCCCGCTGTCCTGAAGGAGTTGGATAAACACCTTCGTGGACAGGTAATTACCGTTAATGGTCATACGATGAAGGAAAATTTTAGCATGGCAAAATCTTATAATGATCGTGTGATCAGCCCTATAGATCAGCCTGTAAATACGGTTTCCGGCGTTGCGGTGCTCAAAGGTAACCTTTGTCCTGATGGTGCCGTGCTAAAACTTTCCGCAGCGAGCCCTGAATTGATGAAACATAAAGGTCAGGCCATCGTATTCGAAGATATTGATGATTACAAAAATAGAATTAATGACCCTGAGTTGCCTGCAACGGCAGATAGTATACTTGTTTTAAAACAAGTAGGTCCTGTCGGCTATCCGGGTATGCCAGAGGTGGGAAATTTAGGTCTTCCTCCCAAATTATTGCTTGAAGGGGTTCGCGATATGGTACGTATTTCCGATGGCAGAATGAGTGGAACTGGATTCGGTACTTGCATTTTACATGTATCTCCTGAATCGGCAGTGGGTGGACCGCTGGCGATAGTTCGCGACGGCGACTGGATTGAACTGGACGTTCCAGCGCGAAGTCTAAATTTGTTGCTAAGTCAGGAAGAGATTAATGAGCGTTTGGCAAATACCCCACAGTTCAATGGCATCGTTGACCGGGGATATGTTCGTTTACATCAAACGCATGTGGAACAAGCGCACCTGGGAGCAGATTTAGATTTTCTGAAAGGAGGCTCAGGAAGTAAGGTAACGAGAGATTCACATTAAATAAATACCCTGGTACCGTAATGCTGTTCTCTGAATTCTTTGGGGGTACATTGAAATTTTTTCTTGAATAATCTGTTGAAAAAGGAAAGATTGTTAAATCCGCAGCGATAAGAAATTTCTGAAATAGAGTAGTCAGTGTCAATTAAAAGTCTTAAAACCTGACTTATTCGTATTTCGTGCAAATGGTCAACGAATCCTTTTCCTGTGTTTTTTTTAATGAACCTGCAAAATGACGCAGGTCCTAAATTTATTTTTCGTGCGGCTTCTTCCAGCGTAATATTTTTTTCAAAATTATTATTAATAAAGGAAAGCACCGTTTCTAATCGTTCGTTATCTGATACTATCGATAAATTTTTATAATCAATGGGGACCAATAATTTTTCTGAATTATCCAGCGACAAATTATGAAGGATATAAAGAAAGGTAAGGACGGATTCAAAACCATGTAAAGTGGATAACTGGCAAATTTTATTTTTTAGCAAATGCGTAGTTTCCTGACTGAACAGAATTCCACGACTCGCTTTTTCTAACAACTTTCTAATAGGGATTAATTGATTGCGGTGAAGTAAATTGTCATTCAGTAAATCTGGATGAAATTGTATGGTTACTTCATGCATTGGATTTTTCAGGACGGGAGCGTCCAACCAGCAATGAGGTATATTTTTACCTACAAGCACTAACTCAAGATCTTTAATTTCTTCCTGGTTATCACCCACAAATCTTTTAGTCCCAGCTCCGCCCGATATAAAATTTAGTTCATAGACTTCATGATAGTGGAAAGGAAAATCAAAAAATTTCTTTTTTCTATCAAAAACTAAAAAGCAATCTGCAGAAGTTAATGGGGGTAATTCATGTAAAATTTTCAAAATAATACTATTTTTTTCTGGAACAAAAAGCAATCATTTTTCTCTGTAATAGTACCTACAGAATTAAAAAAATCCATATAAAAGTTTTTATTTAGATTTAAAGAACAAATTTTATATTTCAATACTTAAAATTACAAAAATTATCTGAGTATTTAAAATCAAATTATTACTATTAATAGTCAAAATAGTGTTAAGTTTACAATAAATAAATAACCACTTTTTTATTAACACAATTAATTAAACTATTATGAGGGGAAAACTATTCCTAATGATGTCTTTGATGACCTTATGGACATTGGGGCTTTCAGCTCAATCGATGACTGTGAAAGGAAAAATCACAGACGATGCAGGTGAACCTGTGTTTGGTGCGAACGTAGTTGTTAAAGGCACAAACCAGGGTACAGTAAGTAATGATTTAGGCGATTATGCCATTAGTGTAGAAAAAGGTGCTACATTAATTTTTAGCTACATTGGATTTGGCAACAAAGAAGTTGTTGTCGGAAACAGCACGGTCATTGACGTTTCACTAAATCCAGATTTACTGGAGGAAATTGTTGTAACTGCATTGGGAATCAGGAGAGAAAAGAAAGCGCTTGGTTACTCTGTTACGGAGGTGAAGGGCGAAGAATTAACTCAGGCAAGAACGGTTAACATTGCAAATTCACTTCAGGGTAAAGTAGCGGGTTTAAATATTTCATCTATTGCATCCGGTGCTGGTGGTTCTTCTCGTATTGTGATCCGTGGAAACGGATCTATTTCTGGGAATAATCAGCCTTTAATCGTAGTGGACGGTATTCCAATAAACAACGACAATCTTGGTAGTGCAGGTATGTGGGGTGGTGGAGATCGTGGTGATGGTATTTCAAGTTTGAATCCCGATGAGATTGAGAATATTAGTGTATTAAAAGGCGCAACTGCTGCTGCACTTTATGGATCTCGTGCTTCTAACGGTGCCATCCTGGTTACCACCAAAGGAGGTAAAAAAGGATCAAAAGGCATTGGTGTAGAGGTTAACAGCAATTATGTTGCAGAGGATATTCTTTTCAGATCGTATGAAGATTATCAGTACGAATACGGAGCAGGAAACCTGGGAAAAAAACCAGGTACGTTAGCAGAAGCTCTTACCTCGAATAGCTGGGGCGCAAAACTCGATGGTTCCAGCGTTATTCAATTCGATGGTAAATCAAGACCTTACAGTGCAGTAAAGGATAATATGACCAATTTTTATGACATTGGAAGTACTTTCACCAATTCAATAGCATTCTCAGGTGCTTCAGATAAAATGACTTATCGTTTATCTATGAACGATTTAAATAATAAATCGGTCATTCCTGGAAGTTCTCTGAGACGTAATAATATCTCCTTAAATCTTAATTCTGAATTAAGTTCCAAGCTTTCTATCCTTACCAATATTAAATATGTATTGGAAAGAACAGAAAACAGACCCAGATTATCTGATTCTCCAGGTAGTGCTACTTATGCGATTAATGCCATGCCAACTTCTCTAGGCGTTGATGCTTTGCGCGAAAGTAAATATACCCCAGAAGGTTATGAATTAACCTGGTCGGATAATATTTATATTCAAAATCCTTTTATTGCGGCCAATGACTGGAAGAACAGAGATAGAAAGGGAAGAATAATAGGTTCTTTTGAGCCAAGGTTTAATTTAACCGATTGGCTTTATTTAAAAGGTCGATTAGGTTTTGACAACTTTAATTCTCGTTATCAATCCATTACACCTTATGGTACTCCTTTCAGCATCAGAGGAGGATATAATGTGAATAACAGAAACTTTACGGAGTCAAATACAGATTTAATGCTTGGATTTGACAAAAAAATCACAGATAAAATACGAGTGAATGGATTAGTAGGTGGCAATATGATGAAACAAGTTTATCAGGATGCCAATTATGGTGGTGGTAACTTGAATATTCCATTCTTTTATGACATTTCAAATATAGATCCTGCAGCAAGAGGAATTGGTGAGGCTTTGGTTCAGAAGAAAATTCACTCTGTGTATGGATCAGCTGAAGTTTCCTATAAAAATTTCCTTTATTTAACAGGAACAGCAAGAAATGATTGGTTTTCAACACTTGCACCAGGTAATAATTCTATCTTATATCCTTCAGTGGGTGGTAGTTTAGTTCTTTCTGAAGCTTTAACATTACCTTCTTTTGTTAATTTCTTAAAACTTAGATCTTCCTGGGCACAAGCTGGTGGTGATACCGATCCCTATAATTTGTCTTTATATTATGGATTATCAGGTACGCATCTTGGAGCCCCACTTGCTCAAATCAACGGTGGTCGTGTTCCAAATGCAGCTTTACAGCCTTTGACTTCAACTACCTTTGAGGCAGGTTTTGATGCGCGCATTTTAAATAACAAATTAACCATTGATTTTGCTTTCTATAATAGAAAGACAACCAATGATATTGTAGGTGCCACTATTTCAGGTACTTCTGGATATAACAATGCACTTTTCAATGTAGGTGAAATTAATAACAGTGGCGTTGAATTATTATTGACAGCAAATGTGGTGAATAGCTCAAAATTAAATTGGGATATTTCCTATAATATGGGCTTAAATAACAGTGAAGTTGTTAATTTATATGGTTCTTTGACGACTATTCGCGTAGACGAAAATCGTACTCGTTCAGCTTATATTAATCATGTGGTTGGCTTACCATATAGTCAGGTTCAGGGTTTTGATTATAAGCGCAATGCCAACGGAGACATTATTCATGATGCTCAGGGCTATCCAGTTCAAGGAAATTTAAAAAATTACGGTTCTGGTGTTGCACCCTTAACTTTGGGTATTAACAACTCTTTCCGTTATAAAGGTATTGGCGTAAGCTTCCTTATTGACGGTAAGTTTGGTGGTTATTTGTTTTCTGGAACGAATGCTTATGCCTATCGTCGCGGACTTTCACTGGAAACATTGGCAGGTCGTGAATCTGGTATTGTTGGTGTGGGTGTAAATGATAAGGGTGAAAAAAATACCGTAAGCGTACCAGCTCAAACGTATGCCGAACGAGTATTTAATGTTGCAACACCCTTTGTTTACAAATCTGATTTTATAAAGTTGCGTCAGATTATTATTGATTATACGATTCCAGCACGTTTATTAGAGAAATTACCTTTCAAAGGTGCTTCAGTTTCTTTGGTTGGAAGGAATTTGTTCATCTTGAAGAAATTTACACCAAATATCGACCCGGAATCTACTTATAATAACTCGAATGCTCAAGGACTCGAACTTGCTGGTGTACCTGCAACTCGTACCGTTGGATTTAATTTAAATCTTAAATTTTAATCTGATACACCATTACGTTTTATCTGTAAACCTTTAGAAAGAAAAATTATGTTACGAAAAATAGTCTTGTTTTTAGCTTTCGTGTTCTCCCTAAATTCTTGTACAGAGGATTTTGAAAGCATTAACGTAAATCCAAATGCACCTTCTCAAGTGCCAATTGATTACCTTTTAGCTCAAGCCACTCTCCAGATAACGGGTGAAGGTGGTGATCCAGGTTATCGTTCATGGAGAACCAATTTTATATATGCCTCTACGATGATGCAGCAAATGTCTTCTATAGAAGTTAATTTCTACAGAGGTACTGTTTACACTTTTCAGGGAGATCTTTCATCCGCTTGGTTTGAAAGAGCTTATCCGAATTCAATAAAAAATCTGGTAAACCTTATAGAAGTTGCAAAAAAGGATGCGAAAAATGTGAATATTCTTTCAATGGGTCGTATTCTAAGAGTTATAGAATTAGGGTTGTTGACTGATATTTATGGAGATGTTCCTTATTCTGAAGCAGGATATGGTGCATTAACAGGAATTTTCTCGCCTAAATATGATCCGCAAAAAGATATTTACGCTGATATCCTGAAAGAGTTGGAAGCAGCAGGTTCTGCTATGTCAGCAGCTTCGTATATGCCAGCAAAATCAGATTTTATTTTTGCAGGGGATGTTAATAAATGGAAACGTGCCGCTAATTCACTTATGCTCCGTTTTGCTATGCGTATGCAGAAAGTAGATCCTGCAGGTGCTCAGGCCTGGGCTAAAAAAGCTATTGACAGAGGATTGATGAATGCAAATGATAATAGCTTTTCTGTTAAATTTGAAAATACAGGTTCTGGTAATAATGCAAATCCAAATTCCTGGAATATGACGCCTCAAGGCAGAGGTATCGTTACTGCCGATAATATTCAATGGGGTAAAACCTTTATTGATTTGATGAAAGCACGTAAAGATCCCCGTCTGGCTGTTATTTCTACCCTTAAATCGGGCGATAAGACTCCTGAAAATCAAATAGGTCTTCCTATTGGTCATGATGCAGCAATGCTAGCAAAGGTTACTCCGGCGGATAGAACCTTATACTCTCGGCCTGCACCAAATATGTATGCTTTAAACAATCCTCAATTTGTAATGACTTTTGCTGAGTCTGAACTTTTGAGAGCAGAAGCTATTGAAAGAGGCTGGGCTACAGGAAGCGGCAAAGAAGCTTATGATGCTGGTGTAATTTCTGGGGTTACTCAGGTTAATTCTTATGGTGGCGCTATTTCTTCAGCTGCTGCTCAAGCTTATTTAGCTGCTAACCCATATCCTTCAACTACTCTCGATGCAAAACTGGAAGCCATTCATACAGAACACTGGTTAATGAATGGTTCGCTTTTAAATCATATTGAGTCCTGGAGTAACTGGCGTCGTACAGGTTTACCTAAATTGACGCCTGTTAATTACCCAGGTAACGAAACTAATGGTCAAATTCCAAGAAGACTTCGTTATTCTCAAGGTGAGTATGGTGTCAATCCTAATATTGATGTGGCTAATGGCCGCCAAGGTGCTGATTTATTTACAACCAAAATCTGGTGGGATAAATAATGCTTTTTTTTAAATCATAAGTATTGATTTTGTGGGGCTGTCTAAAAAGATAGCCTCTTTTTTTATATTTAGATTGGGTTTTTATTTTTTTTGTAATTTTAGTGGTACGGTTACCATTTTATAAGCAAGTAAGACCATGGGGCCAATTGACACACTGGTGAAATCAACAGAGGAGAATTTTGAATCTAATAAGGATTTAAAAAAGACTTAATCAACGTGGTAGTTGGAAAAATAGCTCAAACAGCTGTAACGGTGCTACCTGTTTTTTAATGATTAAGGAATATAGAAATGCTTTTCTTACTGCTTTTGCCATAAACGATTAATATGAACTTTAATATGAATATTTTCGAAGCTTCTATTCCATTGGGGAGATATATTTGCCTCTTTTATTTGATTTTCTCGTATGAATCCGCCCTTTTAGGCCAGGATAAACCCAATATTATATGGATTTCTGCAGAAGATATGAGTCCAAGACTTTCCATGTATGGTGATAATACGATTAAAACGCCAAATATAGAGCAATTAGCCAGAGAAGGTATTGTATATGAAAATGTTTATACTACTGCTGGAGTTTGCGCTCCAAGTCGAAATGCTATCATTACGGGGTCCTACCAAACCTATAACGGGGGGCATAATATGCGAACCTTAAACAATACTTATCCGGAACAAACGGGCCTTCCAAAATCATATAGTGCGGTCATGCCCGCTGAAATACGTTGTTTTCCGGAATATTTAAGGCTGCAAGGCTATTATACAACCAATAATAATAAGACAGATTACCAGTTTGAAGCGCCCCCAACCGCATGGGATGAGGTTTCTAACAAAGCAACCTGGCGAAACAGACCCAAAGGAAAACCATTTTTTAGTGTTTTTAATTTTAATACCACCCACGAATCTCAGATTTGGGTCAATGCGGATAAACCTTTGCGGGTTGATCCTTCAAAAGTTTCATTACCTCCATTTTATCCAGATAATCTCGTCGCCCGAACAGAAGTGGCCAGGCATTATTCTAATATTTCCACTTTGGACGATGAAATTGGGATTTTATTAAAAAATTTGGATGAAGATGGGCTGCTTGATAATACCATTATTTTTTTCTGGACAGATCATGGGGATGGTTTACCCTTCTATAAAAGAGAAATTTATAGGAGAGGCCTGCATGTCCCTCTTATCATAAGATTTCCAAACGGCAAAGGAGGGGGTGTCAGAGATTCTCGTTGGATCAGTTCGATTGATTTTGCTCCGACCGTTCTTTCTTTAGCTGGCATTAAAACGCCAAAGGGTTTGGCTGGTATTCCGTTTTTAGGTAAATATGCTAAAACAAAGGGAAGAGAAATGGTTTTTGCCGCCAGAGATCGTCTTGATTCTCATTACGACAGGGTGAGAACGGTGCTTGCCCCAAAATATCAATATGTCAGGAATTATTTTCCTGAATTACCCCGATATATGGATTTGGAATATAGGAAACAGCAGCCATTAATGCGGAATATCCTAAAAATGAGGGAGGAAGGTACCTTGACAGGTTTTCAGAATCTATGGTTTGAAAAATCCAAACCTAAAGAAGAATTATACGATTGGGAAAAGGATCCTTTTGAACTGGTTAATTTGGCGGATGACGCAAAATATGCCACCATTCTCAAAAAAATGCGTCATCAAATGGATGAATGGCAACAAAAATTCCCTGACAAGGGTGAGGTACTTGAAAAGGAGCTGATAAAAGAATGGTGGAATGGCGATAATAAGCCTCCGATCACCGCATTACCCAAAGTGATGAAAAAAAATGGAAAATTACAACTTGTTTGCCCAACAGTTGCTGCCTCTATAGGTTGGAGAAATAAAGGGAAAAAAAGTTGGCAGGTTTATAGCGAACCCATAAATACGCCAACCCAAACGATAGAATTTATAGCTATGAGAATTGGATATGAATCGAGTGAAATAGGAACTTATTAAAATGAATTGTTTTTGGATTTATTTTTTTTACTTAATTTAATGGAACGAATAGTTCATTAAAATACATTTAAAATAAAACACATGAAAAGGCTACTCTTCATTCTTATGTTGTTGAAATCAATTACTTTAAATGCTCAAAAAATGGATTCCATGCATCTGAAAGTTGGAGATACTATGCGTCTTAAATTTGTAGACCAGATAAGTATGGGGTTTACCTGGCAATTGGAAGACACCCTTTTTTCATCTTACATGGACTTGGTAAGTAATAAATTACTTCCCAGCCCCGAAGATGTGGATGGGGGAAATCAAGAAAGGGAATTTATTTTCATCGCAAAGAAAAAGGGAAATTATGCTTTGAGTTTTATTTTAAGGAGAGGATTTTCCGAATCACAAAAGCCCAGGGAACGACGCACTTTTTATTTACACATTGATTCATAAACATTTTAATTTATCCATTATGAAAAGTTCATTTTTAAAATTAATCTCGTGCCTCGCTTTAATATTAAGCGTTCAATGGTTGGCTGCCCAAGTAGATCCAGGTTGGAAACCGCCTACTAATTTAAGTGGACAGATTATAACTTCACAAATTCCAGTTTTACCCGCTTTTTATGCACAAAAGGAATTGAAAATTGATGCTAATGCAAAAGCATTATTAGCTAAACAAAGGGAATTTATTGTTAAGAACAATTTAGGCTTTAATGTTGGCGTAACGACCACTTTTGAAAAACCTATTGCTCAAATAACCGGAGATCAAGAAGTTAGTTTGTCAGAAAATGCTCGTATTAAAAGATACCTTTCTACCAGGCAGCTTACGCCCATTTCTATTGAAATCATTAGGAAATGGTTACTTACTTGTAACACCGCAAGGTCATTTTATGATGCCCGAATTTCAGGATTGATTACACCTGTTAAATTACAAAGATGTGGAAACTGCTGGACTTACGGCGCCGTAGGTGCTTATGAAACTTCCTATAAGAAAGTGAATAACCTGGTTATAGATGCATCAGAACAGCAAGCTGGAAACTGCACAGATGCCGATGCTTGTAGTGGTGGAAATGCTTATTTAATCTTTGAATGGATGGTGAATAATAATAAAAATCTAAATACGGAAGCAGCTTCACCCGATTTAGGAGCAAATATGGCTTGTCCTGCAGCAGTTCCTGCAACGAATTATTATGCAATTGATTGGGGAATTTGTTCCGCAACGGGAGATATCTCAAAAATTGCAAGTGTAGATGAAATTAAAAAAGCCATTTGTACTTATGGATCAGTTTCTGCGTCTTTAAATGCCACTGATTTGTTTTCAAATTATACCACTGGGGTATTTTATGAGACGCCAAGTAATTATACCACTCCTTCAAGTAATCATGCCATTCTGATCATTGGTTGGGATGACAGCAAAAGTGCCTGGTTGATTAAAAATAGTTGGGGAGCCACCAATTTAGGGACGGGTGATTGGGGCGAAAATGGTTATGGATGGGTTCATTATGGCACCAATAATATTGGCAGAAAAGCAGCTTGGGTATTGGCTAAACCAAGATAATAATGAGTAGATTAAAGAAAGAGGCTACCCTGTTTTGCAGGATAGCCTCTTTTTCATTTAGGATTTAAAATAAAACAGATAACCCAACTAAGGCATTGAAACCGGGTGCTACTATGCCAGAACTGTAGGTTCTGTACCTTTGATTGGTGATATTTTCTAATCCAACATTCAATGTGGCGAATTTTTTGAGCTGAAAGGTACCTTTCATATTTAAAGTGTACCAACTAGGTGAATATGGCTTTCCATTTAAATCTTTGGCATATATGGCAGGTTTTTGCCGTTCCTCTTCATTTAAATTTTTATAAGAAACAGAAGCGCAATAAACGGTATAAAACTGAAGGTTTACTTTTCCTTTTTTATAACCGAGCGTGCTCAATCCAAAAGAGGGTGCTGCATGTCGCGATCTGTTGACTATGCCGCTATTCATCTCTTCTTTACCTATTTGAAAATTATATCGACTGGAGAGATAAAAACCCAAGGGCAAATCGAGTTCGAAACCGGCATGAAAACCATAAATTTCGGCAAAAGCGGCATTCTGAATACTATAGGCTTTACTCAT
>Ga0209088_10002531_pt1 | contig 11168 bp, 14 predicted proteins | sample S_140625_EF_Meta_FD_187324 | JGI IMG/M metagenome (GOLD analysis project Ga0209088, IMG submission 187324) | Freshwater microbial communities from Lake Simoncouche, Canada to study carbon cycling - S_140625_EF_MetaG (SPAdes) (version 2) | ecosystem: Environmental > Aquatic > Freshwater > Lake ...
TTATCAGCTACAACTGACCAGAAACTTATTAACTTCTGGTTTGATTATGATCAGAAAATTAACATTGGCATAGCCTGTTATCAATCAGGTCTAGTTGTTTTTGATATTGATTACCGCAACGGAGGCGAATTACTGCCTGAGTTTGAGCCAACTTACACAGTCCAAACTGGTGATGGCTTGCACCTTTATTACACAGCTAACAAGTCTGATGTATTCAAAGGTAAATTGATTGATGGAATTGACATTAAATGGAAAGGTTATGTTGCTGCTGCACCATCTGTGCATCCGTCAGGCGCAACCTATAAAATAATCGATAACAGAAATCCTGTTGCGATGCCTAAAATAATCAGGGAGTGGGCAACAAAATGACGCTAAAAGAAGCTGGTCTAGTATGGGTTGCATCAATGGTTGCAATTATCTGGGCTTATGGAATACATGAAAGCGCAAAGCAAACGCATTATTGGCGCGGTCGTAAAGACGGCTGGGATATGCACCGCAGGATGATGGAAAACAAAAATAATGCCGACAAATACTGAGCAGTTATTTGATGAGGTCATTACTACGATCCAGCAGCGCGGAAGCGTCTATGGTCATCCATTCTACAATCACAAACGAATTGCGGGCTTATGGTCTGCTTATCTCGACTTCCCAGTTACACCTCACCAAGCTGCATTATGTATGGCACTTGTCAAGGTTTCTAGGCTTAGTGAAACCCCAGATCATTACGACAGTATCAAAGACTTCATTGCCTATGGATCTGTCTATAAAACTGTGCTTGATGCAGTCAAAGACGAAAACTGGGAGGACTAGCAATGGCTTTTAACTTAGCAGATTATGAAACAGTAGAAACTAGATTGGAGAAATGGCATGGACAATTTCCAGATTCAAGGATCGAAACAGAACTCGTTGAGGCATCAAACACTCGATTCATTGTTATTTGTAGGCTATTCAAAACAGAGGTGGATGCCAAGCCGTGCTCATCGGGTATCGCTTCTGAAACGATTTCGGATCGCGGTGTTAATGCAACTTCTGCATTGGAGAATTGCGAAACTTCAGCGATCGGTAGAGCACTTGCAAACGCAGGTTTTGCAGCTAAAGGCAAAAGAGCATCAAGAGAGGAAATGGTAAAGGTTGTTAATGATGAACCTAAATCATTTCAAGAGAAGTTAGAAAGCAAGCAAAACATCTACGGAAAGTCTGGCAGATCTGCTGCAATTGAAACTGCACTTCGTAGTTCATTTGAAGCTGATAAAGATGTTGCGCCTGTTGCCTGGACTGTTGGCGATGTTGTATCGGAAATAGGTGCATCAATTCCTAATGAACCACCAGCCTGCGAGCATGGTCATATCCTTAAAGAAGGAATATCAAAAGGAGGTAAGCCTTATCGTGGTTATGTATGTAGAGCAAAACAATGCGAACCCAAATGGGCAAAACTTACAGCTAATGGGAAATGGTATTTTGAAGGAGGTGAATAAATGGGTTATGTAGAGATTATCGATGGCTCTGGCTTAATGGCAACGCTTGAAAACGATGCGATCAAAGTAGAGCCAACGACAGTTCATTGCGACTTGTGTAACGATGACAGATTACTTCGTGAGGGCGATCTGCTCAAGTGCTACTCCTGTCATTCAATCAATCGGATTCCATAGTGCCGAACTACGAATACGCTTGTGATAGAGAGGGGTCGAATATTGTATTGGATCTGCCAATGCAGCACGAAATCCCTCTTTGTCAAGTATGTGGCTTTGAATTAACGCGTGTCTATACAGCTGTGCCAGCAATCTTTAAGGGATCTGGGTGGGCAGGTAAGAAATGAAATTCAAATGCAATGGCTGCTCAGGCAATACTGAGTTTATCTGGCTTCAGGGTTATTCCGCAGCTGATGGCTTTAGGGTCTATCAATGTTTAAGATGCAATTGCGTTGGAACAAAAAACCTAGCAGAAGCGACTGACACTCAAGAGCCTGTCATTCGATGCACTAAATGCGGATCATGGCAGTTTGTAGATCAGGTCTGTCATACATGCGAATTGATTTCTACCAAATGACATGCCGTCTGACCTGCGGTTTTGTTATTAGATTTGGAGGCGTATGCTACCCTTAAACGCAAATTCGCTTTCAGAGCGAAAGGGCGATCTGCGAAGCAGAAAGATCGCAAGGTTTGGTTTGGTGATATCTCTATCCTTTTCCTTGAATGCTGGTATGTTAAAAGATGATTCCGTTGCATTAACAGATAATTCAATTCCTAACTTAAAGCTTTATGCCTATCATGCTTTTAAGACTTATGATCAATTTGATTGTTATAACTACCTAGTAATAAAAGAAAGTCAATGGAACTACAAAGCCCGGAATGGTAGTCATTATGGACTTGGACAGATAAAGAATAAACTTGTATTAAAGCAAACACCAAGACAACAGATACTCTTTCATATGAAGTATATTGGTCATAGATACGGATATGTAAATGGAGAACCTAATGCTTGTAGAGCTGCTGAACACTTTGATAGTAAAGGCTGGCATTGAGTAGATCAGCGTTAAGAGATAGCGGATCAACCAGACAATGGCGAAACATTCGTTCTAGGATACTGCGTAGAGATGGTCATATCTGTCAGTATTGTGGTCAAGAAGCAGATACAGTTGATCATGTGATACCAAGAAGGCTAGGCGGATTAGATAGTGATGATAATTTAGTTGCTAGTTGCAAGAGATGTAATTTAAGCAAGGGTGGGCGGTTTTTTGTGAGTAAGAGAACACCACCGACCCCCCGTTCCTTTTCTAACCCACAAAACACCTCAATTGGGCATGAACCGACTGGATCAGCTTGATAGACCTTAAAACTGGAGAGATCTTAAGCGATCAGGTTTATTCGGGATTAGGAGGTGTGCAAACACCACGTATTCATTCTAAACTTAATGATTTACCATCAAAAGGTCAAGAAATGATCGACTTTGCTACTGAACTTGGCATCAACCTTATGGAATGGCAAAAGTTTGTTTGCATTCATGGTCATAAAGTAAGACCAGATGGTCGCTGGGCGCATTCCGAACTGGGATTGATCATGGCACGCCAGCAGGGCAAATCAACTTTGATGATGCTTCGGATCTTAACTGGAATGTTTGTTTGGGGTGAAGGCTTACAGCTTGCGTCTGCTCATCGACTTACAACTTCCCTTGAAACCTTTAGGCAGATAGTTGCACTTATGGAAGCCAATCCAAAGTTGGAAAAGGAAGTAAAGAAAATCCGCTGGCAACATGGCGCGGAGGAAATAGAATTATTTGGCAATAGACGCTTTGTTGTAAAGGCAGCAAACAATGCGGCTAGAGGTTTAAGCAAACCCGAAACAATTCACTTAGACGAACTTAGAGAATATAAAGACGAGGATGCCTGGTCATCAATGCGTTATTCCATGATGGCTGCTAAAAACCCACAGGTTTGGATTTATTCATCAGCAGGAGATCAACATTCGGTAATCCTAAACAAATTGCGTGAGAGGGCGTTGGTTTCAGCTACGACCAACGATCCGATTGGTTGGTTTGAGTGGAGTGCAGAACCCGATGCCCCAATTCTCCTTCCGTCAGGAGAAATGAACTGGCAGGCATTTGCTCAAGCCAATCCATCGCTAGGAATAACAATTCATCCAGATAACTTAAAAGCCATTATCAATGATCCGCCAGATATTGTTCGAACTGAAGTTTTGGCACAATGGGTCGATACAATTAACTCAGCTATTGATGCACAAAAATGGGGATTATGTCAGACAGATCCAATACCTTTAGATCCTGAGAAAGAAACTTGGTTTGGATTAGATTTAAGTCCAGATAGAAAGTTTGGCGCATTAGTTGCCACACAAAAACTTCCGGGCGAAAAGTTTAACTTGGTTTTACTGCACACTTGGTCAAATGATTATTCAATCAATGATTTAGCGGTTGCAAATGATATTGCTCCATATGTTAGAAAATATAATGTTCAGACTATCGCTTATTCCAAGAGGACTGCACAAGCTGTCGCGAGTCGGCTAGTTCCTGCTGGAATTCCCATTACAGATATGGATGGGGCGATATATGCTGAAAGTTGTGATCGGTGGCTGGGCGCAATCAATTCCCATCGATTACAGCATGGAGGGCAGGATGAACTGACCCAACAAACACTTTCCGCTGCGAAACTGCCCTATGGGGATGGGTCATGGATCATTGGAAGGCGTGCAAGTCGAGTGGCAGTTTGTGCAGCTGTCGCTTCGGCATTAGCAACTTATTTTGCGACACAACAAGAAACGGAAATAGATATACAAGTCGGATAATTAGGAAATATGGTATATTATGTGCTAATGGGATTATTCGACCGCTTTCAAGTAAATACAAAAACCGCAACAGATGGCGTTGATGTTGCCGCTGCTAACGCTCCATATAATATTCAACAGGCTTTAGGTGGAATTTACTTTTCACAACAAACCGCAACTCGCGAAATGGCTATGTCAGTTCCAGCACTTGCGAGAGCAAGAAATATTATTTGTTCAACAGTTGGATCACTACCTTTAGAAGGCTATAACAAATTCACTGGAGCACATGTTGAACCAGTTCAAGCAATTTGGCAACCAGATGCAAGAATTACTGGATCAGCTGTTTATGCTTGGCTTGCTGAGGATATATTGTTTTATGGCGTAGGTTATGGATTAGTTTTAGATGCTTACTCAGTTTCAGATGGCGCAAGAGTTCGCCAATGGACAAGAGTTGCACCAAATAGAATCATTCCTAGATTAAATAATAATTCAACCGAAATTATTGGTTATGAATTAGATGGAATTATGACACCACAATCAGGAATTGGATCTATTGTCCGATTTGATGGATTAGATGAAGGAATTTTACAAAGAGCAGGTCGCACGATCCGTGCAGCTTTAGAATTAGAAAAGGCTGCTGAACTTTACGCAAAAGAACCAGTTCCAACAATGGTATTAAAATCAAATGGAACTAATTTGACACCAGAGAGAATTTCAAAACTTCTCGAAAGTTGGAAAATCGCGAGATCAACTAGAGCAACCGCATTCTTGAATGCTAATGTTGAATTAACGGCTTTAGGATTTGATCCAGCAAAACTTCAATTGAATGAAGCGCGTCAATATGTTGCTTTGGAAATTTCAAGAGCAGCAGGAATACCGGCTTATTTTATTTCAGCAGAAACAACATCAATGACCTATTCAAATTCCGTAAATGAAAGAAAGGCTTTGATTGATTTCTCATTACGACCAATCCTTACTGCAATTGAACAAAGATTAACAATGCCAGATTTTACGCCTTACGGAACTGAGATCCGTTTTAGCGTTGATGATTTCTTGCGTGGAGATGCACTACAAAGAGCGCAAGTTTATGAAATCCTAAACCGCATCGGTGCAATGAGCATCGAACAAATCCAAGAGGAGGAGGACTTAATCAAATGAAGATTAACTTCCCAATAACCATAACCGCAGCCGATACAAACAAGCGAACAATTTCTGGAACAATTGTTTCTTGGAATGAGCGTGGTAATACCAGCGCAGGCGCAACAATATTTGCAAAAGACAGTATTGATTTCTCAAAGCCAGTCAAATTGCTTTTGGAACATGACAAAACTCGACCACTTGGTAAATTGATTGATATAACTGCAAACGATCAAGGTTTAGAAGGCACATTTAAGTTAGCAAAAACTTTTGCAGCTGATGATGCATTAGAGGAAGCAGCAACTGGATTACGTGATGGATTTTCCGTTGGTGTAATGGTTGATGCTTGGGATAACAAAGAAGGCGCAATGGTTATTTCAAAAAGTTCATTAGCTGAGGTCAGTTTGGTGTCTGATCCTGCAATTGCATCAGCAAGAGTTGAAAAAGTCGTAGCGACTGAAACAACACCAGAGAATTCCGAAGCAACCGCTGAGGATACAACAACACAGGAGGACAAAGTGTCTGATATTACTTCAGATGCTCCTATCGCAACCGAAGCGGTAGAAGCTGCAAAGTCTGAGCCTGTGGCAGTAGTAGCAAATCAACCAGTTGCTTACGCGAAGCCACGCTCACCAATCGTGTCTGCTGGATCTTACTTAGAGCACTCAATCAAAGCCGCTATGGGCAACGATGAGAGCCGCACTTATGTTAAGTTCGCAGATGACACAACAACCAACACAGGTCTAACACTTCCACAACACCTAAACGAGTTTATTACAACAACAATTGGCGCACGCCCATCAGTTGATGCAATTTCTCGCGGTGTTCTGCCAGCATCAGGAATGTCATTCACAATTCCTAAATTAACAACCGCACCAACAGTTGATGGAAACTCAACTGAGGGCGAAGCACTTGGCGGAACTGAAATGGCTTCTGGCTATATTACAGTTGATGTTAAGAAAGCTGCTGGACTTCAAAACATTTCTTGGGAATTGATCGATCGATCATCACCAGTTTTCTATGATGAATTAATTCGTCAATTAAACAATGCTTATGCAAAAGCAACTGACACCGCTGTATTCACTCAAATGTTTACAGATGGAACAGTTGGAACTGCAACCACAGCTGATGCTGATGGCTTACAGGCTTACATTGCAACTGAGGCTGCTGCTGCTTATGCTGCAACTGGCGGATTTGCAACTAACTTGATCACAAACAGCTCATGGTGGTCAGTAATGCTTGCTGCGCAAGATACAACAAAGCGTCCAATTTATGCTGCTGCTAATCCAAGCAACAACTCAGGTATCGCTTCACCTTCATCAGTAGTTGGCTCAGTATTAGGCACAAACCTATATGTTGATCCATTTATTGGTTCAGGAACAGCTGATGACACAATGCTTTTGGTTAATCCAGATGCAATCACATTCTACGAAGCACCAAAGACAACTCTACAAGTTCAGGCATTCGCTAATGGCCGCCTACAAGTAGCAGTTTATGGATACTACGCAATTGCAACCAAGGTTGCAGGCGGTATCCGTCGCTTCAACAAGGCTTAATTGCCCTTAATGCCTACTGGTGCTCCCGCTGGTAGGCAGCTATAAATGGGAGTAATAAGGAGATGACATGCCAACCATAATTACAGCTTCAGAGTTGAGATCTGTGCTTGGTGTGTCATCATCCTTATATTCTGATGCTTACTTAAACCAAATTATCGATACCGCAGAAACTGTTATTCTGCCAATGCTAGTTACATTCAAAGCACCAATTCAAAAAGTAGAGCTGACAAATAATGTCGCCACTTTCACTACACTAGGGATTCATGAATTCACCGAAGGACAATCAGTCGTCATCACAGGATGCGGATCACCTTACAACGGAACAAGAGTTGTGCTGGCAGATAATCTTGGACAATATACCTTTTCACAATCCATCACTAATGCCGATTTACTCGCGACTAATGTCATCCCATCCGGAATTGCTGCCCTTTCTGGCGGATCAACTTATGTTGGAAATGCAGCTGTTCAATCAGCCGTCTATACAGTTTCAGTCGAAGTTTTCCAAGCAAGACTTGCAGGTGGAGGACAAATCGAAGGAGTAGATTTTACCAGCACGCCTTTCCGCATGGGTAGAAGTTTATTCAACAAATGCGTTGGGTTATTAGGCAGTTATATTGACACCGAAAGCATGGCTCAATAGTGGCTAACCAAACAATTCTTGAACAAGTTCGCACACCTTTAGCCACAGCTTTAGCAAGTGTTGCAGGTAATGTTTATGCTTATGTTCCAGAAACAGTTATTCCGCCAGCAGTAGTTGTCGTTCCAGACAGCCCATATTTGGAATTTGAAACAATAAACAAAAGCAATATCAGAGCAAAAGTTAATTTTACTATTTCAGTTGCAGTTGCATACAACAGCAACCCTGCATCGCTCGACAATATCGAGCAATTGATTATAAGCGTTCTGGCAGTAATTCCTGGTGGATATATTGTCAGCTCGGTCGAAAGACCAACAGTCACCACAGTCGGAGCATCGACTTTGCTAATTGCAGATGTTCGAGTATCTACCTACTACACACGCACAGTCTAAGGAGAAATCATGGCAACCACAGTAATCACAGGTCGCGATATTTCGTTGTCTTTCACAGGTGGAACAGACATCGAAGCACAAGCAACCAATGCAGTTTTGACAAAAATCAATGAGCGTCAGTCATATCAAACACTTGACGGAATTGCTTACAAAACCACTTTCACCAGCGGAACTTTCCAATTGGATATGTTAGCCGACTGGGGTAAGACAAGTTCTGTTTGCGAGGCTATTTGGGCAGCAGCAGAAAGCGCACCAGACACAGATATCAACATTACACTTACAACTGCAACTGGCGCACAATTTGTATTTCCAATCAAACCTGAATTTCCAACAGCTGGAGGATCAGGCGTAGATGCACAAACTGTTTCATTTACTTTCACAGTCACCAATGGAAATGTAACCGAAACATTTAGTTAAAAAATAGAAACGGGAGCAAAAAATGAAGTTACCAATCACAATTGAATATAACTCAGGCGAGCAAGCAACCTATATTGCCCAACCGCCTGAGTGGGCTAAGTGGGAGAAATCAACTGGCAACACCATAAGCCAAGCAAAAGAAAAACTTGGCATGTGGGATCTGATGTTTTTAGCATACAACGCTCACAAGCGCGAAGCTGCTGGAAAACCAGTTAAACCATTTGAGGCTTGGATGGAAACAGTTGGCGATGTCATTGTCGGTGATGCAAACCCAAAAGCCACCCAGCAGGAAGCCTAAGTAGATTATTGGTTGAGTTGGCAATAGCCACTCAAATTCCAATGAGTGAATGGGTTGATGGCGAGGATGTTTTAACAGCGATCGAGATATTGGAGGAACGGAATGGCAACTAGCACCGAACCTCTAATAGTTTATGACAAAAAAGAGCTTATGCAGTTTGCTAAAGTCATGAGAAATATGAGCGATATTGCTACTGAGGAAACTAGACGCAGAGTTGGCGAATTAGCACAAAGGGAATTGACCGAAATTCGTCGTGTTGCTTCATCAAGAGGCAAGGTTGCTGATCGTGTCGCTCAAGGCGGTAAGGTAAAGAAATCCTCATTACTTGGTGAAATATCTTTTGGTTTTGCTTCACAAAGATTTTCTGGTGGTGCAACAACTCAATTTAATACTCGAAATGACCCAAAAGGTAATCGTAAAGGTATTGGTGCAGCAGCTGAATTTGGTTCAGGTAAATATCCACAATTTCCAAGATGGTCTGGCCCAATGCCAAAAGGCCCGGGATCAAGAGGTTGGTTTATTTATCCAACAATTAGACATTTGCAACCAACTATAATTAAGGAATTTGAAGATATAATTTTAGACATTAGAAAAGAGTTCAATGATGGCAAGTAGAACATTAACCCTTGCTTTAGCTGCCGATATTGATAATCTTAAAAAAGGTTTAGATGATGCTGAAAAGGTTGTAAATAAATCAGCTGACAATATAGCCGAATTTGGCAAGAAGGCAGCATTAGCATTTGCAGCCGTAGGAGCAGCAGCCACAGCATTTGCAGTATCAGCAGTTCGTGCAGCAGCTGAGGATGAGAAAAGCCGTAAGACCTTAGAGCAAACTATTCGCTCCAGCACTAAAGCCACAGAGGATCAGATAGCAGCAATCGATACTTATATTACAAAACAATCCATTGCCACAGCTACAACCGATGAAGTTTTAAGACCAGCATTTGCCAGACTTATTCGATCAACTAATGATGTTACCAAAGCCCAAGAATTATTGTCATTATCTCAAGAAATTGCCACCGCAACTGGTAAGCCATTAGAAACTGTTACAAATGCGCTTGCAAAATCATTTGATGGATCAAACACAGCACTTGGCAAATTAGGTGTTGGTATAGATGCAACTACCCTTAAAACAAAATCTCATGAGGAAATCATGCAGATGCTCAAGGGAACCTACAAAGGTTTTATTGACAATGAGGCAACCAATGCTGAGTTTAAATTCAAGCAATTAACCATCGCCCTTGATGAAACTAAAGAAAAGATTGGAACTGCTTTATTACCAATCGTTAAGCAATTGGCAGATTATATTTTGGCAACTGTTGTTCCCAATGTGCAAGCCTTTGCTGCCGGATTAACTGGTGAGGATGGAGTAGTTGCAGGCATAACAAATGCAACAGAAGGTGCTTATAAATTTGGTCAGCAATTAATTTCCGTCATTGGATTTATTATCAGCATCAAAGATGAATTAATTATATTGGCTGGTATTATTGCAACAGTATTTGTAGTTAATAAAGTGCTTGCATTTGTTGCAGCTGTTGAAGTATTGGTTGGCGCAATGGTGGCTCTTAGAAATTCAGCTGCCCTTGCTGCTACTGCAACCGCTTTTGCAACTGGTGGAGTTTCCGTTGGTGCAGGCGCAGTTGCTTTGGCAGGTGTGGGTTTAGGTGTTGGATTGGCAACTGATTTTGGTCAAACCACAAATATCGCTCCACCACAAGCAGGATATCGTGGAGGCGGAGTTGCGCCAACTGTTACAAATAACATTACAGTCCAATCATTAGATAGCGAAAGCGCAGCTAGAGCAGTTGCTAAGGTAATCAACGAAAGCGCAGCAAGATCAATTCCAGCATTGAGTGGCACAAGCGTTCGAGGTAATTGATGACTGTTTTTACGCCCGAATGGAAATTGACTGTTGCTGGAACTAATTATACAAACATAGCAATCAGCGATATTCAGCATCAGGCTGGTCGGACTGATATTTATTCCCAGCCATCCCCTTCTTACATGCAGGTAACTTTGGTTGCTTTATCAGGTCAAACTTTGCCATTTGCAATTAACGATAGTTTTGCATTACAGGTCAAAAACAGTTCAGGAACTTATGTCAATCTCTTTGGTGGAGATATAACCGATCTAACTGTTGAGGTTGGTGCATTCGGAAATGTTGCTGATGTTATCAATTACACAATCCTTGCGATGGGGTCTTTGGTCAAGTTAGCAAGAGAATTATATTCTGATGCAGTTCCGCAAGATGAGGATGGCAATCAAATATACGGAATTCTTTCTAGCGTATTGCTGGCATCTTGGAATGATGTTCCAGCAGCTACAACATGGGCAACATATTCTGCAACCGAAACTTGGGCTACTGCTGGAAATCAAGGACTTGGCGAAATTGATCAGCCCGGACTTTACACAATGCAAAATCGAAGTGGAACGGAAGCCCCAGACACTATTTACAAC
>Ga0209088_10002534_pt1 | contig 11161 bp, 16 predicted proteins | sample S_140625_EF_Meta_FD_187324 | JGI IMG/M metagenome (GOLD analysis project Ga0209088, IMG submission 187324) | Freshwater microbial communities from Lake Simoncouche, Canada to study carbon cycling - S_140625_EF_MetaG (SPAdes) (version 2) | ecosystem: Environmental > Aquatic > Freshwater > Lake ...
ATCCAATTAATCGTATGATTTTCTGTACTGGGTCTAGAATGGCCAATGTTATATTTCATATTGAGGCTTTTTAGCTCGCTTCCCTTAGCATTCCTTCAGATCATTGGCGCAGGGGTGGGACTATCGATTTATTTGAGCACTTCTCGCTATCGGGCACGCTTAAATAAAAACCACTTAAATGCCGCAAATTACTCCGGCTTTGAATCAACGCCGTGGAGGGTAGCTGCTGAGTCTGGAATGATTTTTGCTGATACCTTATGGATCTGGGGGCATCCTAAATCTTCTATTGCCAAAGTAAGAGTGGAGAACTTAAGTCAAATTATTGACTTGTCTACAAGTGGCAAAGGCCTAATTATTTTGGCCTCTCATTTGGGTGGATTTGAAATTATCCCCAGAATTTTTGCTCAATATATGAATGCTACGGTGATGTATCGGCCGGCTAGAAAACTTTGGGTAAATGAATTAATGCTGAGATCTCGTCAGCATTCCCAAATGGAGTTTGTTGAGGTAAATATTGACGGTGTTCGAAAAATCAAACGAGCATTGCTCAAAGGCGGCGTAGTTGGTATTCTGGCTGATCAGGTCCCTAGTGTGGGAGACGGCATCTGGGCTAAATTTTTTAATCAATACGCCTACACCACTTCATTTCCAGCAAAATTAGCCCGTCAAGCGAATGTGGCTACTCTTTTCGTTAGCGCCGAGAGACTTGGGCTTGGTAAAGGTTGGCTTATAAAGACCCGCTTAATGAGTGAGGTCTATCCGCCTTCTTTGAGTGCTGCTTGTAGCTTGATGAATCACTATTTTGAGCAGATGATTATTGACAAACCACAGCAATATATGTGGTCTTATAACCGCTATAAAAGACCCCATGGTGCAGAAATCGCGCCAATAGATTGATTCACTACCTTGAGCATGATTTGGAGAATTGGTATATAAATATGGTGTCGCTAATGAGAGCCCCCTATATGAGAAAAATAGCCTTAACACTTTTATTGCTTCTTTCACTGTTTGAGCCGGCCCAGGCTGCAGATACCCCTCCCGCGACACAAGACACGACCTGGCTGAAAGAAGCTAGGGCGAGCATTAAGTCTGATCAGTATGACCAAGCCATTAAGCAGCTACAGGGGGCGAATGAAACAAGTTCAGCCGATTGGAATAACTTGATGGGTTATAGTCTGCGCAAAAAGCAGCCACCTGATTTAGTCGGGGCTGAAAAATATTATCAAGCTGCATTGAAAATAAATCCAGAGCATCGTGGAGCTCTCGAGTACTACGGAAAACTCAAGTTGATTAACAAAGACTTAACTGGTGCTGAGGCTCTATTAGCGAGACTTGATAAGGCATGCACTTTTGGGTGCGAAGAATACACTGACCTAAAGACAGCGATACAAAAATACCAGTCGAAAAAGTAGGCCTAAGATGAATAACACTACTATTAATGAAGTCTTTTCTCTGAGTCAGCATTACTTGTGTGAGAATGGTTTACGAGTTTTTTCTTAATATAAAAAAGGAGTGGCAGCAATGATTAAACATACTTCACTAGCAATCGGTGCTTTGGTTGCATTATCCTTAGTTGCATGCCAGTCTATGGAGCATGGCACCGGACAAAAGGCATCAGCAAGCCTAGAGTCACGTTCAGGATCAAACGCCAAGGGCACAGTAAATTTTGTATGGCAAGGACATGATGTTTTAGTAACTGGAAACTTTTCTGGTTTGAAACCTAATGCTGAGCAAGGTTTTCATGTTCATGAAAAAGGCGATTGCTCTGCGGCTGATGCCACTAGTGCAGGTGGACACTTTAATCCTGATTCAAAGTCACACGGCATGCCCGGAAGCGGCTCAAATCATGCTGGAGATATGCCAAATATTAAATCTGACGCCAATGGCAATGCAGTTTATTCGGCAAAGATAAGTGGGTTTACAGTTAATAGTGGCCCCGCTGGAATATTAGGAAAATCTGTTGTTGTTCATCGCGACCCCGATGATTACAAATCACAGCCAGCAGGTAATTCTGGCCCCAGAATTGCATGTGGACTAATTAAATAAGATCTCAAAACCTAGCTTCAACCAACATCACTTAAAACGATGTTGGTTGAAGAGGTATCAATACTTCTTAAGTAAATCTAAATAGTCGGGATGCTTTTGCCGACTTATCGACATTGACTCTGAGAAAGTTGCGGCGTCAATTTGAGCAACCGCACCCAAGCAATCCTAATATCAAACAGCAATCTCAGTGGTAAGCGATTGCTTTTGTGATGAGCGTAAAGTAGCAATATAACGCGAGGGACTATGACTACACTTACACCCACCACCGAAGAGTTACAAGTTCTAGAGGCCCTGAGGACTCATAGAAGAAGGCATCGGCAAGGCTTTCCTAGTAAGATCTCAAGCCATGTTCAGGATTTGGCCCCAGGATTAACTACAGGCCAGAAGGTTTCCGATATTGTTGCCAAAACTGTAGGCTCCTGGAAGTTCATTATCATTCAGAGCGCATGCATTCTTATTTGGATTAGCTATAACGCATCTAATAATACAAATACATGGGATCCATACCCATTTATTTTGCTGAACTTGATGCTTTCTTTTCAGGCAGCATATACGGCACCAGCAATTATGATGAGCCAAAATCGACTTTCAGAAATTGATCGCCAGAATGCCAGTAATGATTTCGAGGTGAATGTAAAAGCAGAGCTAGAGATAGAGTTGCTCCACCAAAAAATTGATTTGATGAAAGAGGGGGAGCTGTTTGCATTAACGAAGGCGGTGGAGGCCTTAAGTGAGAAGTTGGATGGTATCCGAAAATAGAGCGCTATAAAACCTTTTAAGCTATAGATATAAAGTGGCACCCCTGCCTTTTTTTGCATCCTTTGGTATAGCTAACGCAGAAGATGCAAGCAATCCTTATGACTTGAAGATTGCCATAGCCGGGTTTTTTGATAGTGTTACCACAAAAAAATTTGAGAGAATAGCAAAGTAGTTAATAAACAATGCATAAAGAAGTGAGCTTTTAAATCCCGAGGAAATACTATGAATCGCATTATGTTGTTAGGAAAAATTCACAGAGCAACTGTCACCGAAGCGGACTTGCATTACGAGGGTTCATGTGGAATAGATGAAGATTTGCTCGATGCCGCCGACATGCATGAATTTGAAAAGATTGAGCTATACAATATAAATAATGGCGAGCGTTTTGCAACCTACATCATTAAAGCAAAACGTGGCTCTGGGATCATCTCGTTAAATGGAGCTGCTGCACGTAAAGCACATGTTGGAGACCATTTAATTATTTGTACTTATGGCCAAGTCAGTGAAAATGAAATTACAAAGCACGCCCCAAAAATTGTATTGCTGGACGAAGGCAACACTATTAAAAAAATTAAGATGGTCAACTAATTCATTTAACTTAAATACATCATGAGACTTGCTCGACTAATTTCTACCTTACTAGTGATGTTACTCACGGTTGGCGCCTGCTCCAAAGAAGAGCAGACCAATGTAATTAAAGTGGCAGTATCTCCTGCGGTACCCCCGATGCTTTTTGAGAAAGATGGGAATTACACGGGTATAGACCTCGAGATATTTGAGGGTTACTGTAAGTCACGAGCTTGTACATTCCAAATAACTGCTTACGATTGGCTCGGGATGTTGGGAGCGGTCAGTAGTGGGCAGGCAGATGTTGCCTTCTCTGGAATATCCATTACTGATAAGCGTAAAGAAGTAATGGATTTTTCAAATCCTTATTTCACTAGTACTTGGCAGCTCATTGGATTAAAAAATCGTGATATTAGGATCGCGGATTTATCACAATTAAAGAAATACACCATCGGCTATCCAAGAGGTAGCGTATTTGATGATTATGTAAAAACCGTATTGCAGCCTAAAGGATATTACTCAGTAGAGCATGTAAAACTATACCCATCTCCTACTGAGGCGCTGATTGCATTGCAAAATAGGAACGTAGATTTAGTATTTGTAGATAGCGTTATGCTAGTCAACTATCAGAAATCATTAAATCTACCGGTAAGCAGTAGCTACCAAGTGGTGGGGTTTGATAATCTCGGCTTTGCCTTTAAGAAGGGTTCAAAGTTGCGCGATGACTTTAATCTTTACCTTGCGGAATTGGGCCCAGAAAAACTCAAGGAGATGATGGGGCGGTGGACTCAATAGGTATATCCATTGCCCAGTAATGGGTTAGCGCATCTAGAGGTCAACATTTTCTAAAGCAGAGCCTTTGAGATGGCGGATATCCGCCCATTGCTCGACTACCCAGCCACTATCCAGCCGATGAGTGAGCCAATTTAATGAGGCATTTGGTACGGAGGCAACTCGTTCGGTACTTAAGGCTTGATTACTGGCAATGCGGTACATCATGTCGAGTGTTCCGCCATGGCTAACCATCAAAACCGTCTTTCCAGGATGTTGTTCTTTGATCTGATCCAAGGCCCTTTGGACACGTAAAGCAAACTGACGAATACTTTCACCGCCCTCTAGTTCATGATCTAAGTCACGAGTAATATGAGCCTGCCAAATATCAGGTCTAAGAAGGGGCGCCTCATTGATTGACAGCCCCTGCAGTGCTCCAAAATGACGTTCTCGTAAATTACTGTCAACTTGGGCAGCTACACCAAATAATTGAATAATGGCAGCGGAAGTATCAACCGCTCTTTTGAGGTCGCTGGTATACAACACATCAAAGGTGAGCCCCGAATCTTTAAGTGCTTGGGCCATCTGACATGCTTGACTTTCACCTCTCGTATTCAGTGGAATATCGGTATGTCCCTGCAGACGCTTTTCAGCATTCCAAGCAGTTTCCCCGTGGCGAATAAGGCAGAGTCTAGTTGTAGTCATATTGCAATGGTAGAGTGAGTAAGTGCCCTTAGTCCACCAATACCATTAAGGGCTTACATGAAGAGAGCATATTACATAAGAAAAAGCCCCGATAATTTCGGGGCTTAGTTCTTAATAATTAGTGCTCAGGCTGCAATTGGTGCGGCAACCGGACCAGCTTTACTTAGCGCCCTTTGAATTTTAGCTTTCAATTTAGGTTTCGTACTTGACTCAAGTAACTTGGTTAATTGGGCAACATTGAGAGGGCCCAATCTGGCTTTGCCAGTTTTGGTAAGCATGGAGTCATTTTTTCTATTTCTTTGATTTTGGCCAACAGCCATATAAATTCCTAGATTATTGGAATGATGAATCTCTGAACTTGCTCAGCAGATTCCCCTATCTAGGGCGCAGAATAGTGATCATGAATCAGAATAACAGCTAAGTGAGCTAGGCGCTATGATTGAAGGGTGCCCAATAGCTCAGCATTTGATGGCTTTTACTTTATTTTTAGATCCTGATGGTAGTAATGAACCTATTTATTGGATAAGAGGAGTTTGATGAAGCACCCCAAATATATTTTGTTGGCCTGCATTCTCAGTCTGAATGCTTGCGCTGCGGTTTACACCGATGCTTCCGATGCGAATCACGTCACTTTCCTCAATAGTGATGGCGAATCTATTACATCGCTGACAAAAAAAGCAAATTCTTATTGTGCCCAATATGGCAAGACGGCATCTTTTAGAAAAAGTGATATTCAGTTGATTACGGTGTTTGACTGCAATTGGCTACCAGCAAGACCTCGCTAATTTACCCAGCTAAATCGGATTGATAGATCAGGCCAGCGTGCTCTCTTAAGGCATGGAATTGTATTGACTCCCAACGTTGTTGGGCAACATCTAATTCTGACTTATGGCTGGCTAAGAATACCGAGGCGCCTACAACATCTTCAGCCATGCGATGAATATTTTCTTGAATGAATTTTTTTAGTGCCACAGGATCGTCTGAGCTTACCCAGCGTGCAAGGTTATAGCGAGCAGGAAGTAAGCGAACCTCTGCCCCATACTCAGTTTGTAGACGGTGACTTACGACTTCGAACTGCAGCTGACCAAAAGCGCCGAGTAGCATGGTGCCCCCCGTCATCGGGCGGAATACCTGGATTGCCCCCTCTTCACCAAGCTGCATCAAGCCAGTGCGTAGTTGTTTGGAGCGCAATGGGTCTGCCGACTCGACCATACGGAAAATTTCTGGTGCAAAAAATGGCAAGCCTGTAAATTGCAACTGTTCTCCTTCGGTGAGCGTATCACCCAGTCGAAGAAGTCCATGGTTTGGTAGACCAATAATGTCGCCAGGAAAGGCCTCATCTAAGATGTCACGTCGTTGTGATAAGAAAGATAGAGCATTATTAGTCCGCACTTCTTTGCCATTACGACAAATTTTTAGTTTCATGCCACGCTGAAAATGCCCAGAGCAAATCCGCAGAAAGGCAACGCGATCTCGGTGCGCTGGATCCATGTTTGCTTGGATCTTAAAAACTACAGCCGAGAATTTATTTTCAGCAGGACTCACCTCTCGTTGCAAAGCCTTGCGTGATCCAGGTGATGGCGCAAGCTCTACTAAGGTATTGAGGATTTCTCGAACGCCAAAATTATTGATAGCAGAGCCAAAGAATACTGGTGACTGACGCCCTGCCAGAAATGCTTCACGATCAAATGCAGGCATAGCATTTTTAATTAAATCTACTTCAGCAAGTGCCGTTTCAAGATCTGTTCCTAGGCGCTCTTTCAGTGCGGGATCATTGATGTCAACGATCGCATGAGAGTCTTCTGTCACGCGATCTTCGCCTGCTTTGAACATCCGCATTTGGGAATTGGCGATGTCAATTACACCGGCAAATGATTTCCCCATTCCTACTGGCCAGGTAAAGGGAACTACCTCAATGCCGAGCGCAGTTTCAATTTCGTCCATCAACTCCATAGGAGGCTTTACTTCGCGATCCATTTTATTGATGAAAGTGACAATAGGTGTGTTTCGTGCTCGACAGACTTCAAGTAAACGTAGGGTTTGTGACTCAACACCATTGGCCGCATCAATCACCATGAGCGCAGAATCTACTGCAGTAAGTACACGGTAGGTATCTTCCGAGAAGTCTTGGTGCCCCGGAGTATCCAAGAGGTTAATAATACAATCACGATATTCCATTTGCATTACGGAGCTTGCAACTGAAATACCACGTTGTTTTTCAATCTCCATCCAATCAGAGGTCGCATGTCTACTAGCCTTGCGTGCCTTTACGCTACCAGCAATTTGAATGGCCCCTGCGTATAACAAGAGTTTTTCTGTAAGCGTAGTTTTACCTGCATCTGGGTGAGAGATGATGGCAAAGCTACGACGTCTTAAAACTTCTGCGCCGGGAGTACTAGAGGTGATGGTATCGATGGTAATTCTGCAGTTAGTTTTTTAGTTGACAGAATTATAAGCGGGTGTAGCGCCTTAGAATTGCTCTTCAGTCCTTACAAAGCGCCATTTGCCAGGCGGTAGAGCCCCCAGAGAAATTCTGCCCATGCGAACTCGCTTCAAGCCGAGAACTCTCAGTCCAACAATCTCGCACATGCGACGAATTTGACGCTTACGCCCCTCACGCAAAACAAAGCGGAGTTGATCTTCGTTCTGCCAACTTACTTGGGCTGGCTTTAAAACCACACCATCTAATTCCAGACCATGTTTTAGTCGGTCTAAGTCCTCAAAAGACAGGGCGCCTTCAACGCGGACTAGATATTCTTTCTCAATTGGGCTGTTTTCGCCAATGAGGAGCTTGGCAATGCGACCATCTTGAGTCAAAACCAGCATACCAGTGGAGTCAATATCGAGACGACCAGCTGGGGCTAGGCCACGAGTATTAAAGCGTGGATTGCGACCTTTATCGAGCGGACTGGCAAAGTAGTTATCTGGGGTGATTAGTGAAGCTGCAGGTTGGTATTCCTGCTCATCATCAAAGTGGGAGATAAAGCCAACAGGCTTATTGAGAATGACGGTAATCCGTGATGCTTGTTGAGCTTTGGCGCCTGACTGTAATTCGATCTTCTGATGCCGAAAAGCACGGGAGCCCAGCTCATTGACCACCTCTCCATCGACAGTGACCAAGCCTTGCTCGATATAGGAGTCGGCTTCACGTCGGGAGCATAAGCCCAATTCAGAAAGCAGCTTGGATACACGTATTTTTTCTTCCATAGCTCTATTATCGGGCAATTATTTATGTAAGGATTGGGTTCTGGCAACATGAATGCTGCAAGAATCCTCTCTCAAGAGGCTAATAAGGGCTTGCTTCGTTCAGGGGTCTATTTTTAAAGCGCTTATGAACCCAATAGTATTCGGCAGGTCTAAGGCGTATTTCTTGTTCAAAAATCTGATTCAGTCGTGCAGTATCTTCCTCAGGATTTTCGGTTGGGAAATTCTCCAAGGGCTTGCTAATAGAGCAGATATACCCCGCCTCATTTTCTTTGAGGGTTGTGATCATCATGCAGACTTGCGCACCCGTTATTTTGGCAAGGCGTGATACAGCTGTGATCGTATTGGTTTGAATGTTAAAAAAAGGTGCAAATGTAGAGTCCTTAAGACCTAAATCAATGTCTGGTGCAATGATGATGAAGCTACCCCTGCGGATTTCGCGAATGAGCGCAATAGAATTTCCTTGCCGATCGATTGAGTTTCCGCCGAAGCGATTGCGCCACTCAATAATTTTTCTATTGAAGAAAGGGTTTTTCATTCTTTGAAAAAACCCAGATGTACGAGGCCAGCCCTTATCTTTTGCCAGCGCGCTTAAAATAATGCTGCCTTCAATTCCAATGAAATGCATATTTACTAAGATGCGAGGTTTTCTATCTGCGAGGTCAACCTCAGACCGCACTTCGATCAGTTCAGCAAGCTGTTTTTTGCTGCCAAGCCAAATAATGCTTTTCTCAACAATGCTACGACCTAGTAGCCGCCAATGCCGCTCTCTGAGCCGTTTAATTTCTTGTGCGCTAAGCTCAGGAAAACAGAGCTCAAGATTTTTTTGAACTACACGATTGCGGTCATTGGGAATATGTGATGCTAGGTAGCCTAAGCCATAGCCCAGTGAGACTAAAGTCTGATAGGGAAGTAATGCTAGAAATCTCAGGAGAGAAACCCCAGCATAGTTCGAAAAGTTTTTAAACAAGGCTAAATTTATTCGGTAGCGTAGCGAGATAAAGATTTGGTGTAACGTACGGCCATTTCTTCAGTAGAGCTAATAGACATACCTAAATCATTTACTAGACCGGTCTCAAGACGATAGGCCCAACCATGGACAGTAAGATCTTGGCCTCTCGCCCAAGCATCTTGCACGATGGTAGTTTCACAAACGTTGACGACTTGCTCAATGACATTGAGCTCACATAAGCGATCCTGCCGTTTTGGAGTTGGAATAATATCTCCAAGATAGCGTTCATGTTTTTGATGGACATCTTTGACATGACGCAACCAATTATCGGCTAGACCGATACGTTTATCGGTGAGGGCTGCATGTACACCAGAGCAACCATAGTGACCTACTACTAAGATATGCTTGACCTTCAGCAGATCAATCGCAAACTGAATTACTGATAGACAATTGAGGTCAGTGTGTACAACTACATTGGCAACGTTACGATGAACAAACAATTCGCCAGGGAGAAGGTTAACAATTTCGTTTGCAGGTACGCGACTATCCGAGCAGCCAATCCAAAGGTATTCTGGCGCTTGCTGAGATACTAAGCGCTTGAAAAAATTACTATCCTGAGCAATTTTAGCTTCAGCCCATTCACGATTATTAGCAAATAACTGGTCTAAGGCGCTGGAGTTCTTCATAATCATGATTTGAGTTTAAAGTACTTTGATGATGCCTATTTGGTTAAAACAAACCCCCACCGGCATTACTCTTAATTTACATTGCCAGCCTGGTGCAAAACTGACTAAGGTAGTTGGCCTACATGATGGCTGTTTGAAAATATCACTGCAAGCTCCTGCCCTAGAAAATAAGGCAAACGAATTGCTATTGTCCTGGCTTTCCAAGCAGTTAAGAGTGCCACAAAAACAAATTCAGTTGCTATCAGGACAAAATAGCCGTATCAAGCGAGTAGAAATCTGGGGCTCTATCACCCCGGAGCAAATTATTGAATCCCTAAGTCCCTAGGGTTTACCAAAATATTGCCCACAAAATACCCAAAATCAGCACCCACTTACCGATGTAGTAAACACTGCGTTGTTTTGCTTTGAGCTTTTTTGCTTGCGCTCTTAAGTGATAAAAATACTTAAAGAGAATGTTGACAAAGCCCACCTTTTCTCCCTCGACGTTCTGAGAAGAGGCGGCGCTCATGACGTAGCGCCCAAACCAGCGATTTAATAATTGCACCAATTTAGTGTGAACCGGTCGCTCTACATCACAAAACAATACAATGCGCTGCTGATCTGTTTCATTGGCAGCATAGTGAATATAAGTTTCATCAAACATCACAGCTTCGCCATCTTTCCAGTAATAACGCTCGCCATCTACGTTAATAAAGCATCCAGGGTCATTTGGGGTAACAAGGCCAATGTGATAGCGAAGGGAGCCTGCGTAAGGGTCGCGATGACGAACCAGCGTTGCCCCGGGGGGTAGTGAGGCAAACATCGCCGCCTTGATTGATGGGATCGATTTCAGGAGTGCGACAGTTTTTGGGCAATGGAGTTGCGCCGAAGGCATTTCTTTCCCGTACCAGTAGAGATGAAAGCGTTTCCATCCTGTACGAAAAAAGGAGTTAAACCCAATATCGTTATACCCCGTAGCGGCAGCTATAGCGCCATCTGCATTTAAAGCGAGCGCTTCATCCCTCATGATCTGCCAATGGTCTTGAAGAGGCTTCATTTCAGGGAAGTCCGCAACAGGAATAAATGCCCCAGCCTTCGTTTTGGAGAATAAGTAGAGCAGGCTATTAATGGGGGCCAAAAGCACCTGGTAGTCGGTGAGTGAACGCACCACGCCAAATCGCACCCTTCCTCTAAAGTAGACATTTAGAGCTGAGATGGCAAAAATAAGAAAGATGATGTGACGTAGTTCCATGGAATTTACCAATTAGCGTTAACACTAGTATTTTAATTTGGATAGCGGGGGATTTCACCACTACTTGGATAATGATTATGCTCAAATGTTGATTGGGGTCAAACGAGATCACTAGGAGTGCCCCTTAATCGGGGCTACAAGCGTGATTGCTTAAGGAAAATCATATGAATCGATTTATAAAATGGCTTTTAAGTCTTGTATTTATTGGCTTAACTGGTTTGGCGGGATATACCTGGATTA
>Ga0209088_10002542_pt1 | contig 11133 bp, 8 predicted proteins | sample S_140625_EF_Meta_FD_187324 | JGI IMG/M metagenome (GOLD analysis project Ga0209088, IMG submission 187324) | Freshwater microbial communities from Lake Simoncouche, Canada to study carbon cycling - S_140625_EF_MetaG (SPAdes) (version 2) | ecosystem: Environmental > Aquatic > Freshwater > Lake ...
ACTCTTCAATGTCGAGGTGCCATGTTTCGAGGTACGTGCAAACCGCGCCCTTGCGCTTGCCGCCTTGGTTCACGGCCACAGCGGTGTCGTTGACCACTTTGAGGAAAGGCACCACGCCTTGTGATTCGCCATTGGTACCCTTGATGTGGCTGCCCAAAGCGCGAACGCGTGTCCAATCGTTGCCCAAACCGCCGGCAAATTTTGACAACAAAGCGTTTTCTTTGATGGACTCATAAATGCCGTCGAGGTCGTCGGGCACGGTGGTGAGGTAGCAGCTGGACAGCTGTGAACGCAAACCGGCGCTGTTGAACAGCGTGGGGGTGCTGGACATGAAGTCGAATGAAGACAGTACTTCATAGAACTCGATGGCGCGGGCTTCGCGGTCGGCTTCGTTGAGCGACAGGCCCATGGCCACGCGCATGAAGAAAGACTGGGGCAACTCGATGCGCGTTTTGCGAACGTGTAAGAAGTAGCGGTCGTAAAGAGTTTGCAAACCGAGGTAGTCAAACTGCAAATCGCGTTCGGCTTTGAGGGCTGAGCCCAATTTTTTCAGGTCGAATTGCAAGAGTTTTTCGTCGAGCAAGCCGTTTTCTACGCCCTTTTTGATGTAACCGGGGAAGTAGTCAACGTAGTGCTCTGCCATGTCTTTCAAGAGCACTTCTTTGCCCAAGACTTCTTTGGCAATGGTGTGCATGAGCAAACGGGCTGTGACGTAGGTGTAGTCGGGGTCTTTTTCGATCAGGGTGCGAGACGCCAAGATAGACGCCTTGTAAACCTCTTCCATGGGCACGCCGTCGTAGAGGTTGCGCATGGTTTCAGAGACGATGGGATCGGGCTGCACGTCTTTGCCCAGACCATGGCACGCATTGACGATGAGGCCTTGCAAATAGTTGATATCAAGCGGGACGCGTTGCCCGCCATCGATCACGTGCAACGTGGGGTGTGCACTGGCAGCGGCTTTTTCTTCTTTGACTTGGGCGCGCTCTTGCGTGCGGCGCTCGCGGTACAACACATAGGCACGGGCCACTTCGTGGTTGCTGCTGCGCATCAGACCCAACTCGACTTGGTCTTGCACATCTTCAATGTGGAAGGTGCCACCACCTGGACGTGAACGCACCAAAGCGCGAATGACCGCTTGCGTTAAACCATCGACAACTTCGCGCACGCTGGCAGATGCAGCGCCTTGGGTTCCATGAACTGCCAAAAAGGCTTTCATGAGGGCAACCGCAATTTTGTTGGGTTCAAAAGGTACGACTGCACCGTTGCGACGAATGATTTGGTAGTTGGCCAAAGCATGCGCAGCAGATTGCAAGGTTTGGGAGGAACTGGGGTTGCTTAATAAGCTGGTGTTAGATGGCGTTTGATTGAGCTCAATTTGCATGTCGTTCTCGGTGGTCAGTGGCAGTTCGGTTTTAGTTTATTTTGGTGCGACAAAGAGGTGGTTTTCTTGGTTTTCACTAGACCGTGACTTTGGCGTGTAGACACTATATCTGGGGTCTGTGACGAATTCAAGCCACTAGGGGTAGTGTATGACGGATATTTAGGGCGCTCTGCATCAAAGGCCCGCCGATGTGCTCAAGCTTGGTGCAGTTTGGATGGTTTTTAGACCTCAAAAAGATAGCTTGAAATGCGCGTCAAATATGTAAATTTTGTAGACACTCGAGATTTGGTGCGGGTTTGCTTGCATTTGCCTTCGCAAAACCTTGCAAATAAATGCCTCTCCATATTTTCTCGAAGCCCTTGCTTGATGATTGCCTCAAAACGTTACCAACATTTGGTACAAATCTGTTGAGGAAAAAATTTTTCGAAATGATGAAATAATTTCACATCTCGGGAAAAAACTGATGCGGCCACGCCACAATTTTTTTCAAAAGCACCCAATCAAAACCCGAACCGGGATCTTTTTTGCGGCCCGGTGCAATGTGTTCATGGCCTGCAATGTGTGCAATCGGATAGTGTTGGCCAAGGGCTAAGCAAAGCTGCGCCAAACTGTCGTACTGTGCGGCTTCAAACGTATTGCCTTCCAAGCCCTCCAACTCGATGCCAATGGCATCGTCGTTGCAGTTGCTGCGGCCACGATAGCTCGAAACACCAGCATGCCAGGCGCGTTGATCGCAGCTCACAAATTGCCAAAGCTTGCCAGTCCGTTCAATGAAAAAGTGGGAGGAAACTTCTAAATTCCGAATGGACTGAAAGTAGGGGTGTGCATCCCAATCGAGTTGATTGGTGAAAAACTGTTGCACGGCGCCGTTGGCAAATTCACCTGGGGGGAGACTGATTGAGTGGACCACCAGCAAGTCAATCACGGCGCCTGGGGGTCGAGGGCCAAAATTGGGTGACTCGCATTTTTCAGCGGCTTGGCACCAGCCCTGTTGCCAAATGTCAAAGCTCATGGCTTTATTGCGCTTGATCGCCTGCGGCTTGGCGATGAGGCTCAGAGCAGTAACGACCTGAACGGCCTTTCAACATCTCTGACTCGGGCAGGTGTAAGCCGCAGTGATCACAAGCGTGCATAGGGCTTGGTTGTTGCAATTGATCAGTCGCATGGGCGTTGGCTCTGCCCTTGCCTTGTGATTCAGTGGTGTTTGACTTGTCTTGCTGTTTTTCTTTCAATGCGTTCAGGCGATTTTTTCGCCACAGCCAAACGCCAAACAAAATGGCCAGCAAAAAGATGAAAAATTTCAAAGGTTGCGTCCCAATATGACTTCAAGCACAAACCGTGATCCGGCATAGGCGAACAACAGAAACGCCGAACCTGTGTAGAGCACCCGAACAGCACGCCGACCGCGCCAACCAAATTGGTGACGTCCAACCAGGAGAGCGCCAAAAGTAAGCCACGACAAAATAGAGAACACAGTTTTGTGATCCCATTTCAAATGAACACCAGCAGCGCCGTAGAGCTGTTCACCAAAGACGATGCCCGCAATGAGGGTGAAAGTGAGCAATATAAATCCGAGCAGCACAAAGCGAAACATCAGGCGCTCAAGGGTGAGCAGTGGCAGACCGCTTTGATTTTCATTGCCCTTGCGAATTTCAATTTCGGCGCTTGTCATGAGGGCAGCATGAACCACTGCAGCAGCAAACATGCCATAGGAGGCAATGCCCAATGCCCAGTGAAGAGGAAGCCAAATAGATGCAGAAACCTGAAGTGCTTGTCCAGGGTAGTACCAAGACAAAGCCACAGCAGCGCTGCCCAGAGCCGCCATGACCCAACGGGCCTTGAATTTGGGAAAGTATTGGCTTTCGACCGTGTAAGCGGTTAAAACCCACCAGACAGTGACAGACAAAGCTGGCGCGAAGCCAAATCGGGGTGTTTCCCCCCAAAGCCCGAGTCCCAGCGTGAAAGCGTGAAGAAGCCATGCCAACCAAAGGTATCGACGGGTCAAGTTGGGGCCCATTCGGTCCGCCAAAAGAGCGGGAATGACATAGGCAATGATGGTTAAAAGTGACAACCACATGGCCAATTCTGAGGGACTGGCTAAAATCATGTTTCCTAGTTTAGCGTTTTGAGCCGCTGCAATTTGGCATTGGGCACAAAAGCTAGCGGTTTATGAGAAATTTTCTTTATGGCCTCCGCCCTCACAGACAAACTTTCCCTACTCGTTAAGCAAATCAGCGGACAAGCTCGGATTACGGAATCCAATGTCTCAGACATGCTGCGTGAGGTTCGAATGGCACTGCTTGAAGCCGACGTTGCGCTGCCTGTTGTGCGCGACTTCATTGCACGTGTCAAAGAAAAAGCCTTGGGCCAAGAAGTATTGGGTTCTTTGAAACCTGGCCAAGCCTTGGTGGCCATTGTGAACCGCGAGTTGGCCGCCACCATGGGCGATGGCGTGTCCGATATCAATCTGGCGGCGCAACCCCCCGCAGTGATTTTGATGGCGGGTTTGCAAGGTGCGGGTAAAACCACCACCACGGCCAAGTTGGCCAAGCACCTGATAGAAAAGCGCAAGAAAAAAGTACTCACTGTGTCGGGCGACGTTTACCGACCCGCTGCCATAGAGCAGCTCAAAACCGTGACGGCCCAAGCTGGCGCTGAATGGTTTCCCAGCTCTCCCGAGCAAAAGCCTTTGGACATCGCACGCGCTGCCATTGACTATGCCCGCAAACATTTCTTTGATGTGCTCTTGGTCGATACCGCCGGTCGTTTGGCCATTGACGAAGCCTTGATGGCTGAAATTCGCGAACTGCATGCTGTTTTGAAACCTGTAGAAACTTTGTTTGTGGTCGATGCCATGCAGGGTCAAGACGCCGCCAATACCGCCAAGGCTTTCAAAGATGCGCTACCGCTGACCGGCATTGTGCTGACCAAGATGGACGGCGACTCGCGCGGTGGTGCGGCTTTGTCAGTCCGTCAAATCACAGGCGCTCCTATCAAGTTTGCGGGCACCAGCGAAAAAATTGACGGTCTTGAAGTTTTTGATGCCGAGCGCCATGCCGGCCGAATTTTGGGCATGGGCGATATCCTGGCCTTGGTGGAGCAAGTCACAGCTGGCATCGACATGGAAGCTGCCCAAAAAATGGCAGCCAAGGTCAAAAGCGGCACCGGCTTTGACTTGAACGATTTCTTGGCACAAATTCAGCAAATGAAACAGATGGGCGGCTTATCGAGTTTGATGGACAAACTGCCTACTCAACTGGCAGCCAAAGCCGGCAGCATGGACTTGGGAAAAGCCGAGAAAGACATTGCCCGCAAGCAAGGCATCATTCACAGCATGACCCTCAAAGAGCGCAGCAAGCCTGAACTCATCAAGGCCACCCGCAAGCGCCGAATTGCCATGGGCGCTGGCGTTCAGGTACAAGACGTCAACCGTTTGCTCAAAGAGTTTGAGCAGATGCAAGACATGATGAAAAAAATGTCGGGCGGCGGCATGATGAAAATGATGAAGCGCTTAGGGGGCATGAAGGGGATGGGCGGCTTTGGTGGCATGGGTGGCGGTGGCTTCCCTGGTATGAAGCGCTAAGTTCACGCGATTCATTTTTAAATGCGGCTGAAATACTCGCGCCGCTGAAACTCGACGGGGTCTTCTGCTTCATTGAATCGAACTTGCTCAGACTGTTTGATGCGCTGGTAGTAGCGCACAAAATCTGCGCCTAAACCTTCGCAAAGCACCTTGTCTTGGCCCAAATGCTCAATGGCATTGCCCAAGGTCAAGGGAAGTCTGGCCGCTGATTCAGAGTAAGGCGCTTCGGTGGCCAGGGGAGGCTCCACTGCATGTTGAATGCCATCTAGGCCCGCCAAAATTTGCGAAGCCATGTACAGGTAAGGGTTGGCTGCAGGTTCACCCAATCTGTTTTCGATGCGGGTGGCAGGATCTCCGGCGCCGCCAACCACCCTGAGCATGGCGCCTCGATTGTCACGGCCCCACAAAACAGACTGAGGAGCCAAAGCGTTGGGCTTGAATCGACCAAAGCCGTTGACGGTGGTGGTGCACAAAGAAGTCATGCCTGGCGCGTGAGACAAAAGTCCCGCTAAATAATGAGCGCCAATTTGGGAGAGGGTATGGTTTGCGTTGTTGGCTGCAAGCCCCTGAGTTTCTTGAATGTCTGCTAGGGATGTGCGTGCAAAAAGATTCTGACCGCTTTGAAGATCGAAGAGAGATTGGTGCAAATGCCAGCCGCTGCTCATGATGTTTTCAAACGGTGGGCGGCACATGAAAGTGGCGTGGTAGCCGGCGCGCCGCAAGGCCTGTTTGACGGCGCTTCTGAACAAGACCATGTGATCGGCTGCTGTCAGGGCGTCGGTAGCCTTGAATACGGCTTCGACTTGGCTGGGACCCAGTTCAATTTCTAAAGACAGCAAGGGCAAGCCCAAGTCTTGGGCAGTTTGCTTCACAATTCTGAGAGCAGGCTCTGCGCGGTCAAACCACAACTCATTCAACAAGTTGTAGCCAGGATGGATCATGCTGACTTGGGGTGCAAGGCCAGGCCACGAAGCTTGATCAGGGTCGGCATCGTCGCCATGTTCGGCATTTTTGAGTTTGTAAATGTGAAACTCAACTTCAAGGCCGCAACGCATGCCCCAACCCTTGGCGGCTAATTTTTCCAGCGCAGTTTGCAAAATGCGGCGTGAGTCATAGGGCACGGCTTGGCCCTTGCTGAACCAAGCTTGGCACAACAACCATCCGGTTTTTTCGGCCCATGGCAGTATTTTGAATGTGGCAGGATCGGGCAACAGCATGACGTTGCTGGCCCCTTCAAAGCCGGGCAATTCATGTTTGACATCTGCCTCAAAGACTTTGTAAACCGTGCGGTCTGAGGTGTCTTTGAGCATGAGGGTGCTGACCATCCCCATGCCATCTGCAAAGGCCGAAGCGAGCTCAGAAGTGACCCATGTCTTGCCTCTTAAACTGCCATGCACATCGCACCACACCAAGCGAGTCCATGCCAAGCCTGAAGCTTGCGCCAAAGACAAAACACGTTGAACTTCAGCCTGCCTCTGGGCTGAGTTTTGGCCACATTGCTCTGCAAAACTGATGCGTTTGAAATTCATGAAAAATTCATTCAGCTTGGGTCAGTGAGGCATTCCAAGGGGCCGCGTCGCGTTTGGCCTGCATGGTGTCAGCGGCCCATGTTTGCCAGTTCTGGGCAGGTGCAATGCCATCGACTGTGTCGGGCCCGATTCGCAATTTGGCCACGTCTGCATTGGCAAAACCAGGTGGCACTTTGCCTGCTGCGACATCGTCAATGGCCTTGGCCAAAATGCGGCGATTGGCAATGATCACTTTGTCTGAGGTGCCCAAATGTTCGCGTGTGCGGTTTTGGATGGCCCCCATGCTTTCACAAGCCCACTGATCATGCACGTTGATGTCGTCTTCGCCCATGCCTAAAAAGGTGCGCGTCATTTGCTCTTCAGGGTCAAAGCCCCATTGGTTGTGCCGACCCGATTTGGGAATGTAGTCGGGCAAGGTGACGGCTTCTAAGCGCTGCTTGCGCATGGCGTCCTTGTTGACAGGATCGGCAAAGCTGGTGAACACCGCATACCAGTATGTATGGGTGTCGTCTACTGGCACGTGCATCTGCGTGATGGTCATGGTTTCCGACAAAGGAATGACAAAGGTGTTGGGAAACAAGGCATTGGTCATTCGAACGTGCGTGAGTTTTTCGTTCAAGGGTCGGAGCGTGGTCAGCTGAAACCCATAGGGCATTTCACGGAAAGAAATATCGGGCTGATCAAATTCGCGCATGACCTTGGTCATGGGCCATTTTTCGCCTTCTATTTGACCGGCACTGGCGCCGCGAAATTGTCTGCCATAAGTATCTTCAAGCGACGCGTCGTTGAAAAAACGGTGCAAGAAAGAAGCATGGGCAGGGTCGATGCCTACTTCAAATGCTTGAAGCCAATTGCAATGCCACAAGCCTTTGAATGCGAAGGTATGGGTGTTGGGTGCTTTGAAACAATCGAGTTCTGGCAGCGGTGGAGGCACTGAGCCTTCAGGGCCCATCCATGCAAACAAAACACCACTGCATTCTTGGATGGGGTAATTGCGCTGTTTGATGCGTGTGCACAAAACGCTGCCTTTGGGTTCGGCAGGTGTTTCGAGACATTGGCCTGTGACATCAAATTTCCAGCCGTGGAAGGGGCAACGAAGTCCATCGCCTTCGTTGCGGCCATAGGCCAAGTCGGCCCCGCGGTGCGGACAGTCGCGGTCTAACAAACCAAACGCGCCTTCTGCGTTTTTGAACAAGACCAAATCTTGCCCAAGCAACTTGACAGCCTTGACGGGGCGGATGCCCATGCGGGGATCGAGTGCCGGATTGAACTCATCCAATAGGGCCACAGGATGCCAGTAATGACGCAAGACCTGACCACAAGGGGTGTCTGGGCCAATGCGCGTAACGCGCTCATTTTGTTCTGCTCTCATCAAATCACTTTAACGCAAAATGCTGGCAAAGAAAATGATTTAAGCTCACAGACCATTCATTTCGGGCCTCGGCGCAAAACATGCGGGGCCACTTTTTGAAGCACACCATGAATTCAGAAAACCTTTTGTTTGTCTACGGCACCTTGCTGTCTGGCCTCAGCAACCACCATCACATGGCGGGTTCAACTTGTTTGGGCGAGGCCAGTGTTCAGGCCGCCTTGTTTGACATGGGCGAGTACCCGGCACTCTGTGTGCAGGGCGCTTTGGCGAAACCGCTAGGTCTTGTGCTTGGCGAGTTGTACAAAATAGAAGCTGAGCAGTGGCAGGGGCTAGACGAGTTGGAACAAGTCGACCCAGACTCCCAAGAAAACTCCATGTATTTGCGAGTGCCTATTCAGGTTCAATGGCGACAAGCTGAACGGCCGCAAGAAGGGCCGATCACTGTGACCGCGCAAGTGTATGTCTACAACTGGTCTTTAACGGGTAGACCGCGCATTGAGCATGGCGACTTTCGCCGCCATTGGTCAATGCGCACTTAGTTTTCGGCTGGTGTCAACCCAGTGTCGACTCGGTCAGAACCAAGTCGCCGCGCAACGAATGCGAGAGGGCGGTGTTTATTTTGACATCGACCATCTGACCTACCAAGCGCATGCCGTTGGGGCCAGCAGGGAAGTTGACCACGCGGTTGCACTCGGTGCGGCCCGCCATTTCAGTGGCGTCTTTGCGTGCGGGGCGTTCCACCAAAATGCGTTGCACCGTGTTCAGGCGGCTGTCGCCAATGCGTTTCACATTGGCTTCAATGGTGGCTTGTAAATGGTGCAAGCGCTTGAGCTTCACGTCGTGTGGCGTGTCGTCGTGCAAGTTGGCCGCAGGCGTGCCAGGCCGCGGGCTGAAAATGAAGCTGAAGCTGGTGTCATAGCCGACATCGTCAATGAGTTTCATCATCTTGCTGAAGTCTTCATCGGTCTCGCCGGGAAAACCCACAATGAAGTCGCTGCTCATGGCCATGTCAGGCCGGATGGCGCGCAGTTTGCGAATGGTGCTTTTGTATTCCATCGCGGTGTAGCCGCGTTTCATGGCCATCAAAATTCTGTCGGAGCCATGTTGCACAGGCAAGTGCAAGTGGCTGACCAACTTGGGCACTTTGTCGTACACATCAATGAGGCGTTGGGTAAACTCATTGGGGTGACTGGTGGTGTAGCGAATGCGCTCAATGCCGGGCATGTCGGCCACGTACTCAATCAGCGTTGCAAAGTCGGCCACCTCGGAGGTGTCACCCATTTTGCCGCGGTAGGCATTGACGTTTTGACCCAACAGCGTCACCTCGCGCACGCCTTGCTCTGCCAAGCCGGCCACTTCGACCAAGACGTCTTCAAAGGGGCGGCTCACTTCTTCACCACGGGTGTAGGGCACCACGCAGTAACTGCAATATTTGCTGCAACCTTCCATGATGGACACGAATGCTGTGGGGCCGTCTACCTTGGCGGGTGGCAGGTGGTCAAACTTTTCTATTTCAGGAAAACTGATGTCCACTTGGGGGCGTTTTTTGGCGCTTCGTGCAGCCAAGAGTTCAGGCAAGCGGTGGAGAGTTTGCGGACCAAACACCACGTCAACATAAGGTGCTCGTTTGATGATGTCAGCGCCTTCTTGGCTGGCCACACAGCCCCCGACGCCAATGAGAACACCGCGCTCTTTCAGGTGCTTGACCCGGCCCAAATCGCTGAACACTTTTTCCTGAGCGCGTTCACGCACAGAACAGGTGTTGAACAAAATAAGGTCGGCTTCGTCGACATTTTGGGTGGACTCGTAGCCCTCGGCGGCCTTCATGACGTCGGCCATTTTGTCCGAGTCGTACTCGTTCATTTGGCAACCGAAGGTTTTGATAAATACTTTTTTGCTCACAAGAGACTCCAAGCGGTGACTGGTTTATATCCAGGGGCTGATGGATGGTGCAGGCCATTAGGCCATAAGGCTAATTCGGCCTGCATGACAGGCGCTGATTATGGCAGGGACTGAAGTTTTTAAACTTGGCCTGGTTTTTTGTAGAACATGGGGTAGTGGCGTTTCACCACCGGTCCGTCAAAGGCCCACGACATGCATTTGCCAACGTGCGGTGGCGGTGTGGTCGGAACCGTGTCGGGTAAGCCGGCTTGCTGATTTCTAAATTGCTTAGCAGAAGGAATGGTTTGATAGGCCGCGGTGGCCATGTTGAACAACATTTCTCGCAGGTGGGTGCATCCTGCTATGCCGCCAATGTGGGTGTCGATGGTTTTGCGCCAACCTGAACCCAAGGTGCAGCCAATCAATTTGTGCATGCCTTGGGGGGCTTGGTCACATTCTGGATGTGGGATGTGAGCCATGTCAGTGATCACATCGTGAATGATGAATTGATCGTCCACGGTGAGGCGAATGCTCAAACCATGAATGGGCTGGCCGGCTTCGCGCGGGCCTTGGCTGGGAATGACGAAGCTGTAGGTTTTGATGTCGGTGAGGGCGGCTTCAATGTCCCACATGCCATCTTCTCGTTCATAGCCTGAATAGACTGCGGTTCTCGTATGTGACAATTTTCGGGGGGAGGGTGGTGGAAGTGCCAATTGCAGTCTCTCAAATTTCAAGTTCAATCACGCCATTATCGATTTGATTTGGAGTTTTTGAATGTCAACTGCAGCACAGCCCCTTATTTCACCCGCTGTCAGGCGCCAAACCATAGCCGATGCACTGCGGCGCACCGCTTTGCGATTGCCTCAAAAGCTGGGCATTGTGTGTGGACAAACGGCTTGGACCTATGCTGAATTCGATGCGTTGGTGTCGCGCTTTGCCGCGGGTCTTGCGGGTGTGGGTGTGAAGCCTGGCGATCGGGTGGCTGTCTTGGCTCGGAACTCTCATGGTTTTGCTGCATTGAGGTTTGCATTGGCTCGCAGGGGCGCGGTCATGGTGCCCATCAACTTCATGCTGAAGGCCGATGAAGTGGCTTATATCTTGCGCCATGCAGGTGCAGAAACTTTGGCCACAGACAGTGGCTTGGCAGAATTGGCCCAGCACGCCGCAACATTGGAAACTCAGGTGAAGCAGTTTGTCTGGTTGCCCTCTGAAGATGAGTCTGAACCTGAACCAGGTATGCACAGCTTTCATCAATTGACGGCCTGCCAAGACGCCTTGCCCGAATCAGGCTTGGCCAGTCAAGATTTGGCCCAAATTGTGTACACCAGTGGCACAGAGTCGATGCCCAAAGGCGCCATGTTGACCCACGACGCAGTGCTTTGGCAGT
>Ga0209088_10002543_pt1 | contig 11124 bp, 8 predicted proteins | sample S_140625_EF_Meta_FD_187324 | JGI IMG/M metagenome (GOLD analysis project Ga0209088, IMG submission 187324) | Freshwater microbial communities from Lake Simoncouche, Canada to study carbon cycling - S_140625_EF_MetaG (SPAdes) (version 2) | ecosystem: Environmental > Aquatic > Freshwater > Lake ...
CAATTACAAAGTCTGTTCAACTAGCCGTGCTACTTGGTTTTGTGCTACTTGCTCTTCCTACTGCTCGTGGTCGTAAAAACAGAACCAGGTCAGTCGATAGTTTTGAACCAGAGGGGGAGCAGGAGTCATGATCCTTCGTATTTCTCGCATGATCTTTATCGCTATCTCCGCAGCTGCGCTATTACTTTTTGGTGCACCAGCAAGCCTGTTCTCAGCTGGTGTTGTGAAGTCAAAGGTTCACGAGGTTAGCGCAAGAGATTTACAAGTGACCTGTTCAGGCCCAGCAATTCTTGCCGGTGGTGCGACCGGTACTTCGGTCACAGGTTTCAAACGTTTAGGGTCAGCAAGTATTTCTCTTACTTACTCAGCCGCCTCCGCAACTTCCCTGAAACTATTTGATGGCAACTATGTTGCAGGCTATGGGGTTCGTCAGGATCTTTTCAAGGGGCTTGGCAACACTGGTTCCCTCACTGTCATCGATAAAACTGGAACAACAGCTCAAGGATCAGCACTGCTTACCGCTAACCAGATTCAGTTAGCTGATAACAAGAACATCAAAGGCTTGTTAGCTGCTCCTTGTCTCAGAGCGCAATCAGAGTTCTGGTTGGTTGGCGGATCGAGTATGACTGGTCGTGAATCACTACTGATTCTCAATAACCCAACCCAGGTTGATGCAACTGTTGATCTTGAAATCTTCACTGAGAACGGTTCCTCCCACAGTTCTGGGCTATCTGGCATTGCTGTTGCAGCCAAGAAGACCACAGTCATTCCACTAGCGTCCTTCGTGCTCAGGTCGCAGTCGATAGTTGTTCATGCCACTAGTCGTGGTGGGTCTATTACTGCTCTCATACAACAGAAGAGTGTTCGTGGAACAAGAGCTTCCGGTGCCGATTATGTAGCACCTGCACCGCTAGCTAATACTTTCAATGTCTTGCCAGGCATCTTGGTAAGAGGTTCTAAAGATGCTGCGAAGTATAGAAAAACTTCTGACCAATACTCAGATGTGCAACATCTACTTAGAGTTTTTGTGCCTGGCAGTGTCGATGCAAATCTCACCTTGCAAGTCTTAGGTAGCGATAAGCAAACTTTCGGAACAGTGCTTTCGGTCAAAGCTGCGGCCGGTAAGGTAACTGACTTTGAAATCAAGGGACTCAAAGACGGCGATTACTTTGCATACCTAGATTCCGATGTTGCTGTTCAATCTTCGATACGTCTAGTCAGAGCGCGAGCAAGTACTGATCGTTTTGTTGATTTCGCTTGGGTAAATAGTGCGGAAGGTTTCCTCACCCCTAGATACATTGCTGTTCCTAAAGCTGGTATCTCAAAACTTTCGATAGTTAATCCAAGCAATAAGGCAACAACAGTTTTAATCAAGATTGGCGCAGCCACAGTCAAGCGAACAATTGCAGCAGGTTCTGATGCCGTAATTAGGGCAACACCTGGCATGTCAATCGGAATCATTCCAAGCGATAAAGCTGTTTATGCAAACTTGGTTATCGATGTTGATGGGCGGGTAGCGGTTTTACCAGTGCTCGATGATAAGAACATCAGCGGTCAAGTAAAAGTTAGTATCCACTAACTCTCTGGTTCATCACCAAAGATCAGTTCCCAAGGTTCTTTGCCAATTAGCTCTCCCGCCGCTTCAAAGACATGGTGTTCAATTCGAACTCGTTCTTCGGTTGGCGAACTGTTTGGATTCTGATCTAAGCGAAGTATCGGTAACCGATAGATGACTATGGTCATACTCTCTGGTCTTGCCGCCCAGCGCTTTACATAGGTTGAGTTCACACCAAGTATCGGTGCATCAAGTATTTGGTATTCCAACGAACCAAGTTCCAAAGGCCAGCGTTCTCTTAGGTAATCACAGGTGGAACTAACGATAGAAGCGAACTGGTCTTGGCTTGAGCCACCTGTTCGATAGAGCGCTCCGGATAGGGAATGTCTGATGCCACGACCGTGCCGGTCTCTGCTGGTAGGTCTTGGCCTCATGCTGTCATTGTATTCTTTAACTTTGTTGAGAGGTATGGCCGCTAATGAGTTTGAACTGGGATGCAATAGTCAAAACCTACGATGTTCGAGGTTTGGTTGGTATTGACCTAACCGAGGATGTTGTTGAAGCCCTTGCCGCTGGGTTCATTGATGAGCTAGCAATCTCTGGCCAATCAGTTGTTGTCGGTCACGACATGCGTGACTCATCTCCTTTGTTTGCAGCAGCCTTTGCTCGAGGTGCACAAAAGCGAGGAGCAAACGTCATCTCTATTGGTCTTTGCTCAACTGATGAGTCTTACTTTGCTTCGGGGGATATGAACTTAGCTGCAGCGATGTTTACTGCAAGCCACAACCCAGCAAGCTATAACGGCATTAAGTTCTCAAGACCAGGTGCTAGAGGTATTTCTTTAGATACCGGTCTTGCTGCTATTCGTGATCGTGCCAAAGTCTTTTTAGCTGAAGGTATCGAAGAGGTTGCAACTCCTGGCAGTTATTCAACCAAAGATGTCTTAGCTGACTATGCAGCCTACCTGCGTCAGTTGGTTGATCTCTCTCAAGTCAAGCCAATGCGTGTTGTCGTTGATGCTGCTAACGGTATGGGTGGGCTTACTGTTCCTGCTGTTCTATCAACTGCTGCTGGTTTAGCTAAATTACCGATTGAAATTATCGACATGTATTTCGAATTAGATGGAACTTTTCCTAACCATGAAGCAAACCCGTTAGAGCCAGCAAACCTGGTTGATCTGCAGAAAGCAGTTGTCGAGCACAAGGCTGATTTAGGTTTGGCTTTTGATGGCGATGCTGATCGTTGTTTTGTTATTGATGAAAATGGTGACCCGGTAACCCCTAGTGCTGCTGCAGCTATGGTTGCTCGTCGTGAGATCGCCAGAGTTAGGGCACTAGGAACTCAAACGGATATCACTGTTTTGTATAACTTGATTACATCCAGAGTGGTTGCTGAAGTGATTGAGGCCGATGGAGCTAAGGGTGAACGAACCAAGGTTGGTCATTCACTGATCAAAGATCGCATGGCTGATACCAATGCGATCTTCGGCGGGGAACATTCAGCGCACTATTACTTCAGAGATTTCTGGGGAGCAGATAATGGCATGTTGGCTGCCATGCACGTGCTGGCTGAGTTCGGTTCGCAACCTGAATCCTTAAGTGCTATCGCTCGGCAATACAACCCTTACTTCCTATCCGGGGAGATCAACTCAAAGGTCGAGGATGTTGCTGCGGCTAAGGCCAGGGTCGAAGAAGCTTTTGCCGATAGAGCGAGTTTTGATTACTTTGATGGCATTACGGTAAAGGGAACTGACGATAACGGAGCATGGTGGTGGTTCAATGTTCGAGCCTCAAACACTGAGCCGCTACTGCGTCTGAATGTTGAAGCCAAGGACCAAACCAGCATGGAAGCGATTAGGGACGAAGTCCTAGGGCTAATCCTTAGATAACGTTTTGGTTTCTAAGAGGACGTATTTAGGGCGATAATAGAGCAATGAACGCCTCAACCAAGTCCACAGATACCCGTATCGATCACAAAGTCGCTGACCTAGGTCTAGCCGATTACGGCAGACACCTAATCCGTTTGGCTGAGAACGAGATGCCAGGACTGATGGCTCTTCGTGAAGAGTTCGGTCCACTACAGCCACTTCGTGGAGCTCGTATTGCGGGATCTCTGCACATGACTATTCAGACTGCTGTACTTATTGAAACTTTGGTATCTCTGGGGGCTAAAGTTCGTTGGGCTTCATGCAATATTTTCTCTACCCAAGACGAGGCAGCAGCTGCCTCAGTTGTTGGTCCGCACGGAACTGTTCAAGCACCTAAAGGTGTTCCAGTTTTTGCTTGGAAAGGTGAATCACTAGAAGAGTACTGGTGGTGCACTGAGCGCATTTTTGACTGGACTGAAGAAGCTATGGCTGAAGGTGCCGATTACATCGGTCCTAACATGATCCTTGACGATGGCGGCGATGCAACTCTGCTAGTTCACAAGGGAAGAGAATTCGAATTAGCTGGATCAGTTCCACCAGCAGGTTTGGAAGATAACGATGAGTATCGTGTGATCCTTGCTTTGCTTGCTGAGCAGTTCAAACTTTCCAACAACCGTTTCACTCGTATTGCAGAAGAGATCTACGGTGTTACTGAAGAAACCACCACTGGGGTGAAGCGTCTTTACGAAATGTTCAAGCGTGGCACTTTGTTGTTCCCAGGTATCAACGTCAATGACTCAGTTACCAAATCTAAGTTTGATAACAAGTATGGAATTAGACACTCACTACCAGATGGTCTAAACCGTGCAACTGACATTCTTATCGGCGGTAAGACTGTGTTTATTGCCGGTTACGGTGATGTTGGTAAAGGTGCAGCTGAAGCCATGCGTGGTCAGGGTGCTCGTGTAATCATTTCTGAAGTTGACCCGATCTGTGCTTTGCAGGCAGCGATGGATGGATTCCAAGTCACCACTATTGATCGAGTGGTGAGCGATATTGATTTCTTTGTTACCGGTACCGGTAACGCAGGAATTATCAGAGCAGAACATATCTTGAAGATGAAGCACCTTGCGGTTATTGCTAACATCGGTCACTTCGATAATGAAGTTGACATGGATGGCATCGCACGCATCCCTGGTATCAAAAAGATTGAAGTAAAGCCTCAGGTTCACGAGTGGCAACTAACCAATGGCAACTCAGTTCTTATCCTCTCCGAGGGAAGACTGATGAACCTTGGTAACGCTACCGGCCACCCATCTTTTGTCATGAGCACATCCTTTAGCAACCAGGTATTAGCTCAGATCGAGCTTTTCACCAAGAGGTCGGAATACCCTATCGGCGTCTATATCTTGCCTAAACACTTGGACGAGAAAGTAGCTCGTCTGCACTTGGATGCTTTGGGAGTTGAATTAACTGAACTCTCAGGCGATCAAGGTCGCTATATTGGTGTGGAGCCAAACGGTCCATTCAAACCGGATCACTACAGATACTAGAAAGTTGTATGAATGTATAAACTCCTGATAGTTGAAGACGATGATGCTCTAAGAGAGCAACTCGAAATTGGTCTCACAGCAAGTGGGTTTGAGGTTTGCTTTGCAGCAACTGGACTCGAGGCCATCCCAGCTTTCGAAAAGAACAAGCCTGACCTAATCCTTCTTGACCTGATGTTGCCTGGTAAGAACGGTATCGAGATTTGCACCGAGATTCGTCGTACCTCAGGGGTACCAATCATCATGTTGACTGCAAGAACAGATGATCAAGACATGATTCGTGGTCTTGAAGCAGGTGCAGATGACTATGTCACTAAGCCATACAAGATTGAAATCTTAGTTTCAAGAATCAAGGCAAGATTGCGTCCAATCAAAGATAGCCAGCACACCATCATCAAGATTGGTTCTGTTGAGATGGATACTCTAAGCCATGAAGTTCGTAAGGGTGATAAGAAGATTGCTCTGACTCCACTTGAATTTAAGTTGTTGCTTACTCTTGCCTCACATCCAAATGAAGTTTTCTCAAGAGAGATGCTCTTGGAGCAGGTTTGGGAATACACCTACAAAGCGGATACTCGTTTGGTTAACGTGCACGTGCAGAGACTTCGTTCCAAGATTGAAGAGGATCAGGAAGATCCGAAGCTCGTTCTTACCGTTCGCGGTTGGGGCTACAAAGCTGGACCTGAGTAAATGTTTTTCAGCCGCATCGCTAAGGCGGCTCTAGACCGGTTCAGGTCTTCGCTGCAGATTCGAGCACTGGTTTATACGGTTGCTCTATCTGGCTCCGCTCTAATCGTTTTAGGTGGAGTGCTCAGCGTCTCAATCGGTAATGGTTTATTCAGCACCAGAACCGAGCATGCAATTATTGAAAGCAATCGCGCCAAGTTCGCCGTTGCCAGGTTATTCGATGGCGTATCGGGGGATAACAGCTGGCGACTTGAGCAAACAATTGAAAGCGTTGTAACAGAACTTGAATCAATCGGTGTCTCGCAAACAAGACGAGTCGCCTTCCTGCACGCAACAACTCAGCCAAACCTACTGAACCTGCCGGACCAAAGTTCAGCTGGTCTTGATCTGGGTCTAATCACCAAAGAGTTTAGGAAACTAGTTAGATCTGAACCAACCGTTCAGTCGCAAACCATTCAGGTGATGCGCGGAACGGATTCAGTGCCAGCTATTTTGATTGGTCAGCGATTTACCTTGCCTGGCGGGCACCGCTATGAATTGTATTTGGTCTATGACCTTTATGACGAGCAGCAAACCTTGGCTTTTGTGCAAAGAACACTTGTTCTTGGTGGCTTGGTGACCTTGATGATTATTGGTTTCTTCTCGTTCTTAGTTACCAGTTGGTTGGTAAAACCAGTTCAAGACGCAGCTGAGGCTAGTGAGCTAATTGCTAGCGGAGATCTGGATAGGCGACTAACCGTCAGAGGAACTGATGTTGCTGCAGTACTAGCGCGTTCCTTCAATCACATGGCCGACAGTCTGCAAGAGAAAATTAGAGCACTTGGAGAACTATCCAAGATGCAGCAACGCTTTGTTTCTGATGTTTCCCATGAACTTAGAACCCCACTAACCACCATGAAGTTATCGGCAGATTACCTTTATGGCGAGAAGGATGGCTTCCCAGATCCTGCAAGACGATCAGTTGAGATACTGCATGGCCAGATGGATAGATTTGATATTTTGCTTGCCGATCTTTTGGAAATATCCCGCTATGACTCAGCCGGGGTTAGCGCTGAATTTGAAGTTAGAGACATGAATGGTTTGGTTGGGTCCTCGTTAGCTTCTATTCAACAATTTGCTGATTCCAAAGGCGTATACCTAGAAGCAGATATTCCAAGTGGAGCCGTCCAGTGTGAGGTTGATGCAAGAAGAATAGATCGTATTCTCAATAACCTGCTGACCAACGCTATTGAACACAGTGAAGGAAAACCAATCAAGATCCGTGTTGCTCAAAATGATAGGGCAGTTGCGGTAAGCGTTACCGATAACGGCATTGGTATGAACGAGAGTGAATTGAAACAAGCCTTCAATAGATTCTGGCGAGCAGACCCTTCACGTAAGAGAACTACCGGTGGAACAGGTTTAGGTCTAGCGATTTCTATTGAAGATGCTCAGCTGCACAACGGAAAACTAGAAGTAACTGCAGAGCCTGGAGTCGGAGCTTGTTTTAGATTAACAATTCCAAAGCGTCAAGATGTTATCGAGTTTGTTTCACCATTGCCGCTAGCTGTTGACAAAGCCTAAAGTTTTCACAACTAAATCAAATTAGGTTTGCAATAAAAGTTTCAAAGACATAATGACCTGATGTCAAAACTTTTAGATCTCTTACTTCCAACACCTTGTATTTTGTGCCAGAAGCCAGGTGCAGCCATGTGTAGTAAATGTGTAAGAAGCTTTGATATTCAAAGAAGTAATTTAGCTAAAGGTGCGCTTGCTGGATATTCCTTTTGTGATTATTCAACTCAGTCAGCTGCAGTTGTGAACGCAATTAAGGAACAAGGCCAAACCAGTCTTATAAAGTTCATGGCTGAATTTATGTTGAGTAACTGGCCGCAAGAATATCGAGAAGTAGTGCTAGTACCGATTCCTTCGACGAACAAGAATCTCAAACAAAGAGGTTTCTCTCACACTGAGATATTGGCGAACCAGCTCTCAAGAAATCTAGGTTCGGTCAAGGTTGCCACCTTGCTCAAATCAGCCAAGCCAAGATCTGATCAGGTCGGGCTCTCTTTTGCCGAACGTGAGCAGAATCTGATTGGAGCTTTCAAGGGGGATTTGAGGGGCTTTCAGGGCAAAAGGGTCTCAGTAGTCCTGATTGACGATGTATTCACCTCAGGAGCAACCCTGGCTCAGGCATGGAGCACGCTAGAGGAATTAGGGGTACCTGTAGTTGGATTCTGCGTATTTGCCCAGATAACCCCTAGAAAGCCCTTCTTTACAGGGCAGGAGCGCCTTAGCTAAGGTCAGTCTAAGATTATAAGGAATCCCCCGAAAGAGCGTTTGGAGCTTAACTTGGCATCAATAGTTGATCGTTTGCTACGAGCAGGTGAAGGCAAGGTTCTTGCCAAACTTCGTTCCATCGTCACCCAGGTGAACGCCCTAGAGGAAAGCTTCATAGCTCTAAGTGATGAGGACTTGCTTCATGAGACCGCTTCCCTTCGTGAGCGTTACATCGCAGGCGAAACCCTAGATGACTTACTGCCAGAAGCCTTCGCATCTGTTCGTGAAGCATCAAGACGAACTCTCGGTATGCGTCCATTCGATGTTCAAATCATGGGTGGAGCAGCACTGCACCTAGGCAACATTGCTGAAATGAAGACCGGTGAAGGTAAGACTCTTGTTGCTACCTTGCCGGCATATCTCAACGCCATTGCTGGTCGCGGTGTTCACGTTATTACTACTAACGATTACCTGGCTGAGTATCAGGGTGAATTGATGGGTCGCGTTTATCGTGCCCTAGGCATGTCAACTGGAATCATTCTTTCCGGTCAGGCTCCAGACGAAAGACGCGAGCAGTATCTAGCTGACATCACCTATGGAACCAACAACGAATATGGTTTTGATTACCTAAGAGATAACATGGCGCAGAGCGCTGGAGATCTAGTGCAGCGCGAACACTTCTATGCGATTGTCGATGAAGTTGACTCCATCTTGATTGATGAGGCTAGAACGCCTTTGATTATTTCCGGTCCTGCATCGGGTGAAGCTAACCGTTGGTTCAATGAGTTCTCGAAGATCGTTGAAAAACTTCAGCCGGTTATCGACTATGAAGTTGATGAGAAAAAGCGCACCGTTGGAATCTTAGAACCAGGTATCACCAAGGTGGAAGATTACCTAGGTATTACCAACCTCTATGAAGCAGCTAACACTCCGCTGATCTCTTTCCTTAATAACTCAATTAGAGCTAAGGCACTTTTCAAGCGTGACAAAGACTATGTAGTGATGAACGGTGAAGTGCTAATCGTTGATGAGCACACCGGTCGTATTCTTGAGGGCCGTCGATACAACGAAGGTATTCACCAGTCGATTGAAGCTAAAGAAGGTGTTCAGGTTAAAGCTGAGAACCAAACTCTAGCTACCGTTACTTTGCAGAACTACTTCAGGTTGTATAAGAAGCTCTCCGGTATGACCGGTACAGCTGCTACAGAAGCTGCTGAATTCATGAGCACATACAAGCTCGGTGTTGTTCCTATCCCAACTAACAAACCAATGGTTCGTATCGATCAATCAGATTTAATCTATAAGAACGAAGCCGTGAAGTTTGCCATGGTGGTTGAAGACATTGCTGCTCGTCACGCAACTGGTCAACCTGTTCTAGTTGGAACTACCAGCGTTGAAAAGAGCGAGTATCTATCCAAGCTCCTTGCTAAGCGTGGAGTTAGACATGAAGTTCTAAACGCTAAGAACCACGCTCGTGAAGCAGCCATTGTTGCCCAGGCTGGTCGCCTAGGTTCAGTAACTGTTGCTACCAACATGGCTGGACGTGGAACTGACATCATGCTCGGTGGTAACTCTGAGTATCTAACCTTCGAAGCTTTACAGAAGCGCGGTCTTGATTCAGTTGAAAAGCCTGAAGAGTATGAAAAGGCTTGGGCTGAAACCTATGAAAAGACCAAAGAGCAGGTAGCAATTGAAGCTGACAAGGTTGTTGCCGTTGGTGGTTTGTATGTTCTTGGAACAGAGCGTCACGAGTCACGTCGCATTGATAACCAGCTTCGTGGTCGTTCTGGTCGTCAAGGTGACCCAGGTGAGTCAAGGTTCTATCTGTCCCTTACCGATGATCTGATGCGTCTATTCAACTCAGGTGCAGCTGCAGCTTTGATGAATAGAAGCAACATTCCTGATGACATGGCAATCGAATCAGGGGTAGTTAGCAAAGCGATTGCTTCTGCTCAATCTCAGGTTGAAGCTCGAAACGCTGAAATTCGTAAAAACGTTTTGAAGTATGACGATGTTCTGAACCGTCAGCGTGAAGCTATTTACTCTGACCGCAGACACATCCTTGCCGGTGATGACCTAACCGGCCGTGTCGACACTTTCCTTGAAGATGCCATCACAACAATCGTTGATTCTCAGATTGTTGATAATGCTGGTGTTGACTGGGATCTTGAAGGTCTTTGGAAAGATTTGAAGACCATCTACCCGATTGAGTTAACTGTTGATGAAGTTCTAACTGAAGCTGGAACTCGTTCCAAACTAACCAGAGCTTGGTTGACAAGAGAGATTCTTGCTGATGCTCGTATCGCATACAGCAAACGAACTGACTCTGTCGGTGAAGCTCCTATGCATGAACTTGAAAGAAGAGTTGTTCTTTCTGTTCTTGATAGAAAGTGGCGAGATCACTTGTATGAGATGGATTACCTCAAAGAAGGTATTGGTCTTCGTGCGATGGCTCAACGTGATCCACTAGTTGAATATCAGCGTGAGGGCTTCAACATGTTTACCCAGATGATGGGAAGCATCAAAGAAGAGTCAATTGGTTTCCTATTCAACCTAGATGTTCAGGTTGAAACTCCAGCTCCTGCAATCAACCCAGCTAACCTAACCTTCTCAGCTCCTAGTGAAGATGGTGTTGCCGAGGTGAAGGCTAAAGATGACAAGCCAGATAACAGTGAGGGTAGTTCCTTCTTCAAGAAGTAACTAAAGCACTGCAACGCTTTTGGCACGCCAACGGTTGTTATATGCCTCCAGGCGTATGGCTACCGCTCTTGCTCGGCCGCGATTGTGAACAATGACAACACCTTCGATTACCCCTGCTCTTGGGCTAAATGTCGAGATCTTGCCGATGGCTAGATTGGGTCTTAGTTCTCTGATTTGACTCTGTGACCTCGCTCTTGAGGCTGCTAGAGCTTTCTGTTTCAACTGCTGGTAAACCCCGTCAGTAAGCCACCTAGCGCTTTGTTCCACGTCTCTAATCCCGGCAAGAGTCTCGATAACCGCTTGAGCCAGAAAAGCCAAGACCGGGGAAGGATCGCCTAGCTCTTTGGAGGTAACAATGGTTGCCCCAAAATACTCATCGGATTCGATTGGGGTGGCAGCAGTCCTGCGACTGGTTGATGGAACAGACATTAAAAGACAACTTCCCCCCATACATGAATAGAGATAAGTTACCGAAAGATAGCCAAATCGCCTAATCGGAAACATGC
>Ga0209088_10002547_pt1 | contig 11113 bp, 11 predicted proteins | sample S_140625_EF_Meta_FD_187324 | JGI IMG/M metagenome (GOLD analysis project Ga0209088, IMG submission 187324) | Freshwater microbial communities from Lake Simoncouche, Canada to study carbon cycling - S_140625_EF_MetaG (SPAdes) (version 2) | ecosystem: Environmental > Aquatic > Freshwater > Lake ...
GCTGAAGAACGGTGATTTCGTGCAGGTGATCACCTCAAAGAGTGCCCATCCCAGCCTGGATTGGCTCAATTTTGTCGCCACCCCCACGGCCCGCAATCGGATCCGTGCTTGGTACAAGCGCAGTCACCGCCAGGACAACATTGTGCGCGGCACTGAGATGCTGGAGCGGGAGTTGGGCCGCGATGGCCTTGATGCCCTGCTCAATGGTGAGGCCCTTGCCCGGGTGGCCCGGCGCTGCAATCTGGTGGGCACCGAAGACCTGTTAGCGGCCATCGGTTTTGGTGGGGTGACCCTGCAGCAGGTCGTCAATCGGCTGCGGGAGGAGGTGCGACTGGCCACCGAGGCGTTGGCGGCGCCCCCCAGCAACGAAGAAGTGGCCGCTGGGGTCGTGGCCCGCAAGGAGTCAGCGACACTGCCCCATCTGCCCAGCAGTGGCAGCCCGATCTTGGGGGTCGAGGGTTTGGAATATCGGCTGGGAGGCTGCTGCAGCCCCCTGCCTGGGGAGGCGATTGTGGGTTCGGTTGCCCTCGGCAATCACGGCATCACCATCCACCGCCAGGATTGCAGCAACGTGGCCCAAGTGCCGGTGGAGCGCCGCTTGCCTGTGCGCTGGAATGGGCCGGTGGAGGGCCAGCAACGGCGTTACCCGGTACGGCTACGCATTGAGGTTCTCGATCGGGTGGGGGTGCTGAAAGATATCCTCACCCGTCTTTCCGATCACCGCATCAATGTCAGCGATGCCCGGGTACGCACCAGTGCCGGTAAGCCGGCCCGCATCGATCTACGGGTTGAATTGCATAGTGCCAACCAACTGCGCGACACGATGGACCAGATCCGTTCGATGGCGGATGTGCTGGATTTGGCCCGGACGGGGATTGGTTGAAACGACTCGACGTAGATGTAATTGATTTCTTAACTTGGTTTGGCTCAAGATTGACCCCTAGCTTGTACGACCTATCGCCCGAGAGGCTTTGCTTAGGGCTCGCTGCACCAAACTAGATCGGATTTGCTTGGGTTCGTCATCCATGGGAACCTGGGCCCAGGGCGATTGGGCTAGAAACTGACGGTAGCGATCCTTCCAGGGATTTGTGCAGCGATGATTCCATGGTTTTGCCATGCCCCCACCGGCAAAGTGAATGATTGCAGGGGAATCATGGGCTTGTTGCTCTTCTTGGCTGAGGATGCCACCACGCTCCTCCATCCAGGCTTGATCAAGACCCCAAAGGTGTGACATGGCATTCCAGCGTTGGTGCAACAGCAGGACACGCTTTTCAAAAAGATGGTTGAGAACATCCTGATCCCAATTATTGAGTTTATCTCCATTCTCTATGGCATAGGCCATGCCCCTTTCGAGTACATTGGCCTTTCGCCAGGCATCGAGGTCAATCAGCATCATGCCGGCATTAAAATAGGGAGAGTCGGCATCCATTTCAAGCCGTTCCCTTTGCATATCTAGATTGCGATCGGTTACGGCGGCAAGGGAATGCCCCTCGAACGGGGTTTCCCATAGCTCCCGCAGTGAACCATTGATTACCACATCGGAATCAATGAAAAGGGCGCGGTTGATTACGGGAGGCAGGATGGATGGAAGAAGTAGTCTGAAATAGGTTGCAATACTGATGTGGCCTGATACGGGAAAACTACTGAGCAGGCGAGGTTCCACCTGTAGCAGAGATAAAGAAGGCAGAAATTCGCCAAGATACCCAACAAATTTAGCCCTTTCTTTGGGGTCTAGGGCTTCGTGAATGATATAGACACTTAAGTCTTCCTCTGGATTGCCCTCGCGAAGAGTTCTCAGCATTACGGCACAATGCCGAATATAATTATTGTCGATTGTGCAGACGATGTCCATGGGTAAGGGCCTTATGCCTCAATGCTATCAAGCGGCTCTGGCAGGCCATAGATCAGCAGGATGAATGGGGTCCTCTCCAGGCCTGGATGGCCTGGACCGTGGTTGAAGCAAGGGCTGAACGGTGAGCATCTGCCCATCGGAGCGGGGGCGCTGGTGTCTGCTGTTACATCCGTACTGGGGCGCCATCCCTAGAAAACGTCGATCGAATTGTTTCCCGTCCCTACGCCTTCGGTGATATGACCTCTGAACAGGCTGCCCAGCTGATCGACAACACCCTCGACTTGGTGCATCAGCGCCTGCTGGACCTGGAATCCCAGTCGTTGCGGGCTGAGCAGAACGCCTTGGCGGCCGAATTCCGCGAATGGCGCCAGCCGATCAATGGCCACATCGACCTGATGGTCTTTCCTGGGCTGACTAATTCTTGAATGATTTGCCTCCTGAACCGCCCAGGCTCACCCCCAGTGCGAATCTCACTGCTGCGGTGTTGCCAGCCGCCGCCGGCGGTGTTGGAGCCACTGCCTGTAGCCCACACCGCTGGCTACGGCAAGCAGCCCACCTATCAAAACCGAGCCCAGGATCAGCCGACTGGAGAAGGCCCAGCCCAGGCCGGCCAGATTGTTGGGGTTGAGATCCTTGAGCTGCAAGCCGGCCGGCCCCGGCCCCAGCAACAGCGTTCCCAGCTGATAGCTGAGCCAAAACAGCGGCAGGTTGGTGATGGGGTTGCTGATCCAGGTGCCTGCCATCGCCAAGAACTTGTTGCCGCGCATGGTGCTGGCCAGCCCCAAGCTCACGAGCATCTGTAATCCAAAGATCGGCAGGCAGCCGATGAATACCCCGATCGCCAGCCCCCAGGCCTGGTGGCGGGGGCTGCCCTCCTGGCGCCGCATCCAGGTGATGGCCTTGCGCAGGTTCTGGTGCAACCTGCGGCGCCAGATCCGCAAGGGGCGCCAGCGGCCGCCCAACACTTTCGTTCTGGCGGGGCCCACGGGCCGCGCTGGCGGCCGAGACTGGCTCTGAAGACGGGGCATGAAGGCTGTGGGCGCTGCAACATCCGGTGAAGGATCTGACCCTAAGGAGCTCCGGGGCCGTTTGGTTGCTGCTGGGGACACCATCGCCGCCATCGCCACCGCCGTGGCCCCGGGTCAGGGGAGTGTGGCGATTGTGCGGCTGTCGGGCCCCCAGGCCGAGGCCATCGGCAGGCGGCTGTTTCAGGCGCCGGGCCAGCAGGAGTGGGCCAGCCACCGGGTGCTCTATGGCCATGTGGTGGAGCCAAACAGCGGTGAACGGTTGGATGAAGCCCTGCTGCTGCTGATGCGGGCGCCGCGCAGCTTCACCCGCGAAGATGTGGTGGAGTTGCACTGCCACGGCGGCCTGGTGGCGGTGCGCAGGGTGCTGAGGGCGGTGCTGGACGCCGGGGCCCGGCTGGCGGCGCCGGGGGAATTCAGCCAGAGGGCTTTTCTAAATGGCCGCCTCGATCTGACCCGGGCTGAGGCGATCGCCGAGATGATCGGGGCCCGAGGGCAAAGGGCGGCCCAGCTGGCGATGGCCGGCCTGGAGGGGGGATTGCAGCGCCGCATCAATGATTTGCGGGAGCGCTTGCTCGACCAGCTGGCCGAACTGGAGGCGCGGCTGGATTTCGAGGAGGATCTACCCCCCCTGCAGCCCGAGGCCGTGATTCAAGGCTTGCAGGGTGTGCGGGCCGAGCTGCAGGATTTGGTGCGGGAGGCGGAGCAGGGCCAGCGCCTGCGCGAGGGTTTGCGGGTGGCGATTGTGGGTCGCCCCAATGTGGGCAAATCGACGCTGCTGAATCGCCTCAGCCGCCAGGACCGGGCGATCGTGACCGATCTTCCCGGCACCACCCGCGACCTGCTCGAAAGCGAGCTGGTGCTCGAAGGGGTGCCCCTCACCCTGGTGGACACCGCCGGCATCCATGCCACCGATGATCTGGTGGAGCGGCTGGGCATCGGCCGCAGCCAGGGCGCCCTGGCGGCAGCCGATGCGGTGCTGCTGGTCTTTGATGTGGCATCTGGCTGGGGCCCTGCCGATCAACGGGTGCGGGAGCTGGTGCCCGCTGGGGTGCCGTTGCTGCTGGTGGGCAACCAGTGCGACCGCTGCGGCCTGGAGGCTGGGGTGGTGGAGGCTGGGGGCGTGGAGGTTGGAGTTGGGGATGGCGCAGTTGTTGAGGCCGCAGCTCCCGCCCAGGTGTTGATCAGCGCCCTCAACGGCGCCGGCGAGACGGAGCTTGGCCAGATGTTGCTGCAATGCTGCGGCGCCAGTGCCAGCGAGGGATTGCAGGTGGCCCTCAACGATCGCCAACGCCAGCTGGCCGCCGCCGCCGCCGAATCCCTGCAGCGCAGCCTGGAGGCCGCCGCCGACGGCCTGCCCTGGGATTTCTGGACGATCGACCTGGCCGCCGCCGCCGCCACCCTGGGCGAAATCACCGGCGAGACCGTCACCGAGGCGGTGCTGGATCGAGTGTTTTCGCGGTTTTGTATTGGCAAGTGAGGGGGGGGCTTGCGCCCCCTGGGATCTCCACGCTGATCTCAGCAGCCCACCAATGGCTGGATGCGCTCCAGCTCGTCGGCCAGATCGGCACTGGCCAATTCCGTGTCATGGGCGGCCTGGGCACGCAACCAATAACCGGGACTAAGTCCCAGCACGCGGCAGAGCCGCAGGTCGGTGTCGGCGGTGATCACCCGCTGGCCGGTGATGATCTCGCTGATGCGGGAGGCGGGCACGCCGATCGCTTTGGCCAGGCGGTAATGGCTAGTTCCCGGCGGGTTCGAGGAACTCCTCTGCAAGGCCTGGACTACTTTTTGTGGCCTGTATCTAGGGACTACTGAAAAAGCCAAATCGATTGCCGTGCAGCTTGTTTCAGGCATCGAGATCCGATAAACTTGCGTCGAACAGGGCAATTGACGATTGCTGTAACTGCTGATCGCTGCATATGTATCGCAAGCACCACAACGGGCAACTCTCAATCGAGAAGTTTCATGTGCCTTTTGGCGGCACGTTAGACCCGGAGAACCGCTGGGTACTTTTCGCCTCGCTGTTGCCATCAGTCGAGGTAGAAGAGGCATTCGCCCCTCAATTCAGCTCCACAACTGGGGCACCGGCAAAGCCTGCACGCCTGGCTTTTGGTGCACTGTTCATCAAGCAGCGACTTGGCTTAAGCGACGAGGAGACTGTTGAGCAGATCCGAGAAAATGCTTATATACAGTTTTTTCTTGGCTTTGCCGGCTATTCGAGCAAAACACCATTTGATCCATCGATGATGGTTCATTTCCGCAAGCGATTCTCGGAAGAAGATCTCAGTCGAATCACTGAACTGATCGTAGAGCGCGGTAAAGCTATGGTCATGGAGGCTGGGGCATCAACAGCAGAAGAGGACAACTCTGACGATCCAGGTGCCAGTGCTGACAACCAGTTATCACTCGAAGACCTTGTGAAGCCTGCTGATTGGCCAGAGGATAAGAATTGGGGTACGCTCACCATAGATGCCTCATGTACACCAGCCGACATCACCTACCCAACAGATTTGAAGTTATTGAAGCGAGAGAATCGACCGAACGAATCATCGATGATCTCATAGAGAAATGGTCAGGCTTTGGAAGCCATCGTCCACGTTATGATCACGGCAAAGCGCGCGCAAACTTCCTCAATGTTGCTAAACAGAAGAAGCCTCGTCGCCGTAAAATCACAGCAGCAATTCGCCGACAACTCGAATACCTGCAGCGAAATCTAGGTGCCATTGACGCCCTGATCGCTTCTGGGGCAATGCTTTCGGATCTCAAGACCCATTGGTGGCAGAAACTTTTAGTGATTAGCGAGCTATACCGCCAACAATGTATTCTGCTCTACAACAATACGCGTAGCATTCCCGACCGAATTGTGAACTTGGTTCAGCGTTAGGTTTGTCCCATCGCTCGTGGCAAGGCAAGGGCCGCCTTTGAATTCGGCGCCCTAGCCCGTAGGGCTTCTGCTTGCGGTAGATCAGTGTTTCTGTAAGGAATGGTTATGTCTTCCTGCACAGAATTAGCTGGGATCCTTACAATGAATCTGAGGATCTGATTCCACAAGCCAAAAAGTACAAGCAAGAATATGGTTGTTACCCCGAGAGAATCTGTGCTGACCGCAGCTACATCAACACCAAGAATAGAAACTTTTGCACGAGGAACAACATACGGCTATCAGGCAAGAGTTTAGGGAGACCGCCGATTAATCCCGTTATCAATGAGACCCACAAGCAGCAGCTCAGCGCAGACCAGCGCAGGCGGAACGAGGTTGAGGGAGTATTTGGCTCTGGGAAGCGGAAGTATTCGCTCAAGCTGATCATGGCTCGGCTTGCGAAAGGTGCTGAAACCTCAATCTCGATGTCGTTTCTGGTGATGTGTGCCGAGAAAATCCGGAGGCTCCTCCGCCTCTTTTTTTACTTTATTTCTGCTTGGTTTTACGCATGGCAGCGGCCCGCATCCTCATGGATGGTGCTTATGCACATTTGGCGGCTTGTTACAAGCGAACCACTGATAACCGCATAGTCAAACTGAATGGTTGTCTGACACCTGGCCCTTGGCTTAAATCAAGCTGCCTGGCTGGTTACTTTTTTCAGGAATCCCCAATTACATCACGCTCGTGCGGTATTTGCTTTTCGTGGGCGCCTCAACACATGCTATGTGGGGATGCGCTGACCTGGACATGATTGTCAACTGCAGTTGACCATCCTATCATAGAGATTAGCAAACTTGCTTGATAGCGCACATGTACGAACAATTTGGCCCAGTTGTCAATCACGCGACTCGAAGCGTAAAGTTTAACCTCTTTTTTCCAGATAGCTCAAAAGATGTCTTGCAATACGGAAGAGGTGGCCTCCCAAGAATAAAGGAAGTCCGCATACCTGGCACATTCAACGCAAGCCAATGGGATGTAGCCCAAGCCCCCAGGATGACACTAGAGGAGCATCCCAAGGGACTTCTGTATACATTTTCGACGACCTTGCCTAACGACGGCTTTTACCAATACAAGTATTATGTTGAGTTTGAGAATGGCCAGACACGTTGGGTTAATGATCCATGCACTAAATACGGCGCTCGCTTGGACGGCAAGGACAACTCCGGTTTTGTGATTGGCGGTCAAGTCGTAGAGAATGTTGCGCCCATTCCAAATCGGATTAGCCCACAAGATCTCATCATTTACGAAATGATGATTGATGACTTTACCGCCGAGATTCCGGGAGATCACTCATTAATGAACAAACTTGAGGTGGTGCAAGCCAATTTAAATTACTTGACTGATTTACACATCACAGCACTGCAGCCTCTCCCATGGACCTCTGTTCCTGGCTCTGGTTTTAACTGGGGTTATGAACCATTCTTGTTCTTTTCCGTTGACGAAAGGCTGACTGACCGTGCGGGTGTTAGCCCCCAGGACAACGTAGATAGGCTTTATAGCCTTAAGATATTAATTGAATCCTTACATGCGAAGAAAATTCATGTTATAATGGATGGAGTCTTTAATCATGCAAGAAAGGAGTTTCCCTACTTGGAATTCTATCAAAATAAAGAAGATTGTCCCTATATTGGTCTGTTTGGAGAGGCGGCCTATTTCGAGGATTTTGACTTTAACAACGGTTGCACCCAAGAATTTATTTTTGATGTTTGTAAGTTCTGGATAGAAAGATATCAGATTGACGGGATTCGCTTCGATTATGTTAAAGGCTTTTTTCGCCGTGCTGGAAGCGACCCTGGAATCTCCAATTTGATAGCTCGCATCCGTGGATTTCTAAGTGAAACTGGCCGCGAGAACTTCTCTCTAATTCTAGAGAATCTGCCAGATAATCGCTTTGATGCCATCAATGACACCAATCAAATTAATGCAACAGGAACTTGGTTTGATCCTTTGATGTATGAAGCATTTGACTCTGGAAGAGACTGGAGGATCTCAACATCTATTATTCGCAAACTTAATACTAGCAAGGATTTTGGCTTCGGCAAAGGCGCAGTTACTTACATCGAGAATCACGACCACGGTACATTAGTCAATAAGATCGGCGGCAATCGTGTCGGCATCAACCGCAACGCCCATTGGTTCAGAACCCAGCCCTATGCTATCGGTTTGCTAACAGCTGCAGGTACGGTTATGATTCATAATGGCCAAGAATTTGGCGATGAATACTTTATGCCCGATACGGGTGATGATCGTGTTAGAGCAAGACCATTGAATTGGGATAGAACGAAAGATGAAGCGGGCAAGGCTTTAACTTCACTCTACAAAAGACTTATCAAGATCCGCCAAGATTATCCAGGTCTCAAGTCTCCATTTTTTCACCCCGCCGATTACAATGATAGTTTTACTTGTTTTGATCAAGATGGATTCGGGGTGGACGTGGAACGCCAAATCGCCATTTATCACCGCTGGGGGAAAAGCAAGGATGGAGAAAATCAACGATTTATAATCGTTCTCAACTTTTCACCAATAAAGCACTATGTCGATGTACCATTTCCATTTAATGGAACATGGAGGGACTTGCTTAGCGAACAAACATTTGAGGTCATAGACTACTGGCGCAAGTGGGAGGGCATTGACAGCAACTATGGTTGCATCTTTTATGCCCAGGGATGAGGCTTTTGCAATTCATAAGGCGCATATTGCATGCGTCTTAGTTGTGCAGAGCAGGTATGCGCTCCTTGCCTTTTAGTGGGGGCTGTAGGCAAATGGAGATCTAAATCCTTACACTCTTCTTTAGATAGCTTCTGCCCTGTAGCTTAAGAAGAGCCGAGTTATGTATTAGAACGACTGGACTCAATGAGGGCTGCTTATTTACCAGTAGCCTGCGGACTTTGCTTATTAAGAGGTGACACTTCGCACACCCCTTGAGTGGACAGGCCTCCGTCCTGCTATCTGTATCCGCCAACCTAGGCTCATTGCCTGCCACTTAGGGCAAGCGATGCCAGGATCATACGGAGCTTCCCAGAAAACCCTGGTCAAGACGGGGTTTTGGCCAGGTTGCCAGCCAGGCCTCGCCAGCTTTATGCTGCCGGAAGAGCTCGTAAAGGGTTTTAACGTAGGGCCGTTTAAGGTCAAATTCAGCCTAATCAGCAGGCTCACTTAGGCTTTTTCCAGCTCAGCTATCAGCGGCCCTTAGATTGGCCTGAAGCGACGCTGGCCCCTTGCCCATGGGTGCAATCTTCATCAGCTACACCGGCCGCGACCCTGAGGGTGATTCCTGGGCGGACCGGCTGGCGGAATGGTTCACGGAGTGGGGATACGGCTACTTCCGCGACAAGAGTCACAGCCGTGGCGTGAAGGCTGGTGATGATTGGCGCCAGACGCTGTATCGCGAGCTGGACGAGGCGAGGGCGATGGTGTGTCTTTGCAGCAAGCAGTACGAGAGCTCGCCCTGGTGCGTGGGGGAGGTGGCGATCGCGGTGAAGGACGGTAAGACCGTGATCCCAATCCAGTTGGCCAAGACAGCTGAAGAGCTGAAGAGCGAGCCGTTGCCGTTGCTGCTGCAGGCCAACCAGGCGATCCAGGTGCCTGATGCCGTGAACCCCAGCGCCGAGCGGCTGGCGGAGGTGCGGCAGCGGTTGCGCCAAACCCTGCAGCGCAAGCTCAAATGGCGGGATCTGCAAACCTGGGACGCGACCCTGCCTCCCTATCCGGGACTGCCGGCATTCGAGGAGCGGCAGGCGCCGGTGTTCTTCGGGCGCGATGTGGCGATCGAGGCCGTGGTGGAACGCCTCAGTGCCCTGGCGTTGCGCCCGCAGGCGTTCTTGCTGCTGCTGGGGGCGTCGGGTTATGGCAAGTCGTCGCTGGTGCGGGCGGGGGTGGTGCCCCGGCTGAAGGGCGATGGCGAAGGCAGTTGGACGGTGCTGTCGCCGTTCACGCCAGGCGATCAGCCCTTCAAGGAATTGGAGCAGTCGGTGGTGAGCGCCGGTGGCGTGTTCGACGCCGCCGATCCGCTCAGAAGCCTGCGGGACCTGCAGCGCCAGAGCAACAAGCGGCTGCTGCTGGTGATCGATCAGTTCGAGGAGCTGATGAGTGCTGGCCCAAGCGAAGACGGCCAGGCGGATGAGGCTGAGATGTTTCAGACGTTCCTGCGGAATCTGCTGCGTGTTCCCAAGGCGGGGCTGATGGTGTTGGCAACGATGCGAACCGATTTTCTGGCGCCGCTGCAGACGCGCTGGCCGGCGCTGACGGGCATGGCGAAGAGCCTCCCCCTGGAGCCGATCGAACCAGAAGACTTCGGCGACCTGATCACCGGCCCGGCGGATCGCTCGAAGCTGAGCCTGGAGCCGGGTTGAAGCAGCGGCTGGTGCAGGAAAGCGGCGGGCGAGATGCGTTGCCCCTGCTGGCCTTCACCTTGGAGAAGCTGTGGAGGGCCAGGGCGCAGTCAGGGGGCCACCTCCGCTTCGAACAGCCGGTCCCCATCAGCCACTTTGGCGCGGCCGCTGCGCCGCTCAAACAGGCACAGCTCCAATCCTTTTTGGCCACGCATGTGGGGCTGGGGATAGGTGCCCTCCAGCAGCAGGGCGCTGATATCCAGGTCTAGTACGTCCACCCGCTTGCCCTTCACCCGCGCCGCGGCGAGGCGGCTAGCGGCGACGCAGGCGGTGCGCACCTGGCGGTCATAGGCCCTCCAGGCATCGGGGCTGGAGGCCAGGGCGGCTCCGTCGGCCAACGCCGTGGACACCAGCAGCAAACCGACCAGGCCAGGCATCCTTACCCTGCGGATGGTGCTGCGGGAGGCGCTGCGGGCTCGGGTGCCGGGGGAGGCGCTGCTGGCTCGGGCGCTGGGGCTGCGTTCGGCGGCAGGGGCGGTGGGATGAAGCGGGCAGGGGCTGGCCATGGTGCGGGGCTGCGGCTGGGGCTCATCAGGGGCGCAGGGTAGGCGCGGCAGCTGGGCTGATCTCAGCCGGCGTCGAGCTCGCGCTGCAGGCTCTCCCAGTCGTCCGGCAGCGCGCCGCGCTGCACCAAACGCGTGAATACGGCGTAGCAGTCGTTGCGGTCGCCGTCCTTGCGGGGGAAACCCAACCAGAGGATCAGCAGCAGGCGCTGGCCTTCCGCTTCAAAAGGGCGAAAGAACAGGCGGTAGCGATCCGGCAAACCCAGGCCCTTAAGGCGGCCGTAGCGGCGCAGAGGGCCCTTGAGCGCAAAGCGGCTGGCGTACGGATCGGCGGCAATCCGTTCCTTGATCCCCTCCATCACTGCCGCCAGCAGCTTCACTCGGGGGTGCTGAACGAACGCCTGGGGATCGAGCTCTTG
>Ga0209088_10002555_pt1 | contig 11096 bp, 15 predicted proteins | sample S_140625_EF_Meta_FD_187324 | JGI IMG/M metagenome (GOLD analysis project Ga0209088, IMG submission 187324) | Freshwater microbial communities from Lake Simoncouche, Canada to study carbon cycling - S_140625_EF_MetaG (SPAdes) (version 2) | ecosystem: Environmental > Aquatic > Freshwater > Lake ...
AAACAATTTCCTTATTGGTCCTGATGCACCGGGTTTGTTTGTTATGGCTCTTGGTCAAGATAAAGCCAATAGTCTCTGGTCAACTATGAAAGACTATACGTTTGGTCCTAGTGGTTCTCCTAGTATGGATATTACTGGTCAGTTGCTTCCTGCTTGGATGAAGCGAGCAGTGGAAATTTGGCAAGGTGAGGGTAGCGCTACTTACGCTAAAACCTATTACGCTAATTTTGTTACTGAACATTTGAAGTATCGGGCTGGTTTACGCGCTGAAGAACCTACTCCAGATGAAGTTACTAGTATGACTAACAATCTTACAATGGTTAAATTGTTGAGTAACCTTGGTGCTGCGTTCCCTCCAAGTTATGTTTCAAATTTGCAACCTTTTGTTGATGAGTACATAGCGTTAAAAAATGATCCTGTTCAAGGTAAAGATGCGGATCAATTGTTTATGGCTAAGTACGGTGATGATTTCTTGATGGCTGCTAACCTTGGTATGACTAAATCTTCCGCGCCTAGTGTTACTGGAATGGTTGACAAGGCTAGTAAGTACAGCGGTTTAATTCAAAGCATTTCTCCTGAACTTCAAAAAGCAGGTGACCTTTCTGCTTTGTCTATGTTGTTTAGTGATAATCCTCAAGATGTGTTTGATGGTGCTATTTATTCTTGGCAGCAAGCAAATGCTATTCCGGGTGTGAGCACTATGTATCGTGAGTCTTTGACTCCTGAGGAAACATTTTTGAATAGTAGTATTAATGCTGGTTGGGCTAAGTTTACTAAATTTACTAATCAGTTAGATGCTCGTTTGGCTTCAATGGGATTGCGGTCTTATTCTCAAGCGCCTTCTTTGCAGGCTGAAAAAAATGCTTTCTTGGATCAAATGAATAACGATCCGTTGTATCGTGGATGGCATAATACTTATGTAGAACATAGTGGAAGTATGGCTAAAAGTTCTGTGTTGCTTATGCAGACTGCTTTGCAAGATCCTACTTTTGTTGCAGATCATAAAGATTCTCCTGTTTGGCAAGCGGCTGCTGAGTATTTGAATGGTCGTGCTCAAATTCTTAATGCTTTGAAATCTCGTGGTGGTGGGTCTATTACTTCATTGAAGAATCAGGATCTTGCTACATGGTGGGATAGTTACCGTGGTGCTCTTAAAAATGTTAATGGTTGGGATACTTTTGCTAACCGTTTCTTAAGTGCTGATAATGATCCATCTAACCCGGGTGTTTCATATGGCGACGTTATTAGTGGAGGTTAATTATGGCTACGGGTAATGAGGCGCAAAAGGCTGTGGCTGGCTTGTCACCATTAACGTCTGGTGGTACTGCTGGTCAAGGTCAAGTGCCAAATGTGGGTAATCCTATTAATCCTTTGGTTAATGTTATTATGCGTCTTGATCCTAATGGACCGGCGCAGCAATGGAATATTTCTACTGCTAAAAATTCTTTTTCTATTCTTCCTCAGTCTTTTACTGCTCCGCTTATTGCAGCAATGGATAAAGCGTATGGTAAGGGTAACTATACTCATCAAGATTTAATTAAGGGCTGGCAGAGTGCTGTAGATCAGTCTGCTCAAAGGTTGCAAGTTTATGGTCAACAAATTACTCCTGACCAAATTTTTACTAGAATGTTGGGTAATCTTGCTGCTAATGGTTTAACTGCTGGTGGCACTGCTATTGGTAATGGTGCTGGCGGCACTTCTCGTGCTACTCAAAAGTCTGTAAATCTTACTGATCCTTCAACTGCTCGTGGTCTTATTGATAATGCTTTGAGTCAACATCTTGGTAGGCAGGCTAATCCTCAGGAGCAGGCTGCTTTTCTTAAGGCTTTGAACGTTCAACAGCAGGCTTCTCCTACTATAACTGAGCAAACAACTACTACGTCTGGAAGAAATTCTTCTTCTACTTCTCAGACTACTGGTGGCTTTAATGCTTCTACGTTTGCTGATGAGTATGCTGCTGGACAACAAGGCGCTGGAGAATTTCAGGCGGCTACTACTTTACTTGATTCCTTTATTGGCGCGTTAGGAGCGAAAGTCTGATGGCTGTTACACCTGCACCTAAGAAACCTGCTGTTAAAAAATTAACTGCTGCTCAAAGAACTGCTCAGGCTAACGCTAAGGCTGGTGGGTATAAGGATGTTAATCTTGATGGCAAGGTTGATGTTGATCCTTTAACTCGTAGCGAGATGGCTGCTCAGTATCAGTCTGCTATTGGTCTTATTTATTCTGTTCCTGAGATTAGTGACATTTTTGATAAGGCTGTTAAGCAACAGTGGGTTGGGCAAGATGGTGTTAACAAGTTTAATGCTGCTGTTCAAAACTCTAACTGGTATCGCACTAATGATCAGTATGCGCGTAAGGCTTGGGCTGCTGAGAACTTTGGCAAAATTGATGGTAAGACTTCTGCTGATTGGAATGAGAGTCTTAAGACTGCTGAGTTGGCTGTTCAAAAGGCCGCTACTGATCTTGGTTCTAATATTACTCCAGCACAGATGGCTGGTCTTGCGCGTAGGTATGTGTATGAGGGTTGGGGTGAGCCGGGTCGTCAACAGTTAATGAATACTGCTTTGGCTGGGGATATTGGTTCTCTTCCTGATGATCGTGGCAAGATTACTTTAACTGGTGCTTCTGGTGGTTTGGCTGATGATCTTAAAAAGGTTGCTTCTGCTAATGGCATTAATTACAGCGATAATTGGTATCAGTCTGCGGCTAAGTCTGTGGCTTCTGGTTTGACTAATGCTGCTGATTGGGAGCGTGATGTGCGTAATCAGGCTGCTGGTATGTGGGGTGTTTATGGGGATAAGATTAAGGCTGGAGCAAATGCTTATGATCTTGCTTCCCCGTATATTAATGTGATGGCTCAGGAGTTTGATATGGACCCTAGTCAAATTACTTTGAATGATGGTCATATCCGTAATGCTCTTATGGGTGTTGATGATCAAGGCAATCCTGTGTCTAAGTCTTTGTGGGATTTTCAAAAGAGTCTTCGGGAAGATCCTCGTTGGATGCAGACTAAGGGTGCTTTGGATGAAGTTTCTAGTACGGCAAATAGTATTCTTAAAACCTTCGGATTGGCTGGCTAATGTCTACTCCTACATTTGATGCTCGTGAGGCTGCTCTTGCTCAGGCTTCTGGCGATACTTCTTTTATTACTATGGCTAATGCTGGGATTAATACTCCTGTAGCGGCTGTTGCTTCTACGGGTAGTAGTACTGGCGATGGTACCGACGGTGAATCTGATTGGGAAAAACAAAAAAAATACTACGAACAAAAAGATCAGGCTAATACTCTTGGCGCAGTTAAAAACGCTTTTAGTCAGTATGGCTTGGCTTCGTTATATCCTAAAATTGAACAATATGTAAAAGCCGGGTATAACGCTGATACTATTGCTATTCTTCTTAGAGAAACGCCAGAGTACAAAACTCGGTTTCCTGCTATGTCGTCACTAGCCGCTAAAGGTCGCGCTATAAATGAAGGCGACTACATTGCATATGAGAGAGGCGCGGCTGCTCTTGAACAACGGTACGGTCTTCCTGCAAATATGCTAATGAACAATGTCACTAATCTGCTCACTAATGACGTTTCTACGGCTGAACTTAATGACCGGGTAGTTCTTGCTGCTGCTGCTTCTATTGAGGCTCCACAGGCCCTTAAAGACCAGTTTAAGCAGTTCTATGGCATTGACCAAGGCGGTTTGGCTGCATACTTCCTTGATCCTGAGGTAGCGGCTCCTCTTCTCCAGAAGCAATTTGCTGCTTCCCAGATTGGCGCTGAGGCTACTGCTCAAGGTATTGGTCTTGATGTTATGGGCGCTGAGAATCTTCAGCAACTTGGCATTACTCAAGATACTGCTCGTACAGGGTTCTCTAAGGTTGCTGATCAGGCAAGTCTTATTACTAGCGCTGGTGATACGGCTAGTCAAAAGGATCTTATTGCTGGCAATTTGCTTGGTGATGCTGCTGCTAGAAAGAACATTGAGAGGGCTGCTGGCGCTCGTGTGGGTCGCTTCCAAGGTGGCGGTAGTTTCATTAATGACAAGACTGGCAATGTTGGTCTTGGATCTGCCGCGACACAATAACTAGGTACTTGCACTTTACTACTGAGTTATGTATATACTTTGATTGTACTTGTGATTGGCCCTGCTGAAAAGTGGGTGTGCTGGCTCAAGTCTTTCCAGTGCGGATTGGCCTCCGTTGCTGTGTATTAATTGGCTAACCATTAACCATGCTTTTAGCGACCGCTATTGGCATATCCAGTTACAAACCTCCACCAGATCCTCCCGGTTTGGTGCGTCTAGGAAAGGGAAGTGCAATGTCCACACAATATGAAGACGACTTTGATTCAGAAGAAGTTGACGAAATTCAGTCCGAAGATTCCCCTCGTGGTCTTCGTCGGGCAGCAAATAAGTCAAAGAAACTTGAATCAGAACTTGCTCAAACAAAGCGTGAATTGGCGTTCATAAAGGCAGGTATTGATCCTGAAGACTCACGAATGAAATATTTCGTTAAGGGTTATGACGGTGAAATGACTGGTGCAGCGGTACGTCAAGCGGCGTTAGACGCAGGTTTCTTGGCTCCTCCTTCAGATAATTCAGCACAGTCTCAAGCAATTCAAAATTCGCAAGAGCGAGTTATGACTGCTTCAGCCGGTGCAGTAATGGAAGACGGATCTGAAGATGCTGCTTATTCGCGTATGGCAGCAGCGATGGAAGAAGGCGGCACTCAAGCGATGTTGGAAGTTGCACGACAGTACGGCATCCCAATCGAATCTGAAATGTAAAGGAAAACATCATGCCAGCAGGTACCGGAACCGCAGGTTCCAACCAGAATGGCCCAGTAGCAGCCCCTTCGTACTCACCCGGTGAGATCGTAACTGCCGCTGGTCCACTATCCATTAACGCACCAGCCCCAATCGTAGACATCACCCTTGGTTCACAGTTTGTAACCAAGTCCTACGACTTGATGGTGTACCCAGCACTGCGTCCAGAACTGATCTTTGACCAGTTTGCTACGGTTCGCGCAACGAACACCACCCATCGCGGCGGCTCAGTTCGTTTCTCGTTTGTTGACGATATTGCTCAGCAAACAACTCCTCTCCTTGAGAACCTTGACGTTGACTCAGTTGTCCTCTCTTCAAAGGCACTTACCGTGTCAATGCGTGAGTACGGCACAGCGGTTACAAATACGGCTCTCATCCGTGGAACAAGCATGATTTCGCTTGATCCACTTATTGCTGAGCGTGTTGGCTACAACGCAGGTCTGTCAATTGACACCCTGTGCCGTACCGCACTCGATGCAACCACCATCACTTACGATGACGGCACAACCGCCACCATTGGATCTGTGGGCGATGGTTCGTCTAACCTCAGTGGTGCAATGCTTCGTCAGGGTGTTGCTCGCCTTCGTGCAGCAAATGTACGCCCTATGCGTGGCGGCAACTATGTTGCTGTTATTAGCCCATATCAGGCACAACAGTTGATGTCCGAAACGACTGACACTGGCTTCCGCTGGATGGTCGGCTATGCAGGTGGCAGTGATCCTCAGGGCAACAGCATTTTCTTGGGTGAAGTTGGAACCTACGAAGGCGTTCGCCTTATTGTAAATAACCATCTTCTTGATCAGGGTTCGGGCTACTTGATGGGTGCTGAGGCTCTTGCCAAGGTTGTTTCTCCAGTGGTTGACAAGTTGCGTCGCTTTGCTTCTGTCGGCTGGTATCACCTAGTTGGCTACAGCGTGTTCCGCGCTGAGGCTCTGCTTCACATCGAAACTAGTTCAACGCTGGCTTCATAATCAGTTGTTGTCTGGTTTAATTAGATAGGTCCCTCCCTCACGCCACCCTTGTCGGGGGAGGGACCATCTCAATAATGAACTGAAGGGTAAGAAGTAATGGCTCCTATTTCTCAATCAGATACTCGCTGGGTTAAGAAACCCGGTAAGGCTGGATATGTTGAACAGATTTCTACTGGCAAAAAAGTAACTGGAAAGATTGCTCTTTCTACTACTATCGGTCAGGGTGGTAAAACGATTAACAACGTGCGTGGTGTTGCTGATTATTCTAAGGGCCGTAACGTCACTAATATGCCTAAGTATTCTGATAAAGCAAAGCCTAAGTCTCCTTCCGACGGCGGTGGTGGAAGCATGACTCCTGCCGCAAAAAAGGCTGCTGCTGTTAAATCGGCATCTGCCATGACTCCTCGTGAGGCTGCTGCTCGTAAAATTGCTGGAGCAACTCGTGCAACAGGAGCAGGAGTAGCAATGACTGCTCGTGAGCGTTCAATGCGTGCTAATAGTAGTTCTTCTAGCAAACCTACAATTTCTTCCACTCCTTCTGCTGTTGCTAAACCAAAAGCAGGATCAACTACTAAGTCTTCAGATCGGTATACCGGAAGCAAAAATCAAATGGCTGGTATTGCTGGGATGCTTGGTAAAAAAGCATTTGGTGATACTACTAGCCAAAAGCGTCAGTTGCTTGCTCAGATTGCTGCTAAGCAAAAGTCTATTAGTGATGTAAAGAATAGCAAAAATGCTTCTGCTGCTGCTACTGCTGCTGCTAAAAAGCGGGCTGCTAATGATGCTGCTGAGATTGCTGCTCTTAAAACAAAACTCCGAAACCTTAAGTAAGGAATTTATTATGGCTCCTACACCTAAACCTAAGACACCTTCTAAGACTGTTGATCAGAAGCGTAAACCTGATGGTACTTACCCTAAGGGCACAAAGGTTCCCGGTTATGCTGCTCAAAAGGGCAAGACTCCTAAGGTTCCTGCGACTAATAAATTTAGTCCTACTCGACCTGTTAAACCAGATACTCGTATTGCCGGAAAGAGGGCGAACTAATGTGTATGAAGTGTGGGTGTTCAACACCTAACGATAAGAAGAGTGGCGGTCAGGACTTTGGCTCAAACGGTGGCAGCGGTAAGGAAGTTATTGTTCCTGCTACTGACGCTACTCCGGGCGGTTATGACGGAAACAATGGCTACTAGTCTTGGTGCTGCTTTTGTCACTAAGTCATATGTAAAGAATGTGGCTAAGAATGGCAAGACGACTGCTACTCCTAAAGCAAAGATTGTTAAGGCTGATTATGGGGATGCTGGTCGTAAGGCTATGACTAACGCTATTAAGGGTTCTCCTAAGCGGAAGAAAAAGTAATGGCTACTCCGGCGTGGCAGCGTAAGGCAGGTAAGAATCCTAAGGGCGGTTTGAACGCTAAGGGTCGTGCGTCTGCTAAGGCTCAGGGTATGAATCTTAAGCCTCCTGTTAAGAAGGCTGAGGCTAAGAAGTCTCCTAAGTCTGCTGCTCGCCGGAAATCTTTTTGTGCTCGTATGGAGGGTATGAAGAGGGTGAATACTTCTGTTAAGACTGCGAAGGATCCTAATTCTCGTATTAATAAATCGTTGAGAGCGTGGGACTGTTAATGAAGAAGACAGTAAAACTTGATGGTATGAAACATACTGTTAAAAAGGTTGGCAAGAGTATTGTAGTTGACCATGCCGGTAGTAATCCTAAAAAGTGGGATAAAATTAATCTTACTAAAAAGGCTGGTGCTAAGACTGTGAAGCAGGGTGTGGCTGCTAGTCGTAAGTATCATGCTTCTGTAGCGAGTAAGAAAGGTAAGTAATGACGGTTCAGGTTCAGTTGCTTGGTAGAGGAACGTATGGTCCTCGTGTTGAGTATGGGCCTAATGTTTCTCCATTGTGGTCTTTCTTTCTTTCTCCTTCTGCCCAGAATAGTGTGTTGATTTATAACGATGGGACTGTAATAGAGGGCCAGTCGTTTGATGAGTTTCGTCAAATTCAGCAGCCTGATGTTCATACTTTTATTCTTGGTGGCACAGATTTTCGTACTGATGTGGGATCTTTTGAGTATGACGCGCTGACAGCGGCAGGTTATACTTGGAGGAACGTCTATACTGACAATGTTTACCCTGAAACGTACGATAGTCCGTACAATTCATATAATTAGGAGTATTGATGGTTGCATTAAATCTCCCTAACCCGAATAAGACTCCGGGTGATGGCCTTCCGGCTGGGGATATGAACCTCGTTATTGAGGGCATCAACACTCTTAATTCTGCTGTCACAAACATCCCTGCCGGTCCTACGGGGCCTACTGGCGCGACTGGTCCTACGGGTGCTACTGGCGCTACGGGGGCCGCGAGCACTGTCACAGGACCTACTGGCGCTAAAGGTGACGCTGGTGTTACTGGTCCTACGGGTGGTCAGGGTCCGATTGGGCCTACGGGTGCAGCGTCTACGGTTACTGGTCCTCGTGGTGAAACTGGACCTACAGGTCCGACTGGTCCAACGGGTGCGTCAATTACTGGCCCCACTGGTGCTGCTTCTACGGTGACTGGACCGACTGGCCCTACAGGTTCTACTGGTCCTACTGGTCCTCAGGTTACTGGCCCTACGGGTCCAACTGGACCTACTGGTCAGGCTGCTGCTCAAGGTGCTACTGGTCCTACTGGCCCAACCGGAGCCACTGGTGCAGCAAGCACCGTTACTGGGCCTACGGGACCTACTGGAGCGGCTGGTGCTGCGTCTACTGTCACTGGCCCCACTGGTCCAACGGGAGCCGCTTCAACGGTTACTGGTCCTACGGGACCAACCGGTGCTGCTGGTGCTGCATCTACCGTTACAGGACCAACCGGACCTACTGGAGCCGCGTCTACTGTCACAGGACCAACTGGTCCTACAGGGGCCGCTGGAGCCGCTTCTACAGTAACTGGTCCTACAGGTCCAACGGGTGCGGCAAGTACCGTAACAGGCCCTACAGGACCGACTGGTGCTACTGGTAATGCGTCTACCGTTACCGGACCTACGGGCGCAACTGGTGCAACAGGTGCAACTGGTCCAACTGGTGCTGCTGGGCAAACTTCTCTTACAATATTTGAATACACCGCTACTGCTGGTCAAACTACTTTTTCTGGTGCTGATAACAATGCTGTCACATTGGCATACACTGTTGGCAAAATTGAAGTGTTTCTTAATGGTGCTCTTCTTATGCCGGGCGACGACTATACGGCTAGTACAGGTACTTCTGTAGTATTAGTGGTTGCTGCCACTGTTGGTGATGCTTTAGCAGTTGTTGCTTTTGACGTATTCAATGTCGCTAATACTTACACAAGTTCTCAAATTGATGGCTATCTTGCATTAAAAGCAAATCTTGCTGGGCCTACCTTTACGGGTACGGTAACTATTCCAACGCTTATTTCAGAAGAACAAATGCAAATTGCTCTTTCTGACGAAACAACTGCAATCACAACTGGTACAGGCAAACTTACAATGCGAGCACCATTTGCATTAACTCTTACGCAAATCCCTAGAGCATCTGTAAATACTGCGTCTTCATCTGGTTTGCCAACAGTTGATATTAACGTTGGCGGCACATCAATTCTTGGTACAAATAAACTAAGCATTGATGCTTCTGAAAAAACTTCTACTACAGCCGCAACTCCTACGACTATTGCTACAGCAAATATTGCTGATGATGCTGAAATTACTTTTGATATTGATGTTGCTGGTACTGGTGCTAAAGGATTGAAAGTTATTCTCTATTTTAAGAGGCAGTAATGAGTTTCCTTCTTAACCCGTACATTATTGGTGGTCCGGTAAGCGCTACTGGCGGCACAGTCACAACGGTTTCTAATTACAACGGCACTGGGCAAACATGGAAAGTGCATACATTTACAACCACTGGTTCAAGTGCATTTGTCGTATCGTCACCGGGCATAGTCTCTTACCTTGTTGCGGCTGGGGGTGGCGGTGGTGGTAATGGTAACGGAAGCGGATACGAGGCTGGCGGCGGCGGCGCTGGTGGGTTGCTTACAGGAACAACGACGGTTACAGCGCAGTCTTACACAACATCTCTCGGTTCAGGGGGCGGAGCAGCAACTAATGGCGGCAATACCACTGTGTTCGGTCTGACAGCGGTTGGCGGTGGCGCTGGTGCAAGTGGCGCCGTTGCTGCAAACTCAGGCGGCTCAGGCGGTGGTTGCGCTCACAACAATACCACCGCAGGATCAGGAACCGCAGGACAGGGTTTTGCCGGCGGTCAGGACGGCGCTGCAAGCAGCGGCGGCGGTGGTGGAGGTGCATCTGAGGCAGGCAACACGGACGGGTATGGTCATGGCGGCGATGGTGTTGCATCAACAATAACTGGGGCAAGTGTCTACTATTGCGGCGGCGGTGCGGCCTACGCAGCGGCTCGTAGCAGTCTTGGTACACCCGGTCTTGGTGGTGGCGGAACATCCAGCAGCACTATGGGAACGGTTGGCGGTAACGGGACGGCTAATACTGGTGGTGGCGCAGGTGGAGGGTATGGGCCTAGCGCAGGCGGTGGTACGGGTGGCAGTGGAATTATTGTTATTGCTTATCAAGTTGGATAATCATGAAACCTATTATTGGAGATAAAAAATGACTCGTTCACGCATACTTGCCGGACTTGTTACTACAGAAATAGTAACCGACTATACGCTGGCATCTAACGTTCTTACCATGGACGTTACTAACGGCAACATTGGCTATATTGCTACAGCGCCAACAGCGGCAATGACTTTTAACTTTACCAACGTGCCTACTCTTGATGCTCGGTCTATCACAGTAACAGTATTTGTAGTTCAAGGTGCTACGGGTTATATCCCTACAACATTACAAATTGCTGGTTCGGCTCAAACAATTAAATGGGCTGGAGGAACTGCTCCAACGGCTACAAGCACAGCAGGAAAGATTGACGTATTTTCATTTACTTTTATTCGTCGTTCAAGCGCGTGGACTACGCTTGGCACTAGCCTGCTGAATTTCTAATGCCTAGATGGGGAAGTACAAGTAAAATTTTTAGTCCTGCTGGAGGAATTAGTAGAGCGTCATACAACAACGCTACTGGTGGAACAATTACTACATTTGTTTCCACAGGTCAGGCTGGAACAACTACTGGTAGAACGTATCGTGTTCATTCGTTTACAACTACTGGTGCAAATTCTTTAGTAGTTACTGCTGCTACCAAACCGTTTGATTGGCTTATTGTTGGTGGTGGTGGAAATAACGCTTCCGGCGGTGGTGGTGCAGGTGCATTTAAGCAAACATACGGTGGAACATTAA
>Ga0209088_10002557_pt1 | contig 11092 bp, 13 predicted proteins | sample S_140625_EF_Meta_FD_187324 | JGI IMG/M metagenome (GOLD analysis project Ga0209088, IMG submission 187324) | Freshwater microbial communities from Lake Simoncouche, Canada to study carbon cycling - S_140625_EF_MetaG (SPAdes) (version 2) | ecosystem: Environmental > Aquatic > Freshwater > Lake ...
ACTACCGACGACTGCGCACCGAAAGAAATATCCTCCTCGATGCCAAAGGAAAGCCAGAGGGCGGAGATTGGAATCTCGACGACCAAAACCGTCGCACCTTTCGTGAATTCGCAAAAGAAAAGCCTGTCATTCCTCCCCTACCACCTCCAACCAAAGACCCACTCGTTGCCCAAGTTGCCAAAGAAGTGGCACAACTCTTTCCCGATCACCCCGGGAAGGGAGCTGATCTCTGGATTCCTACAACCCGAGAAGGCGCCCTAGAGTGGTTAAGGGTTTTCATTCGACAGCGCCTGGAAAAGTTTGGCCCTTGGGAAGACACCATGGTCGAGGGACAATCTGTCCTCTTTCACTCGGTCCTCTCCCCCTTTCTGAATCTAGGCCTCCTCACACCGCAAGAGTGTATTCAAGCCGCTGAAAAAGCTTATCGGGAAGGCAAGGCACCGCTCAACTCAGTCGAGGGTTTCATTCGGCAAATTCTGGGCTGGCGCGAATTCATTCACGGGATTTACTGGCTGAAAATGCCCGAGTATCGAAAAGCGAACTTCTTGGGCGCCGATCGACCCCTTCCCCGCTGGGCTTACACTGGAGAAACCGACATGCGCTGCGTCTCCCAAGCCATCCATGGCGCCGTCGATCACGCCTATAACCATCACATTCAGCGCCTCATGGTTTTAGGAAACTACTTTCTCTTGGGTGGCTACGAACCCCAAGCCGTCCTGCGCTGGTATACCGAGATGTATCTCGATGCTTACGACTGGGTCATGGTTCCCAACGTTCTTGGCATGATCCTTTTTGCCGACGGCGGATTTTTTGCCACCAAGCCCTATGCCGCAGGTGCGGCCTATCAGGATAAAATGGGAAACCACTGCGCCTCCTGCCAGTTCGACCCCAAACAGCGAGAGGGCCCGAAGGCCTGCCCCTTCCACTCGCTCTACTGGAACTTCTTTGGGCAACACGCAAAGCTTTTTGGCAAAAACCCCCGCATCGGTATGATGGTGAAGATATGGGAGAAAAAGACCCCCGCCGATCAGAAGCAGATTCGACAAAACGCGCTGCACTTTCTCGATCAGCAAAAGTAGCCCCCCCAAGGCACGGCCTTCTCATTCCCTTCGCCCTTCTCGTTGGATTTCTCCTTGGCACCTTTTTTGGCCGCCCTCTACTCCTTTCCCCCTTCGCTGAACCATCTGCCTCCCCCCAACCTACCACAGATTCGGCCGAGTCTTTTGCCCCCGCCACTTCCAAAAGCAACGCCTCCAAAATCGCGTCTGCAAAAAAAGAAGTGGCAGAGAAGAAATGGGACGAAAAAACAATTCGTTCCCTTCCCCTTGCGGATATCCGTAGCCGAATTTCTCAACTTTCCACTTGGACCCCGGGCCCTGTGGCCGATCAAGTCGAACATTGGCTCGTCCAACGCTGGGCTGCTTTAGAACCTCAAGCTGCTTGTCAGTACGCCTATACCGCCGCCCTCCAAGGTGCGGAGGAATCCCTCCTCCTTGAAGCCCTCGCGATCTGGGCGACCTCCAGCCCTGCCCCCGCAGCACGCTGGGCAGGAAACTTGGGCTCTCCCTCCCTACGTGATTTGTCGATTCGAACGGTCTACTCCACTTGGGCAAAAATCGATTCTACCGCCGCCGCAAAAAGCATCTCCTCCTTGCGTCCCGCCTCTGCCCGCGGAATCGCCAGTGCAGCCACCGCTCCTCCCCACGCGGGAAAAAACTTTGCCACCGCTATGCAGTGGGCTCGAGCTCTACCCGGCCCTATTCGCGAAAAAACTTTAGACGCCATCTTGGGGGAGTGGACACGCAGAGATCCTGCTGGTGCCGCTGGATGGCTCATTGGACAGCCCGGAGATGTTCAGTGGGCGCTGATTGGAAAATTAGCTTCTGATTGGGTGAGAAAAGATCCCTCCTCCGCCCTTTCTTGGGGATTAGGTCAATCGACCGAGATTTCCCTAGGCTCGAAACTCGCCCTAGGCCCGGTTCAGCGAAAGTTTTTCGAAGCCGCAATCGGCGCATTTATCGGCTCCGATCCGCAAGGTGCCGCCAACTGGCTCGCTGGCCCTACCGGACAACCTTTTTTTACCAGCAAAATTGGTGCCGTCGCCGGGCGCTGGACCTCGATGGATCCAATGGAGGCTGTCGGCTGGTCCCTCTCCCTTCCCAAGGATTCGGATCGTGATTCAGCCATTCGAGCTGTCGCAGGCACATGGGCCAGAACCGATCCCCAAGCCGCTGGCCAGTGGATCCGAAGTTTGAGCGACCCAGACCTTCGGGACACAGCCCTCAATGCTTACTGTGGCTCTCTCTCCCCATACGATGCAGGAGCCGCTGCCCAGTGGGCGGTCGATATTTCCGCCCCAAACGTCCGAAAGAGCGCCGTAGAGGCAGCAGTCAACCGCTGGATGCAGTACGACCCCGCCGCCGCCCGACAATTCATCCGCAGCACCCCTGCATTGGATCAAAAGACGAAAAATAACCTTCTCCGCTAGAATTTCGGATTTTCATGTGCTGATCGCCTTCCATAAACCGTACGGAGTCCTCTCCCAATTCACTCCCGATGGCTCACCCAACCGCACCTTGGCTGAGTTTGGATTCCCAAAAAATGTTTACCCACTTGGTCGGCTGGATGCCGATTCGGAAGGTCTCCTCCTTCTCAGCGACGAACCCGGCCTCAACACGCGTCTCTTGGACCCAAAAAATGCCCACTCCCGCTGCTACTGGGCTCAAGTGGAAGGAATACCGACATCAGCCGGCTTAGAAAAGCTCTCCCAAGGAGTTTCCATCGGTGATCATCAGACCCTTCCCTGTCGCGCCTGGCTTCTAGAACCCCAACCCCAACTCCCTCCACGAGATCCCCCCATCCGTGTCCGCAAGACCATTCCTGACTGCTGGATCGCCCTCGAATTAACTGAGGGAAAAAATCGGCAGGTTCGTAAAATGACCGCTGCCATCGGTCACCCCACCCTGCGTCTACTGCGTGTCCGGATCGGTGCTCTGGAATTAGGTGACCTCAAACCTGGTCACTGGCGGGAACTATACCCGGCTGACCGTCAGCTCCTTTTCTGATCCTTGCTTCATGCACCTACTCGTGTATACACGAGTACATGAAGACAATTACCTTGGATGAACCTGCTTACGCCCGGTTAAAGGCCTGGAAAAAGGGTGGGAACGAGTCCTTCTCCAGCGTAGTCAAACGCGTCGTGCCCGAACCCGGCACCCTCGGCTCCTTCCTCCGTTTTGTGGAAACCCACCAAACCGACCGTCTCCCCGGGAACGACAAGATGGAAAAAGCCATTACCCAGAAGTCAGCATCCAAACATAACCCATGGATCTGATTGCCGATACGACCTTGCTGGTGGGACTTTGGAGAAAACAGTCCTGGGCCCAATCCTTCGCCAATCGGAACGCCGATCAATCGATCGGCCTCCCCTGGGTTGTTTTGGGCGAGTTCTGGCACGGCGCCGAGAAGGCCAAACACGATCCGGAGCGAGTTCGCCAGTTCCTCAGTATCGGATTACCCATCCTCAACGCCGAGCCAGTCATTCCGTTCTACGCCCGCCTCTGCTCGTCGATACAGGATCAACCTTCCTACAAACTCGTGGGACAAAATGATCTTTGGATCGCCGCCACGGCATTAGCCCTTCAGAAACCCCTGATCACCCGGAATCGACGACATTTCGACAAGATCAAGGGCCTACGTTTTCAGGCCCTTCTGGACGAATAACTTTCCCCTTCGACACGCGTCACTGCAGTACTTCACCTCATCCCAATCCCGCTCCCACTTTTTCCTCCAAGAGAAAGGTCTTCCGCACCTTAAGCATATTTTTTCGGGTAAATTCTGCTTGGCGACGCTTTTGCCATCCCGTCGCACGGTTATCGAACCGCCGCCCAGATCCGATGCACATCATCATGATCTTCCAACTGCTGCAAAAAGGCTCCCACGTCTCCCCGCGCCTCATCGCCCAACTCAGGGTAGCTCTTGGGCACAAAGCCCAACTCACTCGTCACCACTGTCCACCCGTTCTTTTTGAGCCAGTCCGTTACCCCATGCATCGTCGTGCGATCGGTTAAAAAACGAGCCCCGCACATCTCCTCGGGAATATCGTCATTTTGCTGATGCGTTAAAGCTTCCACCTCGTTCGCACCCGCCTCAATCGCCGCCCCCTCTCGGTCTGTATCACTCTTGGGATGATGAGCCTCGACAATCCCGACCTGATCAAAAAGAAACTTGTTACTCCCAGAAGAGCCTAACGAACCCGCTTTAAACAAAACCCGAATCTCAGGAGCCGTTCGATTGTGGTTGTCCGTATACGCTTCCACGATCAGAGGAACTTTGTGTGGGGCATATCCCTCAAAGACCATGTGCTCCAAGGAATCCTTTCCCTCTCCCGTTCCCGATCCCTTCTGAATCGCACGCTCGATGATATCCCGAGAAACACTTTCCTTGCGGGCCCGCTCCAATGCGGCCGCCAACCGAGCATTCAGAGCAGGATCGGCCCCCTGCCTAGCAGCAAGGCTGATCTCCCGAACAAACTTGCTCGTCGTCTTTGATTTTTTGAGAGAGGCAACCTCCCTCTTTGCATGTAGCCACTGTCTTCCCATAACTTAATATCTTAGGCGAACTCCTTCACCCGACTCAATCCCGTAGGCAGACTTTAGCCAAATCACCCCTTTGGCTGACCTTCCATGCACCGATTCCTGCAGCAATTCGCAAGGTCTTATCGGTCGTCCACCCTAGGATCTCCCCATAAATAAACGCAGCCGTCACCACATCCCCCGCTCCTGTCGGATCTTTGACCTTAACCTTGGGTGCGGGAATCGAAAACTTGGTTCCGTTAACTTCAGCTACCAACCCCTCTTTTCCCAAAGTCACCAGCACACCAGTCGTTCCATTTCCTGTCAGATTTCGGATACACCTCTCGACTCCCTTCATTCCCGTCGTCGCTTCTGCCTCCTCAAAATTGCATTTGATCCAGTCCGCCCCCGCTGCCACCGCCTCCCGCATAAGCGCCCCTCGGCTATCTACTAAAACAGTGACTCCCTTTTTTTGCAGATCGCCGATCAACTTCTTCCACCAACCCCTTGGCCAGCCAGTCGCCGAACTCCCCGCTACCACCCACCAATCCCCTGACTTTAGATTTCGCTTCCAATATTCACGGATCTTTCTCCACTCCCTTGACCCAATTTTCAGATCTTCAGTAAAAAAATCGATCCGCTCCACCCCCTCCTCCAATAAGGCCCATCCCTGTCTCATTCCAGCCCGAGCCGGAATCTGCAAAGTTTTCACCCCCTCTTTTCTGGCATGATCCATCCACTCCTTTCCCTCCGCTCCAACGTTACATTCTACAGAGATCGTCGGCACCCCCCACCGGTACAGTTGCCGGGCAACATTGTGAGCTTTTCCTCCTGCGGATGAAACGACTCGTCCGCTAGGAGATTCGATCTTGGTTTCGAAAACGGGATTGGGCGTAAAGCACCAGACCCGACCGCGGACACGGTCCCCGCGAATGGACATCAAGCGATGTCGATCTCCTTGGCCAAGTAAACGTCCTGCACCGCGTTTAAAATCTCAACCCCATCCTTCAGCGGCTTTTGGAACGCCTTACGACCTGAGATCAACCCCATCCCACCAGCCCGCTTGTTGATCACGGCCGTCTTCACCGCTTCGGCAATGTCGTTCTTCCCAGAAGCTCCACCCGAATTGATCAGACCCGCCCGACCGGCAAAGCAGTTCAACACCTGATACCGACAAAGATCGATCGGATGATCCGAGGTCAGCTCCGAATAAATCCGTGGATCGGTCTTCCCATAATCACTTCCCGCCATTTTTAGAGCAAGGTACCCACCATTATTTTCCGGCAACTTCTGCTTAATGATATCCGCCTGAATCGTCGAACCGAGGTGATTCGCCTGCCCCGTCAAATCCGCCGATAAATGATAATCCTTCTCCTTTGTCTTAAAGGCAGGATTTCGAATGTAACACCATAGGATCGTGTACATGCCGAGCTCATGAGCAATCGCGAACGAACGGGAAATCTCCTCGATCTGCCGCCCCGACTCTGGCGACCCGAAGTAAATCGTCGCTCCCACACCTACCGCCCCCATATCAAACGCCTGCTTCACTCCAGCAAATAGCTTCTGATCCGCTACATTCGGATAGGTCAGCAGCTCGTTATGATTGATTTTTAAAACAAAAGGAATCTGGTGAGCGTATTTTCGCGCTACCGCTCCCAATACCCCCAGCGTCGAGGTCACCGCATTACAACCACCCTCAATCGCCAGTTTGACGATATTTTCTGGGTCGAAATAGTCGGGATTTGGAGCAAACGATGCCCCAGCCGAATGCTCAATGCCTTGATCCACAGGCAGGATCGACAAATAGCCCGTCCCCCCCAAGCGCCCGTGACTGAAGGTCGTCTGTAAATTCCGCAAAACCGCGATCGATCGATCACTATCCCGCCAAACCCGGCTAACAAAATCTGGCCCAGGCAAGTGCAAGCGGGATTTCGCCACAGTCTTACACGAATGCCCCAAAAGGCTCTTCGCATCCGAGCCTAACTGCTTTTCGATATCTGAAAATTTCATCAAGAGACATCTTCTCTTTTTTTCCTTCACGGGTCAATCTTCTGCCATCCTCCATTCTTGCTCGGCTGGTGGAACTGTTTACTCTAATCCCTTATGGTTCGTTGGCTCTCTTTGGTGATCGCTGGTCTTCTTCTCAATGGAAGTGGACTTTCCCTCCTCGCTTGGGCCGCTTATCAGAAATTTTCCGCAGGGGGTGAGTGGTTTTGGTCGGGAGCAGCCGCCCTCGCCCTTTGCAATGCTGGCCTCTGCTTTGTCGTCGGAGCCAAGAAACCCGTAGATCGATCCTCCTGAATCCTCACCCCCACTCCTCCTCCCACCCAGCCCCGCCAAACTACGGCAAGGTCGATCTAGTCCCCTACGACGACTCCGAATACCTCCGCTGGTCGGAAGGCTTTGCCTTCCGTCGCCGTCGGGAACGCCAACGCGAAGGTAAAGTTCGCATCGAACCCGCCGCCCTCTCGATCATCAGTTTTGCCGCGGAATTCGGTGTCCGCTCCATTCTCTCCCGCCACTTTCATCTCGGGGATCGTCGCATCCTGCGATACCAAGACCCTGAACACGACGACCATCATCGCGGACGTCACCGCTTCCGCGAACTGGATGCCGTGGCCTTTACCGGGGATAAAGCCACCGCCGTATTCGAATTCAAACTCAGTGGCCTAGGCTCCGCTTCGGCCGTTTCCCGTGCCGCCAAACAGCTCCGCTCCGCCGCAGAGATGATCCGGCAAGGATATGGCCACACCCCGAAAATTGCCGTTGTCCTGATTCATGCAGGGGAGGGCCATCCTGATCTCGGCAAACCAGGAGGTCGCTATGGGGTCCGTCCCATTCCCTTGGAAAAAATCCGGCTCGATCACCTGCCCGAGCAACCCATTCCCTGTTTTGTTTTTTCAATGAAGGAGGCGATTGAAGAAGCCCGCCGAATTGGACATCAGGTCGATCACGAGTTGGAACGCCGGGCCGCTCGCGAAGGCAAACACGGCCTCCAATCCGCCAAACCGCGACGCCTCCGTCTTCCCAGCCTCCCGATTGGGGAGCTTCTCACTGCGATCAGCTGGATGACCCGTAGCCTGATCCAAGCAGTCGGTCACGTCACCCGAAAGGTAACGCGCCGACGCGCTCCATCCCATCATGCCCCTTACCGCCGTCGCCCTAGGGGCGGAAGAAATCGCCGACGCTAAACTTCTTTACCGTGTGTTGACGTTACAAACGGGCAACCCTTTCCTTTTGACGGAGCTTGGCTCTGACTCGTTGAGATCTTCCTGACTGGTCATTTGAATCTTTTCTCCAGCCAACGAAACCACATCCACTTTCGTCACTCCATCCGCATGGGCCGAAGTTGACGCCCAAGGGGCAAAGGCGTGCCACCAAAGTCCCGCTGCCACGAGAGCGAGAAGGAGTTTCGTCATCGGATCGGTTCGAAGGGTCAATTGTTTATATTTCATCTCCTACGCATATCCCAAAAATCCATAAAATCACGACTCGATTTCACCCGTCCGCAACCTAGCTTAATCCTATGCACTTACTCCTAGCCCTCATTCTCGTCCTCTCCCCCCTATCCCATGCGCAAGATACCAACCCCGCCGCTCGCCTTCCCGCTACCCCTCCCCCCGCAGCGACCAACGCTCCCGTCCCCGCCCCCTCGGATGAGGAGGTCATCACCGCCCAAGGAATTCAGATCTGGAAAAAGGGAAAACCGAAAAAAGCTTACCGAACCCTTGGGTTTGACCGACTGGAGAAACAGAAAGGATTTCCTGCCGCCGAGAACAAAATTGCCCGCGGGGTACTCGCCCGCAAAGGCAACGCCGCCATCATCAACACAATTCAAAACTCCATGCGGGTAAACTTTGAACTCAATACCCAAGACGAAAACCTCGACGGAATTGATATCCGATACGAGATCATCCTCCTTCAGCCGTAACGTGCGGTCGACTCTCCTCACTCTCTTTATTTGGGGTCTCCTTTCAGGCTCACCCGTTTGGACTCAGGTTGTACCTGTCCAAGCGAATATCGATGCCCAAGCCCAACGTCGTCTCCAAGAGCAGGCGGAGCAAGCTCGCCGCCAACGCCGGATCGAAGATCAGCTGCAAAGAATCGTTCCCGCTCTCGATTCGCAAAATCTCTCAGGTCCAAAAAGTAATCGTACCACCAGCCAAGCCTTGGCCGCTCTCTACTCCCTGCAAACTGACGGAGTCTCACCCCGCGATGCCCTTCGCCGCGCCATCGACTGCTCCACCATTCCAGCCGAGATGACCCGCGCCCCCTTCAACTATCTTCTACAATGCTGGGAGGCCAACGGGGTCAAAATCAACGCCACCATCGCCCAATCCATGCGCACAGGAGATCCCGCCCCTTTTCCTCTTCCCCCCTATCAACCGTGAGCCCGCTCTCTCCTCCTGCGGGGTTCAAACTTCACAATCTTCCCACAGGCCCTGCTTGGATTCGTCCGCCCACCTCTGCCCGCCTCATCCCCGCTTGGCAAAAGCTCAATCCAAAACTTCCCCTCCGCCAAGCAGCTCGGCGTCACCCAGAGCACCGCCTCTTTACCGGTCGTGCTCCTGTCGTCCTTCTTCCAATTCCATCCACCACTGGTTTTATCGTTCGCCCCTGCGTTCACGGTGGAATCTGGGGAAAGTTTTCAAAAGATCTGTATGGCAACGCCGGGCGCGCCCTTCAAGAGATCGATCGGGCCTCCCTGCTTACCTCGAAGAAAATTCCCACTCCGCAGATCCAAGCCGCCCTATTTTATCCCGCAGGAGGACTGTGGAGAATCGATATCGTTAACACCTATATTCCTGAGAGTACGAATTTTGCCACTTTTCTATCCACCCGGCCGTCTGCCCCTGCCCGTGCTCGAGCATACGCTGCCATTCGAAAGCTATTTCAAATCTGCGCCCGGCATCAGATCCACCACCCCGATATGAATGCGCGTAATCTTCTCCTCGCAGGATCTCCCCTGCGAGCCTATCTGCTGGATGTCGACGCCATCGAAGTCGAAGCTCAGTCACCCCAAGCCGTAGACACAGCAAATCGAAACCGGCTCCTCCGCTCCCTACTGAAATTAGCACGCCTCGGCTCGCTACAATGGTCCGAAAAAGAGGTCTCCTCCCTTTGGCGCCAACTTTTTCCAAAACAATGAAACTCTCCTCCAACCCACGGATCTGCATCGTTCTCCTCAGCGCAGTGGGAGACGTCGTCCATGCCTTACCAGTCATCAACGCCCTCAAGCGGCACCGACCCCAAGCTCACATCACCTGGCTGCTGCAAGAGGCAGGAGCCTCGATCATCCAAGGCCACCCCGCAGTCGATGAAGTTCTGCTTTTCGAACGCAAAGCGGGTCTTGCCGGTTTTGTCAAAATGGCGATCCAGCTTGCGGATCGGCCCTTCGATGTGGTGCTCGATCTCCAGTGCTACTTCAAAGCCACCCTCCTCACCGCCCTCTGTCGTGCGCCCGTAAAAATTGGACTCGATCCCAGTCGCGCTCGCGAGTTCAACTGGCTCGTCAACAACCACCATCTTCCCAAGCGCCCCATCCAACATGTCCAAGAGCACTTTCTTGAATTTCTCGACTATCTGGAAATTCCCCGCGAACCAATCGAGTGGAATCTGGGGCCGTGGGCATCAGAACAGGAGTGGCAAACCCACTTCTTTCGCCATCTCCCTACACCCCGGGTCGCTCTCGTCGCAGGTACGAGCAACCCTCGGAAAGATTGGCTCCCAGACTCATGGGTCCGCCTGAACGACGCCCTACATTCGCAATTCTCTCTTCAAACCATCCTTGTCGGCGCTCGCTCACCCAGAGAGCTATCCTTAGGCGAAAAGATGTCTCGGGAGTGTCTCCATCCGCCTAAGGAAGCGCTGGGTTGTGGTCTTCGTCGTCTCGTTTCCATTCTTGATGGGTGCGACCTGGTCATCTCGCCCGATACCGGTCCTCTGCATCTCGCAGGCGCACTCGGCAAACCGGTCATCGGCCTTTATGGGTATAACAGCCCGGCACGGGTCGGACCTTGGCGCCAAGATCCCCGTCTCCTGATCGACGCCTTTCATAATGCTGGGGAGAAACCGAAGATAACTTTTCAACATCGCCAAGGTCGGATGGGTCGAATCACAGTCGAAGATGTTCTGGCTAAAGTGGAAATCTGGGAATCATCCCGATCTCAGAAACGATAATAGAGTTCCGTAGCCAAAGTCCAAAGCGAGTTCGAGGCGGGTGCGTAGAGACTCTGCTGCAGGCTCGTTTCGGTGGAGTTTATCGAGGCCGTCGTTCCTGCCCCCCAGGCAAACCTGCCTTCCCCCCGCCAAACTAGCTCCTCCGTGATCTTCACCGCCAGCGTCAGCGTGTAGTCGTAGAAGTCCCCTCCACTCAAACGGGTGCTGATGGGCAAAACGTAGTTACTGGTGTGCACATACTCCGCCCGACCCGTTAGCGTCACCGGATCCATAAGAGTCCATGTGGAGTAAAGAGCCGTAGTTACATAAGTGGTGGGTGCCTCCACCTCCGTCTGACC
>Ga0209088_10002558_pt1 | contig 11088 bp, 8 predicted proteins | sample S_140625_EF_Meta_FD_187324 | JGI IMG/M metagenome (GOLD analysis project Ga0209088, IMG submission 187324) | Freshwater microbial communities from Lake Simoncouche, Canada to study carbon cycling - S_140625_EF_MetaG (SPAdes) (version 2) | ecosystem: Environmental > Aquatic > Freshwater > Lake ...
GTTGGGGAACACATGGTCATTGATTAGAAAGGGATTGTCATAGCCCAGCCAGGATGTTGGGGCCGTCAGAAAATTAGAGCTGGCAATTCCATTCAGCAAACCCTGAATGGGTAGGGGTCGATATTGCTTGTATTTGTAGCCCACAGCTTGAAATTCAGGCAACGCTTCGATGCGGGCCAGCTCCTGCTGGGTGGCGGCGTCATAGTCCGCTGCGGGACCCACCAGGGTGCCCCGGGACCAGTTGAACTCCCGATCGCGAACCGTGCGCCAGACATCACGCCCCTGGGAATCCTTGGCAAAGAAATTGATGCTTTGCACCGCCTGGGGGTTGAAGTCCTCGGGCCGGGTACTCGGCGTCACCTCCTGCACCTGAATGCCCGCGTTTGCTGTGGCGATGACAGCGTCCTGTTGGTCCTTGCTCAGGGAAGCGACCGCTGCATTGACGGTCAACGTGGCCAGGGCCCCCGGACCCAGAAGGCCGAGGTTATTGGGATCGCTGGGATTGGCGACCGTATTGGTGCTGCTGAGGTCGGGATAGGTGCCCATGTTGAGCACGTTGTAGACCACGGATTGGTTGCTGGGTGGGGCCGGCTGGTTAAAGCTATAGAACGAATCAATCTCGGTCGTTCCCTGGGGTAAATACACCAGAACATCGACGCGCTTGCCCGGTGCAAGGCTCACAAGATTGGCAGCCTGGCTATAGCTCACACTGATGGTGTTATTGGGATTCGTGGTTCCAGGTACAGCGCTCTGGTTGCCCAGGGCTCCCTGGCTGGACCAGCGGATTTGGGGCAGTTGGTGGCCATCTTCTCCGTAGATATATATGGGCAAGGCCTGGTTGTTATTATTAAAAGCAACATTGTAATACATATTGTTCGTCATATTACTGAAGCTGAACGATTGCCAACCGCCGGCGCCAGCATCCACACTCGGTTGAAATTCGCCGTTCACCGTTGTCATCACCATCTGGTTAACCGGCGCTCCGCCATCAAAACCAGACAGCACCACCTGGCCATTGGCAAATCCCAACTGCAGGTTTTTCAACTCCACCAAATTGCGTGGTGTGTTACTGAAATAGGGGACTTTGGCCAAGGTATCACCCATTTCCATAAAGCCACATTGGCCGCCATACAACTGGCCATTCACCGAGGGATGGTAGTGGGGGTGATACCAGTAACTGCCAGAAGATTGGGTGGCACCGATCTCCATGATGGTGGTCCAGGATTGGCCCGTGGTGTAACGGGCGATTACGTTGTCACCAAATCCATTGGGATTGACATGCATGCCATGCAAATGGAAATTGGTGGTCGTGGCACCGCCGAGGCCAATACTGGCGGTATTGCCGTAGGTGGAAATCGGCACCAGGGTGCTCTGTTGTAATTCAGCCGTGTTGAGATCACCCAACTGAATATTATTGTTGAAATGGATCTTCAGCTCTTCACCGGGGCGAATCAGCAACACCGGACCCGGCATGGTGGTGTCCTGACCAACGACCTGGTAGGTATAAAGAATTGCGGGGTACCACAGGGGGGGATTGGGATTCGCTACGGGGTTGCTTAAGGCGTCAAGATTGGCCCGCAACGAGGCGAGATCAAAATCGGAATAGAGAATGTTATTACTTGAGACACTGTTGTATGCGGCCCAGATGGCAGAAGGGTTGTAATTAGAAGCATTACTGATGGCGGCCAAAAGTGGATCTGTTTTTTGGCCCAACTGGCTGAAATAGGCATCGGTGCTGGCACCTTGATTGGCAAACAAACCCGTATAACCAATCACCTCAAGATCGGCGACGATATTGGCACGGGTCTTTTTAGTGTATTGACCTATAATACCCTGCCAATAATTATAAAACAAACTGGATTGATAGCTGGGACTGGTGCTATTGTTATTGGTAATTTGTGGAATAAACCAGTTGGCCAGAAATTTGTCCATACCCGCCACCTTGACCGGAGCCGTGGTGATATTCATGCTCACATCTAAGGTACCTAGCTTTTGATCGCCGATAAAAGTTTGGGTGGCCGCATCATAATGAATGCTGCTGGATGTCACCACGTTGGGCCGTCCATTCAGCCTGGGAAACAGGGACCCAATCACATAGGCGTAGCTGGGAGGCTGGGGTCGATTGACACCGATGGCCCCCATCGCTTGGGCGTTCGTGACCAAGCCTGTCTTGGCGAGGCCAGTCGTGGCGGGGCCAGTCGTGCCAGGCATGGGGGCCGGGACCGGCGCCGTGGCAAGAGGTTGAACACCAACAAGGCTTGGGGTCAGGCCATTGACGCCTGGGGTCGGGCCATTGAGGCTTGCGGTTGGGCCATTGAGGCTTGGGGTCGGGCCATTGAGGTTCGTGGCCGCAGCCTGGGACCCGGAGCCATCGCGCGTTGCTGCCTTTGTTGTTGCCATTGAACGCCAATCAAAACTGGGGCTGGCCCGGACAAAGGCAAAGGCCTGCTCCAAGATGTTGCGATTGCGTTGCGTTTGGGCCAAGGCGGCGGCCTTGGCTGCCGCCTGCTCAGGCGTCTCCCGTACGGGGGATTTCGGCAGAATTGGACTGCTTGGTGCCAGAACGGGCGTCGCAGAGGACGTCAGCGATTTAGAGACGGGCAAAACAGCGGCGGGAGCCATGGTCAGACCCGGCCCGGCTGTCCCCGGTTCTACTAATATATTTTTGAGCAACTGAGGCAGAGAAGTAATAGCCAATAAGCCCAGCTTCTTTTCATTGCTGATAGGAGTTCCGCTGGCCATTGCGTTGTGAGCAAATGAATTTATTCATTGTATCCACGACCTGACCCTGGATTCAGACTCGCTATTTATTGTCAGTCAATAAAATGCCTCCCAATCCGAAGGAATCCGGCAGTTCGCCGCAACTGGTCTTACCTTTCCCCTAAGGCGATTCTAAGGGCCGTTGGCCACGGCCAGAAGCGCACCAACAGGGCCAACAACCAACCCAACACCAGGGGCCCAATCCCCCAGCGGTCGTAGGCGGTGAGGGACTGGCGCTGCCGCACCGTCACCGTCTGGACAGCGGGGATTCCCAGCGGCAGGGTGGCCCGCACCTGGCCCCTGTCATCCACCACCAGACTGGGCCCCGTATTGGCCACACTCACAAGCCAGCGGCCCGTCTCGATGGCCCGCAGTTGGGCCAGGGCGGTGAACTGGGCCTGGAGGGCCCGCGGATAGGGATCGAGATTGGCGCTGGCCAGCAACCAGCGCGCCCCATCACTACTGGCCCGGGCCAGGGCCGTGCCATCGGCCAACTCGTAGCAGATCGCCACCGCGATGGCTCCCCCCGGGCGGGGCAACAGCCGGGAAGGGGGCCCGGCGTCCAGCCCACCCACCGCCGACAGCCCACTCCAACGCACCAGCCGCGCCAACGGCACCCATTCCCCCAGGGGCACCAACCGGTGCTTATCGACGGCCCCACTGGCGTACCGGGCCCCCACGCCGTAGCGCAGCACGCTGCTGCGCAGGCTGGCGCCTACCTGGCGGAAGCCACCCCCCAGCACCTCGGCCGTGGCGGGGCGCGGCAGGGGCTGGCCCAGGGGCAGGGCCCCCTCGGGCAACACCAGCACGGTCGTCTCGCCACCGGCGCCTGCCCCCGCTTCGGATCCAATCGCCCCCATGGCCCCCAGGCCGGCAGGGGTTTCGCCGGCCAGGGCGGGCGGGGCCGGCAGGCTGGCAAGGGCCTGGTCCAGCTGGCGCAGCAGACGCTGTTGGGACCCCGACTCAAATTTGTGGCGTGTGGGAATGGCGGGCTGGACCACCAACACCCTCTCGCTCGCCCCATCGCCGCTCCGATCGGGGGCCAGGGCCAGGGCCCATCCGGGCCCATGGGCCACAAGCAACACCGCCAACGGCAGCGCCAGGGCCCGGGGGTGACCCCGCAGGGCGCCCAGCTGGAAACCCCGCCACAGACTCCAGCCGATCAGCAGCTGCAGGGCCGCAATCGCCCCCGCACCGGCGAGCGCCGCCACCGCCGCCAGGGCTGGATCGCCGGGCAGGGCCGAGGCCCCCAACCCAATCCAAAACAGGGGTCCCCTGGCCAGGGCCACCTCCGCCAGCCCCCAGCCCAGGGCCGCCACCAGGGCGGTGGCAGGGCGACTGGGATCGAGGCAACGCACCAGGGCCACCCAAGCGGCCACCAGCAATCCGCCCACCCCACCACAAAAGCCCCACACCCCAAGGCACAACGGCAAGCTCAGGGGAGCCGGCACGCCGATCCAATCCAGGGGATGCAACCAGAGCAGCCAGCGGTGACTGACCAGGACGGCGGCGGTGCCCCAAAGGGCTGCTGCAGCAAGGGCCGTGCCGCGATGCGGAGAACCGGCCAGGGCCCAGAGCAGGGCCAGGGCCGGCCACAACAGCCACGGCCAGCCCAGGGGCGGCAGGGCCACCCCAGCCAAGACTCCGCCGGCAATGGCGGCCAGAGCCCAGAAACGCCGGTGATTGCCCATGGCGCCGCAGCTTAAGCAGCCGCAAGCTGGTTGCAGGCGCCATCCAAAGCGCCCCTATCAATTACGAAGGACCCGCTGCCATGGACCAGGGCAATCTCTTGCAAATGCTCGTATTGCGAGGGCTCGGAACCACCTCCCTGGTGGGGGATCGACTCCGCAACGTCAGCCAGGACTGGGTGCGCAGTGGCCGCCTTGACCCCAACCAAGCCTCGGCCCTGGTGGACGACGTGCTCAAGGCCCTGCGGGGCGAAACCCCTGAGCTGGAGCAACAGGCCGAGCGGCAACTCGAACGCAACCGCGATGTCCTGCTCCAGGACCTGGGCCTGGCCCGCCAGCGGGAGGTGGACGAACTGCGCGGCCGCATCGACCGGCTGGAGCAGGCCCTGCGCCAGCGCCAGAGCTTCAACGAAGTCCCGGATTGAGCAGGCCCCAGCCCCAGAGGGGCGGGCCCCAGAGGGGCGAGATCCGGAGGGGCAGGCCCCGGGGCGTCTCCCCGACGGGTCAGAATCGCCCCGTATGAGCCCTGCCGCCATGCGCGACATCCTGATCAGCGTCACCGTTTGCATCGCCTGTCTGCTGACGGCCTTCGTCAGCCAACTGGTGAACCCCACCAGCGTCGTTGCGGCCCCGCCCATCGAGCCCACCGCCACCACGGCGGTGCTCAGCGCCCCGGCCGCCGCGACCAGCGCCCCCAGGGCGCGCGCCGCCGTGGTCGCACCCCTTGAACTCGATCCCGACAACCCCAACCCCACCCTTTTCGCCATGGCCCCTTCCAGCCCCGAATCCGCCGCCGACAGTGGCATCACCGTGGCCGGGGGCGCCGCCTCCCTTGGCGGTGAAATCACCACCCCGGCCGAACGGGTGACGGCCAGCGGGCTGCGCATCACCGATCTAACTGTGGGTAGCGGCGCCGAAGCCAAAGCTGGCCAGAAGGTTTCGGTGAACTACCGCGGCACCCTCGAAAACGGCAAGGAATTCGACAGCAGCTACGGCCGGGGGCCCTTCGCCTTTCCCCTCGGCGGCGGCCGCGTCATCCAGGGCTGGGATGAGGGCGTGGCCGGCATGAAGGTGGGCGGCAAGCGCAAAATCGTCATCCCCCCCGACCTGGGTTATGGCTCCCGAGGAGCCGGCGGGGCCATCCCCCCCAATGCCACCTTGATCTTTGAGGTGGAACTGTTGCAGGTCGGCGGCTGAGGCCGCCCTAACCGCGGGACTGGACCTGGAAGGGATCGTTAGGATGGGCCTCGCCGGGCCCAGGCCCTGGCGCAAACGAAAGCAAAACCCTCTTCTCCCCTTCCATGGCTCACCAGCTGCCCGAACTGCCCTACAGCCTCGATGCGCTCGAGCCCCACATCTCCCGCAACACCCTGGAATTTCACTACGGCAAGCACCACGCCGCCTATGTGACCAACCTCAACAACCTGGTCGCTGGCACGGACCTCGAAGCCAAGGGCCTCGAAGACACCATCCACGCGGTGGCCGGCGACGCCACCAAGGCCGGCATCTTCAACAACGCCGCCCAGGTCTGGAACCACAGCTTTTATTGGCAGGGCATGAAACCCAATGGCGGTGGCCAGCCCAGCGGCGCCTTGGCGGCCCGCATCGACGCTGACTTCGGCAGCTTTGACGCCTTCAAGGAGCAGTTCAAAGCCGCCGGCGCCACCCAGTTCGGCAGCGGCTGGGCCTGGCTGGTGCTCGACAACGGCGTGCTCAAGATCACCAAGACCCCCAATGCCGACCTGCCCCTGGCCCACGGTCAGAAGGCCCTGCTCACCATGGATGTCTGGGAACACGCCTACTACCTGGACTACCAGAACCGTCGTCCCGATTACATGACCACCTTCCTCGACAAGTTGGTCAACTGGGACTTCGTCGCCGCCAACCTGGCCGCCGCCTGAACACTCCTTTCCCCCTGGGCCCATCGGGTCCCGGGGGGGCTCCCTGGGCCCGTAACTGGCCGGATACGTCAGCGGGGGCCCAAGGGTCGGGAGCTTTCCAGAACCGCTTCCGGGGTGATCAACATGGCATCCCCATAGGAGAAAAAGCCATAGCCGGCCTCAATGGCGTTCTGGTACAGAGCCAGTAGCCTCTGCCGGCCGATCAGGGCACTCACCAGCAGCAGCAACGAACTGCGCGGCAGATGGAAGTTCGTTAGCAGACCCTCCACGACCGCGAACCGGAAACCGGGCTGGATCACCATGGACACAGGCCCCTGGTAGGGCCGCAAACAGCCTCCGTTCAGGGCCGCCACCGCCTCCAGGCACCGGACGCTGGTGGTTCCCACCGCAATCACCCTGCCGCCCCGGGCCCGGCACGCTTCCACCTGGTTCACCAACGCGGGGCTCACCTCCACCCACTCACTGTGCAGCTGCAACTGGCGTAGGTCCTCGGTTTCCAGGGGCCGAAACGTGCCCAGGCCCACGTGCAGGGTGATCGGCGCGATCGTCACTCCCCCAGCCGCCAGGGCCGCCAGGAGGGCATCACTGAGATGGAGGCCGGCGGTCGGAGCCGCCACCGCCCCGGGGCGGGCCGCGAAGCGGGTCTGATAGCGCTGGCTGTCCTGGGCCACGGAACGATGGATGTAAGGGGGCAGGGGCACCTCCCCATAGAGGTTGAGCAGGGGCTCCAGGTCGGCCGCTTTGGCATACCCCACTGGGAAGCGAACGATCCGACCGCCACTGGCCCCATCCACGCCCCGAACCTGCAGCTTGAGCGGGGGCCCCGCCGGAGCCCCCGCAATGGGTCCCTGCAGCCGTAACCACTCGCCGAGGCGCACCCGCTTGGCCGGACGCAGCAGGCACAACCAATCCGCAGCCCCAGGCTCAGGCTGGGCGGTGCCCTCCGGCATCCAGGGTTCGAGCACCAAAATCTCAATGCTGCCGCCGCTGGCCCGTTGGGCCCGCAGGCGGGCCTTCATCACCCTGGTGTCATTGACCACCAGCAAATCACCGGGCCGGAGTTCCTCGACCAGATCCCAGACGTGGCGATGGCGACTGGTGGGCTCCGGTCCCACCACAAGCATCCTGGCCTGGTGCCGCGGCTCGGTAGGCACCTGGGCAATGGAAGCCTCCGGCAGCTCATAGGCATAGCTGGAGAGCCATTCATCGGCATGGGCTGACGGGCCGGCTGGATCGGCGCAGGCCCCTGGGTCTGGTGGAGAGCCCTCGGTCTCGGGACCGGAGGCCCCTGGGGCCTGGGCCGGGGGGCCTTCGCCCAGGGGGCCCGCATTCAGGGGCCCGTCAGTGCCGGGATCCGGAACCAGGTGTCGCTCAGAGGGCAAGCGTTTCGGGTCGATTTTCGATCAGGGAGGCCAGATCCTTGAGGAAGGCGGCCGCATCGGCTCCATAGATGACCCGGTGATCACAGGTGAGGTTGACCTGCATCTGCCGACGAACGGCAATGGAGCCATCTTTGAGCGCCACGACCACCGGCCGGGAGGCCGCCACGGCCAGAATGGCTCCGGTGCCGGGCGGAAGGATCGCATCAAAGCGGTCGACCCCGAACATGCCGAGATTCGAGAGAGTAAACGTGCCCGTGCTGTATTCCTCCGGCTTGAGCTGCTTGGAGCGGGAACGGTTCACCAGATCGGCCCATTGGCGCGAAAGGCTATAGAGATCGGTCCGGTCGGCGCTGGCCAGCACTGGGGTAATCAAGCCGCCGTCCTCCATGGCCACGGCCACGGCCACGTTGACCGCACCGGGATAGGCCATGCCGGCCTCGGTGGCGGCGGCATTGACCTGGGGATGGCGAGCCAGGGTGACCGCCACGGCCTTGGCCAGCAGCGCCGTCATCGTGACCCCCTTGGGCTTCACCTGTTGGTAGAAGGCATCCAGCTTGTCGGTGGTGATGGTGTAGCCAACCCGGAAGCTGGGCACCGCCAGGCTGGCCACCATGTTGCGATTAACCGCCTGTTGCAAGGTGTTGAAGGCGACGGTCTCGCCGGGGCGGCCAAAGGCCTGGCCCGCCGGTGGCGCCGCGGCCGGGGTTGGGGCACTGGTGGCGGGGGCAGTGGCGGGGGCGGAACCTTCGGCCACCCGGGGCACACTCACCGGCTGGCCGGCGGCCTGCTCCACATCCTCGGCCTGGATGCGGCCGTGGGGGCCACTGCCCCGCAGGCCCTCAAGGGCCACCCCCAGTTGGCTGGCCAGCTTGCGGGCCCGGGGGGTGGCCACCAGACGACCATCGGCCGCCACAGAGGTCGCGACAGAAGGCGCCACGGGGGTGATGGCCGCAACGGGGGCGGCGACCGGAGGCGCCACGGGGGCAGCTGCTGGGATAGGAGCCAACGGGGGCGGCGGCGGCGGTACGGCCAGCGGAGCCTTGACTGCAACAGCGGCCGGGGCCGTGGCAGCGGCCACGGCAGCAGCCCCGGGGGCAGGCGCCTGGGCCCGGGCCGCCTCAATCTCGGCTTCGCTGCCAACGATCAGACCAATCGTTTCGCCCACCGGGGCCGTGCCACCGGCATCCACCAGCACGGCGGCCAGGAATCCCTCCTGGAACGCCTCCACGTCCATATCGGCCTTATCGGACTCCACCACAAGGACGGATTCGCCCCGAATCACCCGATCACCGGGTTTTTTCAACCACTCGACAATCTTGCCCTCCGTCATCGTGGAGCTGAGGGCGGGCATGAAGATGTCGTGGGTGGCCACTGGCAGGCTGCCGCTCGGAATGGGCCGGATCCTAACCAGCCCCCTCCATCGCTTCGATCACACCATCGCGAACGACAACAGCCGCCTGGAGTTTCTCCACCAGGTTGTCGCCCATCCCGACCTGGCAAAAGCTCTCCAGCTGGCCCTGATCCACGATTTGTTCCATCTCCAGCTCGCGCACCTGGCGCTGCTGCTCCAAGACCTGGCGTTTCTGTTCTTCGATCTCGGCCCGCTTGGCGGCCACCTGCTGCTGCAGGGAACCCACCTGTTCCTGCACGCGGGGATCAAGGGGATTGATGCTCTGGCGACGGATTTCGTCCACCAGCCGCTGACCCTCCTGTTCCAGCTGGGCCAATTGCTGGTCAAAACTGCTGATGGCGTTGCTGAGTTCCCGCTCGGCATCCTCCTTCCAGCGGGGGGTTACCACAGCCCGGACGGTGATCTGGCGCTTGATCGAGAAGGTGGTGCCGTCGGCCATGGTTTTGAAAAGTCAGTACCAAGGCTCTCAGCCCATGGGGCTCCGGTCAACCGGGAGGACCGAACCCCTGGCCCCCAGTGCTGCTGCCATCCCCTCGGCAATTGGCCTTTCCGCTAGACAGCAACCATGCGCCCGACCAGGCCAGACGGCCCCTGCCGTAGGTCTCCAGGCCGGAGCCCCGCTTGTCGACTTGGCGGCATCGGCGGCCCTGGGAGCTGAGAATTACTGCCAGCCCCCAGGGTGTTAGCGGCCTTGACGTTTCAATCCTGTTCCCTACCGGCGAGCCGCGATGCGGCGACGAAGGCGACGGCTCCAGGCAAAGCCCACTCCCGCACCCAGAAAGGGCAATGGCGCCGGCGCAGGGGGCACATAGGCGAGGCTGAGAAAACGCCCAGAGGCCAAAGTGCCATTGGGACCGGTCAGCAGAACGGGATCCCGCAGCTCAGCGATATTGGGTGGGCGATAGCTCTGGAATTCGGCGAGCGTTTCGGGGCCGTGCAGAAATAAATCGGCAAAGGAAAAAGGATCTCCAGAAGCGCTCGTGTCCAGCAGGAGCTGACGAGAGGCATAAATGGGGTCATAGAAATTGCTGTTGTAAAAATTGAACCAAACGCCTCCCACCGGCGAGCCCAAGGTGAGATCACGGGCATGCAGGGTGATGTGTTCACCGACACAGAGATACACGTCGCACGGGGGAGCCTGGGGATCCGGTGGCTGATTGGCATCCACCACCCGGCCATAATATGAATTGGCATCAAAGTTGAGACCCGAAAGATCAAGTGTGCCAACACTAGTGGGATCAAGAGTCAACCGAAGCGAGATGATGGGATTGCTAAAGCTTGCCATCGTGGTCAAGCCGCGAACGTTATTAGCGTTGTAAAGATCATTCTCGAAAACAGTATTATCAGTATCGAGATCAGCACCATTCAAGACGAAATCTACGAAATACCGGCTGTGCTTCGGTGCCCCAGGGATGCTGCTGCCGTAATCAAGATCAATCAGTCCGTGATACTGATAGTTGGCGGCTTGGGCCGTCTGGTTCACGCCAACCAGAAGGGCAACAATTGCAAGTGTTCTCGCTGCAAATTTGGATAGTACGTTAGAAAATTTCTCTGTATTCAGCGAGGCTGGATCGACGGGCATGGGTTTTTCAATAAATCATACAATACGTTATCCAGCAATCGCAACCTGCTCGGCCTGTTGTTCCATCAGCGTCTTCAGGCAACCTGCGTTTCAATGGCATCCACGGCTCAACCATGACTCGATGGCGTTGCCGGTGACCTCCCGAAGCTGAGACAGGGCCACTGGCCCGATGCTTGCCCCTTGTCATTCCCATCACCGGACTGCAGGAGCAGTTCAGCGTGGTGGAGTGCGGCCAGGTGGTGGCTGTCTCTCCACGGCAGTAGCAATACCACTTTTGGCAGGAGCTGGGCCATTCCTCGATGGCGGAGGCCAAGCGGATGGGGCTGCATCGGCTGCATTTCGGCGAAAGCCCGCGGCAGACACG
>Ga0209088_10002559_pt1 | contig 11085 bp, 11 predicted proteins | sample S_140625_EF_Meta_FD_187324 | JGI IMG/M metagenome (GOLD analysis project Ga0209088, IMG submission 187324) | Freshwater microbial communities from Lake Simoncouche, Canada to study carbon cycling - S_140625_EF_MetaG (SPAdes) (version 2) | ecosystem: Environmental > Aquatic > Freshwater > Lake ...
GACGGTGACGTTGTTGAATCCTCGCTGCTTGCACTGACCTAAAATATATTCCCGCTGAGAAGCCGAATTGGAAACACTGGTGATTTGCGCTTGGGGGTATTTCTCCGCCATCCACAGGGTGAGCGAGCCCCAGCCGCAGCCTAATTCGAGAATCTTTTGTCCGTCTTTTAATTCAGCCCGCGTGCAGGTCAGCGCTAACATGGCTTCTTCCGCTACTTTAATCGACTCATCGCCCTGCTGATAAAAACAAGAGGAGTACTTGAGACGTGGGCCCAGACAGAGCTGATAAAAGGCCGCGGGAACTTCATAGTGTTGTTCGTTGGCCGCCTTGGTTTCAATGGCGACAGGTAACTTTTTGAGTTCTTCAGCAAAATGAGAAATTCTTTTGAGTCGTTCGGCTGGATCTGCGGCTCGCTCATCCTTCAATCTCTGTTGCAGTAATTTCCGAATGCCTCGGCGGATAATAAAATCGGGTAAAATGTCCCAACCTAGTAAGGTGTCGATAAAGGGCATGGGGTCAGCCTAACTGACCAAACTAAACTGGCAAACCTAAGCGCGAATTTTGCGTCGAGGTTTTTTTGGCCAAAAGGCCGGCACCGCCGACTGGTAAATTTTATAACTAGAACCCTTCGAATCACCGAGATGTTTTTCCGTCAAAGATACACCGGTGACCCTTGTTAATAAATAATACATGAAGACGGCGCAGATGACCCCCGGGATCGCATAGAAATCATCATTGTAACTGAGGAGGGCAAAGCCGACCCAGACTAGCCATTCACAGAAGTAATTTGGGTGCCGTGACCAAGCCCAGAGACCCGTGTCGCAAACTTCGCCCTTAACTGAGTTTAACTTAAAGTTTTTTAATTGGCGGTCGGCGACAAATTCTCCCACCAAGCCAATGAGGGTGACTACGATACCCACCCAGTGGATGGGTAGGAGGGATTTTTCGCTATGTAAAATAGACGAAATAAATGGCGTACAAAGAAAAGTTAAAACCAGGCCCTGCATCATGTAGAACTGAAACATTTTCGAATACAACGCATCGGTCCATTGCTGACGCATCTTTATATACCGCCCGTCTTCGTGACGGATATCCTTGAAAATTCTTTTAGCGAGGTGCGTACCCAGTCGGAAGCTCCATAACAAGACCAAGAGGATTAAAATAGTCGTCGAGTCATTCCACCGAAAGGGATGTGTGATCAGGTACTGAATGCACAGAATGGAAAAGAAATAAGCCCAAAAAGCATCCACAATGGACCAATTATTTAATTCCTTAGCAATCCACCAAATGACTGCGAAAAAGATGAAAGAATAGCACAGGAGGCGTAGAAATTCTATGACGAGTTGGAAGACCATTTAAAGTTTAGCGTGTGATGAAGCGTTTAAAGATAAGAACGAGAATCTTGTAAAGTATCCACGTAGCCGCTGGAATTATAATAAGCCAGCCTAAGAACGCATGTATACCCATTTGGCAAAATTTTGTCACAAAACCGACAAACGAATGACTGAACTCTGCCTTCATTTGGGTAATTTCAATTACTTGGGCTTCCGCCCCAGTTAATTTCTCCCCCAGTCTAATCCAGGGAATAATGAGAACTATCTGCAGTGGATAACTAAAATAATTGATAATCTGCATCACCACGTGGTTGAGCCTGAAAACTTTTCCAGCCAACAGACATAAGAGTGTCGTCGTCCCAATAAATGGATTCACCGAAATCGCTAAACTTGCGGCACAGGCCAGCGCTAACTCTTTAGCGGTAATGCCTTGTTTGAGTTCAGCCAACAAGGGATCCTTAACTTTTCTTTTAAACCAGTCAGCGATGCGACTCATTAACTGGATTTCTTAGTGAAGAATATCTTAGTGAGATCGGATTCATCTGCATTACCTAAAAGACATCTCAGCGCATAGCCCGCGATGGCGAAATTACCGAGTAACATGAGTGCGACCCACCAGCCGAAGCACACAAAATTATTATTTTCCCGCCAGGCGATATAAAGCCAGAAGGCCATGAAGCCCAAATACGCATCGAACATCGTCGCTAAACCCCACGGCTCTTTGCACACCGTAACATAACCTCCGACGACATTAAGTGCTTTGCCAGCGTACTCAGGCAGAGAGCTGATGGATGGCGCTGTGCAAGCGTACCATGATACCCAAGTCATCGCGAGGAGGACTAAAACAAAGTAACCAATGAGAGCTCGACATGTGTTCATATTTTTTTGGTGAAGTATAACTACTATAAATGTTTATAAAAAGAATGCAAGAGACGGGCGGTTGGTTTTGTCGATTGTCCCCGTGTCAACGTGCTAACTTGTCACCTAATCCCCTCATTCGACCAATTCGGTCGAATATACACCGCTTGGACGACCCCGATATTGCGATGGGCAAATGCCGCTTCACAATAGCGGAAGTAGAGTCTCCACTTACGGATGAAGAATTCGTCAAAACCCATCCCACGAACTTTGTCTAAATTCTGCTCAAAGGTATCGCACCAGGTTGCGAGTGTACGTGCGTAGTCCAAACCAAATTCTTCCAGACGATGTAACTGGAAGCCACCGCGTTCAGTCATGAGTTGGTTGACGCGATTGATGGAAAGTAAAAGCGATCCCGGGAAAATATGTTTTTGAATAAAATCTACCCCTTTGCGGAATTGTTCGTAGCGACTGTCCGGACAAGTAATATACTGAAACGCCGCTATGCCGTTCTGTTTGAGTAATCGTCCTACGCTCCCGCAAAACTCAGGTAAGTATTGATGGCCCAACGCCTCCATCATCTCAATGGAAACACACTTATCATACGAGCCTTGGTGATTTCGAAAATCTTCCAACCGCACTTCAATCCGGTCACTCAGACCCGCTACTTTGATTCGCTCGGTGGCTAAATCAAATTGCGCTTTTGAAATAGTGAGCGTGGTCACGCGGCAGCCATAATTTTTTACGGCTTGAATCGCCCAACCGCCCCAACCGGTACCGATTTCGATCACGTGGTCGCTCGATTTAAGCTGAAGTTGTTCGCAGAGGGCGCGATTTTTTTGAATCTGTGCTTCGGCCAGCGTTTTACATCCATCCCAGCGGCCCGATGAATACATCATTGATTCATCTAAAAATAATTTAAAGAAATCGTTCGAAACATCGTAGTGTGCGGCGATATTATCCCGTACTGTTTTCAGCGAATTGGGACGCAATAAATGCTCCAAGCGATCGGCCAGACGGAAAGCGCCGAGGGCGATATTTTTTACCGCGGAGCCAGACATCCCCGGGGTATTATCAATATTTTGAATGAAAAATCCGATGACCGCCGTTAAATTGGGTGAGCCCCATTCCCCCGCAATATAACTTTCGGTTAAGCCAATGTCCGAACCTAAAACAATACGCTTAAAGAAAATATCATCTTTAATAGATATTTGCGCTACCGAGGAGGGGTTGAGTGATTCCCCAATCTTCAATGACTTTTGATTAGGCAGGGTGATAATGAGCTGACCGTTTTTTAATTTCTCCAGTGTGCGTAAAACGAGTTTCTGCATGAGGCCTCCTTGGTTAATCGCCTCGGACACGGTGATGAAAGTTTCTTGGGTCATTTTTGTTTACTGATTTCAGGAGAGGGGTGCCGCAAATTGCGCTGTAAATCAGTGTCATCGGCTTTTCGCTTAAAGGAAAGACGTTTTATTAACCAAAGGTTGAGCGCATGCAGGTGAATCAAGGCGATTACTTTAAAAATGAGAAAAGGTATTTTAATCGTTAACCAACACAGGCGACCATCTGTCAGTAGTACAGACCGACCCGTCCAAGTACTGATCAAGGTCTTTTGTCCGCCTTCATAATGATCTACGCCGACACAAAGAGATTCTCCGGGTGATTTTAGGGTAAACTCAAATTCAGTATCTAGACCCGAAAAAGGTGATACATAAAATTTCTTCGGCGTGCGTAGTTTAAGAACTGCTTCACCGTTTGCATTCTGCTGCTTGCAGTCTCTACCGAGGAACCATGCTTTTCTTTCTCCAAACGTATTATTCACTTCGGCTATTCCACACTGTAGTTCTCCATCCCACGAAATCAGAAAAAAGATTACGGGATTATAGGATTTTCCAAAGGCTCGCGGCATCGCTACTAAGGTGATTTGGGCGTGCGCCGGAATCACTTCACCTTGGGATGCACAGAATGATTTTACGCGGCTCGCCAATCGATCGTTATCCGCACCAAAGGCCTGAGTTTTCCCCTCGGGTTGAAAAATAATATCTTTCGGTAAGAAGTCCTGGTCTCGAAATTGATACAGGGCCCGTCCGCCCGTACCCATCAGCCAGGTTTTTTCACCGATTTTATCCCAGTCCGCTAAATCAATCGCACAGCAAAATACACTATGGGTGAAGCTATTTTTCTTGGGCCATAAGCGCGCATGTATGACCTTGGCTTCGTAGAGTCTCACCATCATGAGAAATTTGCTGATAATCTATAAGAGCGCAAGCCACTCCCCGCACTTGCCTTCCTTTTGTGATAAGTTTCACTGCGGGGGTGCAAACCGTCGACCCCGCAGTCTTAGTCTTTATGGCTTTTTTGTCGGGGCTCTTTTTATTTTTGGGATTACGGGCCGGCCGACGAAGACGTTTGTTGGATGACACTCCCACGAGCAAGACTCTCGGAATATTTATCGGCGAAGTAGAAGTGGAGGGCGTTTGTATTTCAACTACACCCGTCCGCGCAAAATTTTGTTATCAAGACTGCGTAGTTTATAGTTGGGGTATCGACGAGGAGTGGCAGCGCTGGGAGACAGAGGTTTATACCGACAGCAGAGGGCGCACAAGTACTCGCCAGGTTTTACGCAGGGGTTGGACAACCATTGCCAGCGATAGTATCTACAAGGGATTTTATATTAAGGACGAATTTGGGTATGTCTGGGTCCATCCCAAAGGGGCGGACTGCGAAACACTCACACTCTTTAACGAAACGACTCATCGTGGAGAGTCGCTCTATTCAATGGGACCCGATGATAGTATTATGGACTCCACGGGGCGCCGCCGATTTTATGAATCGGGCCTTCCGATTAGCACGCCCTTGTTTGTCCGTGGTCGGGCCAGTGAGCGACCCGACATCGTAGCGCCTCAAATTGTTGAAGACCCCCTAGCGGAAATGTTTATTATCACCTACCGCAAAGAAAAAGATATTAGTTCCGGCAAAGCTACAGCCTACGTCCTTTGGAATTTAGTAGGATTAGTTACCGCAATGGGCATCGGAGCATTACTTACCCCGAATGATCTTAAGGGCCCAATCATTGGAGTGAGTATCTATAGTTTCGCTTGGTTTGCGGGCTGGGTCTGGATGGTCTTTAATAGCCTGATCGGACTGCGCAATCGCGTGCAACAGGCGCAATCACTCATCGATGTGCAACTGAAACGCCGCTCCGATTTAATTCCTCCCCTGATCGCGAGCTTAAAAGGTCTGCGTGATTATGAAGCACAGGTGCAAACGGAAATCGCCACGTTACGCGGTCAGTCCATGGGCACGAATCAAGTTTCTGCTTTAGTTCCTGGACTCAAAGCCATCATCGAAAAATATCCTGAACTAATCGCCAACGAGAGTTTTAATGCGCTGATGAAGAATTTAACCGAGACAGAAGATCGTATCGCCCTCGCGAGAAATTACTCAAACGATGTCACGACGTTTTATAATACCCGACTCGAGCGCATCCCAGATCGTTTCGTTGCGCAAATAGTCGCCATGCAGCCCGCCTTACTTTTTGTCGCTCAGGGTTTTGAACACAAGGTGCCTGACGTAAAAATTTAGGCCGTCCACGCATCACGTCCGAGCAAGTAAGTGCAGAGACGATGAGCCGACCATAATCCGTCCTCGTGAAATCCGTAGCGCTGCCACGCTCCGACAAAATGAACCTTCGCTTCAGGCCTTTCATTGAGCGATTGCATCTGACCTTGGGCCGCCACCGCTTCCATTGAGAATAAAGGGTGTTCAGTCGGGATTTTCCTAATAATTTTCTGAGAGTCTATCTGCTCTGGATGATTAATCGTCACAAAGAAATTCTCGTTCGGAGTAAGTCCTTGTAGTCTATTCATCCAGTAGTGGGTTGAGTTGCGACGCTGCCCCTGTGAATTCCAGTTATGATAATTCCAGGCCGACCAGGCTAACTTAGCTTTGGGCATGCGACTGGAATCAGTATGCACAATCGCCAGATTCTGATTATATTGAAATGTACCCAATAAAGCTTTTTCAGTCTCGTCCGCATCCTTTAATAGTTTGAGTGATTGGTCGGCGTGAGAGGCAAAAATAACCCGATCAAATTCATATTCATCTTTAGCTGTAGTTAGGACGACCCCTTGAGCTTTTCTTTTAACCGATATCACTGCTTCACCTAAATATTTCTTCACATAATATTTTTTAAGAAGTGCTTGCACGTAAGTGCGCGATCCATTCACGGGCGTGATCCACTGATGTTGCGTATTGAGCCCTAGAAAGCCGTGATTATAAAAAAACCGCATCAGGGTAGCGGCGGGGAAGGTCAGCATTTTTTCGGGCGGGGTCGACCATACAGCCGAACTCATCGGAATTAAGTAACACTGCAAAAAGTCATCACCCAGATTGTTTTGCTTACACCACTCACCCAGCGATGTGTTTTCGGCTTCAGGTGTTTGCCAGGCTTGATGGGCTAATTTATTAAACTTATTAATCTGCAAAAGTAGTTTCCAGAAACGTAAGCTCAAAAGATTTTTACGCTGAGCAAATAAATGATTCAGTGACGAACCGCACCACTCGAGACCGAGCAGGTCGTTGCGCACGGAAAAAGACATGGCCGTTTTTTTCCACGCTACATTCAGCTCTTTAAAAAGTCGGCAGAGGTGAGGGTAGGTGACCTCGTTAAAAACCATGAACCCCGTATCCATGGGCAAGTCTGCGCCGGTCACCGGGTCTTTGACGTCGATGGTATGCGCGTGTCCACCAGGTCGAGAATCGGAATCGAAAAGCGAAATATCGTGAGTGCTGTGCAGAAATCTTAAACAGCCCAATCCACTAATACCGGATCCGATAATCGCTATCCGTTCACGCACGCTGCTGGCTTTCGGCTTTAGTTTTTTCAGCTTCTTCGTAAATGGATTTAGGGACGCCTTTGAGGCCCCAAATTAAACCGGTCCACGAAAGCATTTTTAATAAATAATAAGTCGGATCAAACTCCCACCAGTAAAACCCTTGCTTGGTGGTGGCTTGATAGCGGTGGTGGTTATTATGCCAGCCTTCGCCGAGTGTAATTAAAGTGAGGATGAAAGAATTACGCGATTCGTCGTCGGTCGTTTTAAATCTCTTCGTTCCCCAGACGTGAGCCAGAGAGTTAATGCATGATGTGCCGTGGAATAAAACGGTGGTAGAGATAAAGAAGCCCCAAATGAGTAGTTGACCACCCGAGGTGTCGACGCCTTGAGCTCCGAGATATGCCCCGAGGCCATAAAGTGACCCCGCAAATAATATAGGGATTAAGGTGTCGAAACGATTCAAGAAAACGAGCTCAGGATATTTCGCGAGGTCAGTGATTTTAGAATAATCGGTCGGGAAGTTTTTCTTACTGGTGATCCAGCCGATATGGGCCCACCAAAATCCATCGACCACTGGAGAGTGTTTATCATCTTCTTCGTCGGAATGTTTATGGTGATGTCTATGAGTATACGCCCACCAAAGTGCGCCGCGTTGCACAGCGAGCGAGCACCACAGTGCCATGATGAATTGGAAAGCGCGTGAGGTAGAATAAGTTTTGTGTGAGAAATAACGGTGGAGAAATCCCGTGATCGCGAACATGCGAAAGAAATAGAGTCCGACGGCTAACCACACGGCGAGCGGACTAACCCCAACCCAAATAACTCCCAGGCATCCTAGGTGTAAAATAATAAAGGGGATGGTTCGGGGCCAATCGACCTGTTTGGGGGTACTTCGAAAACTTTCGGCGCCCTCGGGGATATAATCGGAGTCAAACCAGCGAATTACAGACCTCACTAAGCCTGCATTGTCCTTATTTTGGGGTAAATTCGACATTGGGTTATAGATGTTAAAAGTTTTGAATTTCGCAACTGCTTTGACCCTTTAGTCTGTCTCAATAAAGTGACAATATAGACAGATAACCTGTTTTGCCCCGCTACCCTCTAAGTAAACCCCCCAATGTCCGACGCACATTCAGCTCAAGACTGGAAAGTATGGTTCGCCGAAAACGGCGCCCGACTTCGCCTCATTGCGCGTCAATGGACCAGGTCCGATGCCGATGCGGACGATGTCTTACAAGAGGCCTTTATTCGATTCTGGAAAAATCAACGCCACCTTCCCGGAAATCCCAACGCCCTCGTCGTCACCTCCATCCGCCGCTCCGCCCTCGATTTATACCGCAGCACCGATCGTCGCTCACACCGCGAACAAAAGGTGTTCGCTGATAGTGATACGATGACTTGGTTTGAGCCCGAAGTCGACCCGCGCCTCCAAGCCCTCACTGATTCACTGCCGCAACTCCCCAACGAGCAACGCGAGGTAGTTGTACTAAAAATATGGGGAGACCTCACTTTTGACGAAATCGGTGAACAATTATCGATTTCTCCAAACACCGCAGCCTCTCGGTGGCGCTATGCCATGGAGGCCCTTCGCAAACTCATCTCCGCCCGCACTTATGTCTGAAGATTATAACGAAATTGAATCAGCGCTCCGCTCGCTGCGCCCACGCTCCCCCGGTCCCTCGGTGGCTGCCGGAATCGCTCGCGCTTTGCAGACTCCCGCGCGTCCAGCCGCTCCCAAGAAAAATATTATTCTTTGGATGTCCTCGGCCTTGGCCACCGCCGCCTGCCTCGTCGGAGTTTTTCTTTTCAGTCGCAACGAATCGAATTCTTTATCGCCCGAGTATCAACTGGTCAGTGCTGAACAATCACCGGCAGCGGTCGATATACTTTCGCCGGTGGAATTATCCGACGGATCTTATGCCCGTCCGGTCCGCTTGCTTTGGAATAATACCACCCACTGGGCTGATGCTAAAAATAACACGCAGCTGATCGATTACCGTCCCGCCCAGCAACTCGCCCTCATCCCGGTCGAAACTTATTAAACAAATTATTTATCCACCGACGCTTATTTATTAAACTATGAACTCTCTAAAACACATTCCATTGCACATGTTGATGCTCGCTGGTTTGGTTGGTCCACTGGTCGCTCAAGAAAATGAAAACGCACCACAGGCGCCCGCTGCGAAAGTAAAACCTACAGCTGCGACGGCGTATGCGGGTATTAGTCCGGCAGTGGTCACCGAACTCGCGCGACGCGGGGTGACCTCTAAAGACGTCCCTCCAGGTGTCGGTGTGATGGTTGCGTTCGTGGACCCCAAAGGTCCTTCGATGGGTGTGTTGGCTGAGGATGATATTTTAGTTCGTCTGGATGATCAGGTCTTAGTGAACCCTGAACAATTCCGTGCGTTGATTGGTATGCGTCAACCGGGTGACGTCGTAAAGATTGTCGCCGTGCGCGAAGACGAAGTTGTGAACGTCGATTTAAAATTAGGTTCACGCAATGCGCCTGTATCCGCTGCACCTAAAGCTAAGAAGTCGATTGCCCCGAAGGCCGATGTAAAACCTGCGGATGAACCCGCTCAGGTACCCCAAGCGGTAGTACCACCCCGAATGGGAATTACGATTAATGGACAGACCTTTGAGTTTAATCAGGATCCCATGCAGGGCTTTCCGCCCGAAATCGTTCAGCAATTCAATGAAATGCGTCGGCGCGGTATGGCGGTACCCCAACCGCCTCAAGCACAACCACAAGCTGCACCTGAAAAGGAATCTGCTCCTGCACCGCAAGCACCTGCACTGCAGTCGAAATCAAAATCATTCTCTTTCAGCTTTGGTAATGGTGCCTCTGTTTCATCCAACAGTGTAGCATCCGATCGTGATGGCACGGTCGCGATTGATGAGCGTGATGGTAAAAAGCATGCTGTGATTAAGGATGTTTCTGGAAAAGTTTTATTTGATGGTGATGTGACTACGGATGAAGCTCGCGCTAAAATGAATCCTAAACTCCGCGACCGACTTAAGTTAGTCGAAACCAATTCATTCAAAATTCAAAGCGCACCCGTCGAAGAAATTAATTCCGACGAACCCGTCCTCCCTAAAAAGAAAAATAATCCTAAAGATGGGGCGTAACAGGTAGGGGCGCCACTGCGTGGCGTCCTTATATAATGACCCAAACAAAAAACCCACCGATTAAAGTGGGCTTTTTTTATTAGGCAGGGAAGCGACAACGTCGCGTTATACACTACCCCTTGTCACCGTGTCACCTTGCCAACTTGTCCCCTCAATTTAAACCGCCTTAACTTTACGACGACGAGCTGCGAAAGCTACACCGAGTGCGCCGATACCGATGAGTCCGTAAGTGGAGGGTTCGGGCACTGCTGCAGCGTTGGCAGAAGATACTGCGGCTCTTAAAGTGGATATAGATCCACTGTATGCTGCCTCAATAGAACTTTTTGCTGCTTGAGTAGCATTGTATGCTGCTTGAGTAGCATCATATTGTTCAAAAATATTGTACAAAATATTGTACGTTGCTTGAGCAGAATTATATGTTGCTTGAGCAGCGACATAGGCGTCGTAGCTAGCTCGTGCACTGCCGGGGTCGTTGATGTAACTCCAAATGTAGTAAGCTTCGGCATCTTGATAGGCACTCAGGGCGGCATTGTATGCACTCGCGGCGGCTTCACGAGAGATAGTGACGGCATTGTATGCACTCGCGGCGGAATTGTATGCACTCGCGGCGGAATTGTATGCACTTAGGGCGGCGGCTTCATTGGCACTCAGGGCAAGATTGAAGATTTTCTGGGAGCTGTATACGGCTATATGAAAACTAGAAAATGGGTCAGCAGATGTGGCCGCGTTTACGTTGGCCAAGCTTTGATTGTATGTTGCTTGAGCAGCATTATATGTTGCTTGAGCAGCATTATATGTTGCTTGAGTAGCATCATATTGTTCAAAAATATTGTACAAAATATTGTACGTTGCTTGAGCAGAATTATATGTTGCTTGAGCAGCGACATAGGCGTCGTAGCTAGCTCGTGCACTGCCGGGGTCGTTG
>Ga0209088_10002562_pt1 | contig 11075 bp, 31 predicted proteins | sample S_140625_EF_Meta_FD_187324 | JGI IMG/M metagenome (GOLD analysis project Ga0209088, IMG submission 187324) | Freshwater microbial communities from Lake Simoncouche, Canada to study carbon cycling - S_140625_EF_MetaG (SPAdes) (version 2) | ecosystem: Environmental > Aquatic > Freshwater > Lake ...
ATCTGTGGTATATTAAGAAGGTGGTGAGGGGGCAGTAAGACCACCCCGATAATGTCAACTGACATCTTGGCAAGTATGCTATTATCAAACCTCATCACTTCAAACTTCAACTCAACAAACAAATGATTCTTGACGTTTTTCATTACACTACTTCACGTTGGGATTGGCAGTCTGGTGAAGTAAATCAAATGTGGATTCAAGAGATTGAAGAAGCACCTGATTGTTATAGTTATGTTGCTGTTGCTTACAATCCTCGCAAGGATTCAAGTATGGTGATGTCTAATCCTCGTGGGTATTTTGATACTCTACAATGGGTTCAAAAGTTCTGTGGTTCTTTCTCTCTTCTTCCTAACTGATTATGACTTTCACTTTTCCTCGTGTCTCTGCTGGTCTCTACGAAGTTCAAAAGAATTCTAATACAGTAGCATTCATAAAAAAAGCAAATGCTTCCAAGTGGATTGTTGTTGATGTTGTTGATACTCCTCAACACGTTTCTAAAACTCTCAAAGATGCCAAAGATGCTTGTATCGATCTCATCATCTTTGATGTAGTTGACAACACATCTGAACCTGTGTATAATAACTCTGTTATGGTTGATAGGCATCTTAACTCTATAGAACTTCAAAGGCAAATGCTGGAGAATATGTGTAATCTTCAAGTCAAAGTTCCTACACTTCAACCTATTTCTTTTTGAGGACAATTAAATGAGTAACGATTGGGAAGTAACTGTAATTACAGACTCTGGATTTTTTAAGAAAGTAAGAGTTGATGATTGTATTACAAGACAAGATGCAGAAGCAACAGCACTAGGTATGACTGGTGGCAAAAGAGTTGCTATGAGCAATCCAAAGACATATAAAGATGAACCAGAATTTGAATCTGATTATTCATACAATCAACCTTATCGGCAATCTTCCTACAGTGGAGGGACGAGTGATTTTGAAATGTATATGGGTTTGATTGGGTCTGTAGGATTTCTTTGTTGGCTTCTTTGGATATTTTCTCCGGTTCTTTCTTGTCTTCTAGCAATAGGTGTTATTTTGTTTGTGATTGGTATTCATCTTAGGTATAAATAAAATATATTTCTTGCCCCCTTAGTTCATCGGTTAGAATAATGCTCTTGTAAAGCATAGAGGCGGGTTCAATTCCTCGCAGGGGGCTTCTACTTCTTTATAGACTTGAAAAACTATAAATAATAATATACATTTCAGGTCTATAAATGGGCACTTCAAATAACCACAAAGAAGCAATGATTTTGTGGGCAAAATCACATTCTCTCAAATATCAAATTGAATACAATAAATCACCAAAACTTTGTAAATTTTGTGATACTGCTATTCCATATGAAAAAAGAAATAGCAATAAGTTTTGTAATCAATCTTGCTCTGCTTCTTATAATAATGTAAGAAAGGAAAAGAAATATCCACCAACAAAGTGTAAATTTTGTGATACTGCTATTCCATATGAAAAAAGAAATAGCAATAAGTTTTGTAATCAATCTTGCTTTGCTTCTTATAATAATGTAAGAAAGGAAAAGAAATATCCACCAACAAAGTGTAAATCTTGCGATAATGAGTTTAGACCAAAAAGAGGAAGTGATGGAACATATTGTAGTTTAATTTGCCAACAAGATTACCAAAGAAATGATAGATTGAATGAGTGGTTAGAAACTGGCAAGTTTCCCGGTAAAATAACACTCAAAAAATATCTCACAGAAACTTATGGATACAAATGTTCCTGTTGTGGGATTGATGAATGGAATGGTAAAGAATTGATATTAGAAATAGACCATATAGATGGAATACCAGATAATAATGAACCTAAAAATTTACGATTTATATGTCCCAACTGCCATTCTCAAACTGATACTTACAAAGGAAAAAATATCGGTAATGGAAGACATTATCGCAAAGTAAGATACTCTAACGGACAAAGTTATTAATCCTTATAGTTATGGGGCTTATAACATATAATGATGTGTCAGTTGTAGCACTGTCCATATAATTCTCACAGGCACGGAGACCGTGCTATAATGACTTACAACCAACGTGAAGCACTTTTGTTTATGAATCTGCGTCCTTATCAAGTAACTGCTCTGGAAGCACTTAAACAGCACAACAAAGGTGTTTGTGTTCTTCCTACTGGTGCTGGCAAAACTACTATCTTTCTGCAAGATGTAAAGACTCGTTTAGAGAGTGCTACGGGTCTGTTGAATATCGTTGTAGTTGCTCCGAAGATTCTTCTTGCTTCACAACTTACATCTCAATTCAAATCTTATCTAAAAGACTTTGATAATATCTTTCTTACCGATGTTCATTCTGGTGAGAATGGTATTACCAATCCTTCTGCGATTCGTACCACCAATCGTATGATTCGTAGTATGAATCTTCATCACATTCTATTCACTACCTATAAGTCTCTTCCTCGTATTCTGGAAGCAGGTATTGAGATTGATGTAGCAATCTTTGATGAAGCACATCACTCTACGATGGAAAGTAACTTCGTGGGTGTAGCACAAACATCTATGATGTCAAAGAATACTTACTTCTTTACTGCTACACCAAAGCACACTAAAACTAAAACATCTATGTGTAATAGTTCTGTGTATGGTGGAACGATTGTATCTGTTCCTGCCAATCAACTTGTGAAGGATGGATATATTCTTCCTCCTAAGGTGATGACATATAAATCAGAATCATTTCGCACAAAAGATAATGCTTGCTTTGTGGATGCTGAGAATGTTCTAAACTTTCTGAATGAGATTGATGTCGTCAATCCAAAGGTTCTTGTTGCTTCACCTTCTACAAAGGTGATTGCTGATATGCTGAGTCAAACTGATTTGATTCAACAACTAGAACGAATGGATTATCAGATTCTTCATATCACCAGCAAGTATGGTCCTGTTATCAATGGCAAGAAAGTTTCTCGTGAACTCTTCTTTGAAACTTTGAGTCAGTTGGGTAATGATGATACAGCAAAGTTTGTTTTGTTTCACTACTCAATCATTTCAGAAGGTATTGATGTTCCTGGTTTCAATGCTGCTTTATTGCTTCGTAATCTTCCATTCATTGAACTTGTTCAAACGATTGGTCGTATTCTGCGAATGAATAAAGAAGACTATCAGGACATTCAAAATGGTGTGATTGCTGCTGGTGATTTTGATAACTACCGCAAGTCTTGTGGTATTGTATCTGTTCCAGTGTCCAATAATTATGGTGATGCAATCGCACAACGTCTTCAACAAGTTGTGGATGCCATTTTTGTAGAGGGAAAGATTCTGATTGTATAAATCATATATGTCCCGCACATAAACTAATGGTATTTCAAAAAAAGTTCAGTAATTCAGGGGAAACCAAACATATGAGAGTTCCTGTTGTTTATGCTGATTTGATTGATGAACTTATGGTTATTTTTGACAAGAAGTTTGATGTTAGTAAAGGTAGGCACATTTTGAGAATCTTTATTGATCGTTTCTTGTGAGTCTAGTGTTGAGATGTGCCAGTTGTAGCACTGGCACAGTAAACGGGCACCGACCCCAAAACCTGCTATAATAAGAGGACACAAGCAAAGGAAAGGTGAATGTCTGAAACAATCAAAGAGTTTTTCACTTTGGAAGAATGGGACTTGATTCAATCTTTGGTTCATAATAACCGAGAGTTCTGTGAAGATACAGAGTTTGACCCTCTTGCTGATTATGATAATATAACCAATAAGATTTACAAGTTGTTTTCTGTTGAATCCTGAATCAATGTCTACTATACTCTCCGTTGACATTCTGGCATATATTAAAGATTGCCACGACACAATTCCAGAAGCAGACCGCGAGATAATTGCCGAAAAGATTGCTCACAGGTTTGATTATACTTCAATATATAACGAACTTGATGATTATATTTTTATGTTCACCAACCCCAACTAAAACTCAAATGAACTTCAAAGACCGTGATTCCGTCATTGATTCTTATGCTCAAACCATTCTAGATGGAATGGATAATAAGTCAATGGAACGATTTGTTTATGATACTCTTGTAGAAAATCTCACCGACTATACTAATGAAGAACTGGCAACAGAGATTGTTGAAGGTTATGGTGAAGAATGGTTTGCCGATAATGACCTAGAAGTGAATGAGACAGTATAGTGATGTGCCAGTTGTAGGGGTGGCACATAACACTCCCAAACGACCCTAGGACCTGCTATAATAAGAAGACAAACAAACAAAGGCAAATGACCTGCACAATCACCAAAACTCTCACCTTTATTGAGGAAACTGATTTGCTTGCGATGGCATACAGTTCTGTTGCTTATATGAAACTCTATGCTGAACAATCTACCGATAACAAAGATTATTGGATGATGCGAGCAGAACAGTTTGAACGAGTTGCCAATAAATTGAATACTGAAATGCGTCAAAATATGGAGGCAAACTGGTGACTGATTTGGAAAAAGTTCTATTGCTGGAAGAAATCTTGACTGAAAAGCAAATGTCTTCCTTGCGGGATATGTTGTCCCATTACAAAGAGTTTCAGGAAGAACTTTATGAGTATCCTGAACCTGATACTTTATTCACCAAAACTCAACGAGAACTCTTCACCATTTTTGACATCGTATGACTTACAAAGAACTTCTTGCTGAACTTCAAAAACTGAATGAGGAACAACTCAATTCGGATGTTGCTGTCTGTGATAGTGATTACGATGAGTATTATCAATCATCTGTTGAGTTAGTGTTCGCAACTGATGAATGTCAGGTGCTTGATGTTGACCATCCTATCATTCGTTTCTAATGACTGAACCCTGTTGCGAACACTGGAATAATTTCAAAGGAACTTTGGAATGGGAAGTGAATGATGAAACCGAAGTTTGGTATAATCCAACTTGGGGTAATGCTCCTGTAAAGTTCTGCCCTTTCTGTGGTACTGATATTAACCATCCTACTATTCGTTTCTAATTATGACTCAAATCTCTTTCACATCTGGTGAGTTGTATGACATCATCTCTGCTCTTCAACTTGTAGAAGAAGGAGTGTATGATGATGGAGACCATCAAGGTGCTGCTTATTATCAGAATATGATTCAACAATTTGAACTCATTTCTAATAAACTTCAGGAGTTTGTTCCTGAAGATCGTGTTGCCAATCTTGTTCTTGCTGTAAATTGAAATGTTGAAAACTAAAATGAATCCCGAAGTTAAGCAGAAGTGGATTGATGCTCTGCGTTCTGATAAGTATGAGCAGGGCAGTCATAAACTACGCAGTGTGACTGGTTATTGTTGTCTTGGTGTTCTGTGTGACCTTTATTCACAAGAACACAATACGCAATGGGAGTTTAGAGGAAATGATGAAACAAATCTTCAACATCAAGACTATTGGTATTTTGGAGACCAGAGTGAGATTCTACCTGAATCTGTAATGAATTGGGCAGAACTGAAAACTTCTAATCCTAATGTGCGAGTTGATGTTGAGGATAATGAAGATGAAGATAATTGCTACTATATAGATGAACTCTCAGGCATAAATGATTCAGGTTATAGTTTCAATGGCATTGCGAATCTCATTGAAGCACAACTATGAGTGAGTCTTGATTGTGACTGTGCCAGTTGTAGCACTGACACACTAAAAGAGCACAGACCCTAAAACCTGCTATAATAAGAGGACACAAGCAAAGGAAACTGATGGATAATCAATTCAAACCACAGATTATTTTGTGGACCCGCAAAGAACCAAATCTTAAATGTTTGCTTCTTCGTATTCTTACTCCGATTGCTGGACTGATTGATTCTCTCATTTCTATTTTTACTCTCACTCTTGTTGTGAGTAATTTTGAAATGGAAGTAGTCACTCTTCACGCATACGAATACTTTCAGTCCAAAATCAAACAAAAATAAATGAACTACCTTCCCATCATCATTAAATGAAGAACATAAAAATTTTGATTATTGGATTTCTTGTAGTTGTGACGTTTCCTAACTTTTTAACGGGACTTCATTCTATCAAAAATGATGTGACTTTTCTTTATTGTTCTGTGTCTAAATCTTGTAATGAAACTCACTAATTGTAATATGAATCTAGCAGAGTGGAATCAATTGTATTCCAAACTCTACGATGCTTATTCTTACTCTGCGAATCGTGATGAACAGATTCGCAAGAATCTTGGAGAGATGTTAGAATATATGATTGAATACGAACAACACTTTCTCAAACGTCCTGCTTAAATCAAATGACTGACACACTCAAAGAGTATCATTTCACGGATGAACAAATTGACCAACTTCTGCGATTGGCACGAGAGAAAGCATTTGCAGTGAAGTATAATCTTATTCCATTTCCTGGGAAGTATGATTACAATGAACTTGCGAATCAAATTGAAGACCAAATCGTAAATCACCCCACCAATCCCTGAATAAAACAAATGGAACTCTCACAAATCCTCACACTCTCAACAGCACACCTTCATCCCTTGGAGGCAGCAAAGATTGATAAAGTTGCTTATATTTCTAGTGATACACTTGCTCTGGTAAATACTGACCCAGAAATGTATGAGTTTTATATCAAAGAAAGTGTTCCTTGTTTAGTAGAATTGCTGAAATTGGTTAAGGAACAATATAATGATGTTGCTTATGTATTGTTTGACCCTGATGCTAATGTAGTACCTTATATTAAATCATACGATTGGTGATTAGTGATTGACCCTATGTGCCACTCCTACAAGTGGCACACTAAACGGGCACAGACCCTAGGACCTGCTATAATAAACTCATACACAACACCACTCAAATGACTGACACCGAAGTTTATGAAATGATTTGCCGTATGAAAGCATATGGTGGGTCATTTGTTGTTGCTCTATCAAATGCTTTTCAAAGTGCTGATAGGCAAAATAAGCAACGATTGATTGATGCTTTTCCTGACTATGTTAGTGAGTATGGACCAACCAGTAGGTTTCCTACTTACTGATGAGATGTGCCACTTGTAGAGGTGGCACACTATATCTCCAAACCACCTCAATCCGTGCTATGATTACGGAGTAATCAACAAAAACCGATGTCTGTTCCTTTCGCAATGAATTACAAAGAAGTCTATTCGCAGGAGACTGTTGATAAGATTGCAGAACTGTTGGAAGATTCTTATTGTCTAGAAGATATTGTAGAGTTCATTGCTGAAACTTCGGAAGAATCTTTCCGCAGTTATTATCAAAACTATGTTGAAATTGGTGAAGAGTATTCTTACGAAGCAGTAGATGCTTTTATTGAAGAGTTTGGTCTTCATTCTTTGGTTGGTGATAACTTTCAAGACTCTTATCGGGGTCAATATGATTCCAAAGCAGATTATGTGGAGAGTTATGTAAGTGATTGCTATGTTGTTGATCTTCCTAGTTGTCTAGAGATTGATTGGGAAGCATCATTTGATAATCTGGATGTTGTTTTCAACAGCAATGGTTATGTGTTTGACACTCAATTCTGAATTATGAAACTTCAATCGCAAGACAATCCCTTGGTGGTTGATTTTTATCCCACCAAGACTTTTACTGGTAATGTATCCAAAGAGTGGTTTCTTAAAACTATCACATTTCAAGGAAAGACATTATCTAAGATGATGCTCAACCGAATTGAAATGAATCTTGAAGTTCAAACTTATTTGAACAATGATTCAATTCCTTTTGAAGTTGTAGATTTCAATACACTTCCTCAATTTGTGGAAGACCATTTTGTTGAACCATTTTCTGCCTGAATCATTATGGAAGTTTATGCTGTGATTGGTGGTACTTATTGTGCTGGTGAAGATTTTGATACATTGGAACTCTTTGATTGTAAATCAACTTCGGAAGCATATGCCCATAAATTGGTAGAAGAAGATGGGTGTGATTATTTTAGAATGGACATCAGAGAAGTTAATATGGAATCGGCAATCAAATTATAGTCGGTGTGCCACTTGTAGGGGTGGCACATAGAATGAGCACAGACCCCTCTGGGGTGCTATACTGTAAGTATCAAAGGTTGAGAACCAAATGGATCGCACTCAAGTCATCTCCAAGATTCAATCTATCCTGAAAATTCAGAATGGAACTTCATTTGATGGTGAAGCAGATGCTGCTGCAAAGATGATTGATAAACTTTGCAAGCAGTATGGTGTCACTATCACCGAAGCAACTGAAACTCAAGTATTTGATGAGTCCTTTATCAAATACAAACGTGTAAATTATGCACTTATCACTCTTCTCAATGCGATTGCAACTTTCTATGATGCAAAAGCATATATGAAGAATGGTGATGAAAAATCACTTCAAATCATTGGTAGTGATGCACAACAAATTCAAGTACGTCTCTATTATGATTACCTTGTTCAGGTGATGGAGAAAGAAGCAGAACTTGCACATTCAGCAGAGAAGATTATGGCTGCTCTGACTGGTAAGAGTGTATCTCGTAGTTTCAAACTTAATTTCCGCAAGGCATTTGCTGATAAAGTAGCACTGCGTTTGTTTGAAATGAAGAAAGAAGAAAACCGAGTTCACGAAGACAAGCAAGCAGTGAGTGATAAACTTTCTACGATGCGATTTGGAAAATCGCGTAAATTTAATGGTCCTAATGGTTCTGGGGCAATATCTGGTTCTAATGTTGGTGCTGGTGTTTCTTTGAATCGTCAGGCAACAGGTTCTACTCAACGTGCTCTGTGTGGTGTATAGTATAATCTGTCTCACACGAGTCCAATGATACGGTGTGCCACTTGTAGAGGTGGCACACTATATCCCCAAACCCCTCCAATCCGTGCTATGATTACGGAGTAATCAAGACAAAACGATGAAGTTTCAAGTTACTCAAATTGAGTTTGACTTTGACAACTCTTGCCCGTATTGTGGTGGGGATTGTTACAACGATCACGACAATGCTTGTGATGGTTTTCTTGGTGACATTGACCATTTAGTTCAACAAAAGCAACAAACTGTTGATGAAACTATCTCCCAAATCTGGGAGGTTGATGATGAAGAGCATCTGGTAGATAAAATTAGTGACGAAACTGGTTGGTGTATCAAGTCCATTCATTATACTGTCTTTATTCCCGGCGTTTATTCCTAGTCTTACACACAACTAACAAACAACTAAAACCAATGACAACTTTCAATTACACCGTTGCTCTCTATCGTTTTGCTTATGGTGTAGTTAGTATGTCCGAACAAGACAACATTCGGTATAGTTATGGTGAGTGCCTTGATTGTAACATTGGAATTGATACTTTTTACGATAATGTAAACCGTGCCTTGTGTGCCCTCTAATTCTCTCACATTCATACAAACCAACAAACAAACAAATGTCTTATTCTGAAAAGTACCAGCAACTGGAAAATCAAATTCAAGAACTTCAAAAGGAAGTGAAACGTCTCAAAAAAGAAGAAGCAGACAATAGACTTCCTGGTGGCTTTAATATTGATTATGTTAAGAAAGTAATTGCTGGTGATACTGATTACCTTGATGATGCCTTTGATTTTTCTGGTACTCCGCAAGGTTATGATTATTGGGGGGACATCTATAATGAGATTGAACCACTTCGCAAGAAAGATATTATTCAACTTCAAAAATGGGTGATTATGTATCTGGAACAGAATCAAAAGTAAATCATAATTCTTACTCATTCAAACATACCTTACAACAACTTTATGAACTCTGACAAGCAACGCAATTCTCAAATTGAAGTTTCGGTTGATTATATGAACGATCGACTTTTTCATCTGATTCATAACAATCAACCAGAAAATGCGAAAGCAATTCTTATGGAATGGGAAGAATTGATTACACGAGAGGATGGTGATGATAATGTTACAGTCATTTGGATGAAGAATCTAGCAGCATCTCATTGAGACCAGTGTTGAGATGTGCCAGTAATCCTTCTGGCACATAACACTCCCAAACGACCCTGAGACCTGCTATAATAAGAGGACACAAGCAAAGGAAACCAAAGTGAAGTTCAGTAAGGCACAATCTGTGATTATTGAAGAGATCGGAAATACAAATTGTGTTCTAAATCATTCACAACGGATGCGAGCAATTCAACCTATGCTTGATTCCAACATTATCAAACGCACAGTGATTTATGGTCCTGAGGGTTGGGGAATTGGTTATCACTGGGAATTAGTTTAACATACTACACTCAATCAACAAACAACAAATGAACTATCAAACCGAAAAAACAATCAAAGAAGTTGCGGTTTATGCTTCGATTTGGGGTGTGATTATGTTACAGTCATTTGGATGAAGAATCTAGCAGCATCTCATTGAGACCAGTGTTGAGATGTGCCAGTTGTAGCACTGGCACAGTAAATGAGCACAGACCTGAAAATGTGGTATTCTTAAGGAGTGGAGCGGCTTCCGGCCTTCTCTGAGTTTCAATTTTCATTCTTTTCTCTTTTCATCATGAACGACGACTACAAATTCAACTCTAACACCAGCAACGAACTTCCTTCTCAGATCAATACTCTGGATGATGCGATTGCTTATCTGCAAAAAGCAAGGCAGACTATGGGTGGAAATACTAAGTTTCGTGTGGTGGATAATAGCTATACGAAGGAATGGGATGAGTATCAGTGTGTTAATGATGTGATACTCACTGGCAATAAGTCTATGATGGCAAAGTCTCGTCGTGGTGATAACGAAGACTACGTTCTGTTTGTCTTCTAAACTTCTTACTGAGTCCAATGATGTAATGTGCCAGTAATCCTTCTGGCACATTACACTCCCAAACGACCCTAGGACCTGCTATAATAAGAGGACACAAGCAAAGAAAAGCACCTGATGACAACTGCACAAAAACTGGAAAAAGCATTTCTTCTAAATGTGTTTGCTCTGGTGAATGAAGTTCAAGGTAAGCACAAACTTCCTTCGCAGTTTCATTCTAATCGTAAATCAACTTGGGTGAAGCAAAATCAAAATCACAATCCCAAGCAAAAAAAAGATGCTCTTTCCCGTGTTTGAACTCAACTAACTCATTTCTTCTTCTTATTGCTGCTATTGTTGCTGGACTCTTCAAATGAAATTCTCTGATTTACAATTTCAACCCCATCCTGTTGATGCTGGTGTTGTTCAGGCAAA
>Ga0209088_10002565_pt1 | contig 11070 bp, 7 predicted proteins | sample S_140625_EF_Meta_FD_187324 | JGI IMG/M metagenome (GOLD analysis project Ga0209088, IMG submission 187324) | Freshwater microbial communities from Lake Simoncouche, Canada to study carbon cycling - S_140625_EF_MetaG (SPAdes) (version 2) | ecosystem: Environmental > Aquatic > Freshwater > Lake ...
CTGTCTGCATCTTGGGGGGCGGAGCTGTCGGGATCACATTAGCTCGCGAGCTAGTTCGGAATGGAATCGAAGTAATTCTTCTTCCTGGAGCAGGAAAAAAGGAAAGAAAAAGTGATCGCGATCGATATCGTGGAAGAGCCGATCCGCCAGGCTCGCATGAGCCATTAGAGGAGAACCGAAAGAGGGTTTTTGGGGGAACAACGACAGCGTGGGGGGGGCGGTGCGTGCCCTTTGATCCGATTGATTTTCATGAGAGATCTTGGATACCAAACTCGGGTTGGCCGATCCGGTGGGAAGATGTGCAACCTTTTTTGGCGGAGGCGATGAAGCTTTGTGAGGCGGGAGATGCTGACTTCGATGCGCGGAGAGCCTTCCCAACTAGCCCAGCTATGATGGTCCCAAATTTTGACGACCTCGAAGTTGTGACTTGGCCTTTAGAAAAGTGGAGCCCGCCGACCAACTTTGCCAGAAAATATGGGCCAGAATTAAGTGAAGCAAGCCGATGTCGGATTTTGCTTCATGGGCAAGGGGTGCAAATTCATCTCGCAGAAAACAAGAATGAGATCCAAGAAGTGGAGGCGAGCTCGGGAAACAAAAAAAAGTTCTTTGTTCGCGCGAAGTGTTTTGTGCTGGCGTGCGGTGGGCTTGAAAATGCCCGGTTGCTTTTGGCATCGAACCAGATTTTGCCGTCAGGAATTGGGAATCAGGAGGATCAAGTCGGTCGATATTATCAGTCCCATCAGTTTGGGGTATGTGGGCATGTCGTTCTGCGTGAACCCCAGAAGATGGTGTATGACTTTGAGAGGGACCCGCAAGGAGCGTACGCCCGCAGGCGTTTTTGGATGACGGCACATGGGCAACAGTCTCACAAGATTGGGAATATTATAGGATTCTTTTTTCGACAGAGCCAGGACGTTTCATTTCACCGGGATCCGCTGACTTCCTCTCTTTATCTAGCCAAAAACTGTCTTCATCGGCTGGGGCAGGGCCTGCCCGGAATGAAGCGGATGTGGAACGAAGACAGGGTTGAGATGAAAAACCATTTGCGAGTTGTTTTACGCGAGGCTCCCCAGCTCGCCCCCCAGATTCTCGACCTCACGAGGAAGAGGTTTTTTTCGAAGCGGCGCCTTCCCTACGTGCTGCCTTCACAAAGAAACAACTATTTCCCACTTTATTATCAGGCTGAGCATGCCCCGACACCAGAGAGCCGATTGGTGCTGACCCCCGGGGAACGGGACGACTTGGGGATGCCCCGGCTTCTGGTCAAAGTTAAGTTTTCAGAGCTCGATCTTCATACGGTACGAAGCTTTTTCAGGGTATTCGGGAAGCGGATAGAGGCCAGTGGAGCCGGTAAATTCTTTTACCAAGAAGAAAAGCTCGAGCAGCAGTTCGCCGACAGAAAACGAACGTTTAATTCTAACGCCCACCATATTGGGACGACGCGAATGTCGGACAACCCAAGGACTGGAGTTGTTGATTCGAATGGCCGCGTGCATGGGATAAGCAACCTTTACGTGGGAGGTTCATCGATCTACCCGACTAGTGGTCACGCAAATCCAACTCTGCTGGCCGTCATGCTTGCCCTGAGACTAGCGAAGAAGTTGCTGAACGAGTGCGGCAAATAAGTTTCCAAGCAAAAAGCTTTTCAACTGGCCTCATTGGAATAACAGTTACGAGATGCGCGTGCTGATTGCGGCGATCGCTTGTAACCCAAGATTAGGCTCTGAGTCCCATGTGGGCTGGACCTCCGTGAATGCAATTGCGCTTGATCATGATATCCACGTAATTACCAGTAGGGCAGGGCGGGTGGATATCGAGAAAGAAATGGCAGGTCATCCTTTAAGGGAGAAGATGACATTTACCTACATTGGAGAGCCAATCCGTTGGCATGAAAATCGGCTGATTGCTCGGCTCCAGTCATGGATTTCCTATAGAAAATGGGTTGATGAGGCTAAACGGGTAGCAGAACAACTTTGCAGCAAACACCAATTTGACGTTCTGCACCATGTAACCTATGCGACGTGGAGAATGGGAACGCCTTTAGCAGGGCTTGGTCGTCCATTGATCTTTGGCCCTGTAGGTGGAGGAGAGAAGTTCCCTTTTCGCTTTTTAAGCATGCTGAGTCCTATGGCTAGGTGGTTTGAGATTGCGCGAGCGATTTCAGGATGGATTGCCGCCAAAAGCAAAAATGTTAGGCAAGCAGCGCAAACGGCTAATTTACTTTTAGCGAATAATCACGAAACAGAGGAGCTTCTTGAGGACCTCGGTGCACGAAAGGAAAAAATAAAGTTGATGTCGCAGTCCTTCTTAAGCCCCGAGCGGATGGCTAGTTTGAAGTGTGTCTCTCCAAAAGGTTCTTCCCTTGAGAAGTTAGTAATCTTTGCAGGTGGTAATTTAGAGGGAAGAAAAGGTGTCGCGATTGCATTGGAAGCATTGGCCAGCTTGGTTAAATGGAATATTCCATTTGAGTTTACTTACGGTGGAAGCGGTCCTGAGTTGAAACATCTTCTGCAGATATCAGGCAAGCTTTCATTGCCCTCGGACGCGGTGAAAATAGGGATTATCCTTGAAGCAGGCGATTATTTGCGGGCCCTAAAAAAAGCGCACATTTATCTTTTACCGAGCCTGCGCGAAGGGGCGCCTGTAACAATGATTGAGGCGATGGCTGCTTCTTGTGTTCCGATAGTGGGAAGCTGCGGCGGAGCTGCCATGTTGGTGACACATGATTGCGGAAGGTTAATTTCTATTACGACTCCCGAGCAGATGGCCCTAGAAATCGCATCGGAAATCAAAACCCTGTGGAGTAGCCCTGGCCTTCTAGAAAAATTGGGGAGCGCCGCTGTGGAGCGGGTTGTGAGTCGGTGTTCGGAGAGCTTTTATCGAGACCAAATCAACGGTCATTATCATTCAATCTCCAGAATGCATTGTGTTGGATGACGATGGGGATTAACAGAACGCCTGGGAGCATATTATTCCACGGCATCGAAGGATTTGAAGCCCAAGCATATAATCTTGGCGCAGTGTCTTTAAAGATTACATAAAATATCCCATGTATCAATAAGGCGTCCATTTGACGCAAGCGGCAGCGATCGAGAATGATCTCACCAAGCACGACACAGGGAATATTTCCCGAGAAAATTATTGGCATGATCAGATCTACTAAGCCATTCAGAATCAACTTTTCTGGCAGGCAAAAACGTTAAGGCTTGATAATATACGACAATGATTTAAAAGATAGACATGATTACTGCATGAAGTCAGCGTGCTAATACTAGTATTAAAACTAAATCTTTTATAATCCTTCATGAATGTATTAACTAATTACGCTTCAACGATATGTGCTCGATTCATTTGACTGAAATGTATCACGCGCCTGAGTGTCATTTACAAATGTTAATTGGGCTTTTGTTTTCAGATTAAGGTGCATGGGGAAGCGATGATTGTCGAAAGGGTAAAAAGATATTTGAGGCTACTTGTTGGTGTTCGACGAGGATGGTTAGTCTACCATGGCACACGGGTTTATTTCCCCCAAGGTTCATGTGCCGCACAATCAATATTGCTTAGTGGTACCTATGAATATGCAATTCAAGCGATACTTATGTCGGCCTCTAGGGATGGGGCCCATATTTTTGATGTTGGCGCGAATATTGGAGTGTCAGCAATTCCGTTGCTGGGCCGAAAAAATAGCTGCCATGTCGTATCGATCGAAGCATCACCAAGTGTGTTGCCGTTTTTAGAGAAGACCCATTCGAAAAGTCCGCATCGAAAGCGATGGGAAATTGTTAGCAAGGCCGCTACAGAACGATATGGGGAAAATGTTTCTTTTACTGTACATCAATCGGGAGGCGACGTTTTCGATGGGATAAAACATACTGGGCGTATGGATTTCGCGGCAAACATTACTGTTCCAACCACTACTATTGATGCAGAGTGGGAGTTAAGGCATAGGCCAGAAGTTTCGTTGATAAAAGTGGATACAGAGGGCGCGGAAATTGGAGTCTTAAAGGGATCGTTGAAATGCATTAGTGCGTGCCGACCCACCATTATTACCGAATGGTGTCCCAAAAACTTTATCGCATATGGGAACAGCCCCGAGCAGATGTGGAATCTGGCTAAGGAATTGGACTATGATGTATTCGCCATACCATCCATGGCACCAATACTGACTTCAAAAGTTTTGCCGAGCCTTCTGGAATTGCAGGAAAACCTCTTACTGATTTCGCGTTAAAATTGTGCCGACGCCGAGTGTAAAATCGTGAAATAATAGCGATTCCACGCACATATGAAGGCAGATTATATTATATCTTCGACCCGCTCATCAGGCATATGCAGTACGGCAAAGCTTAATATTATAGATTTCTAGAAATTCTTAGAAAGAAATAAATCCGAATCTTAATGCTGCATTCTTAATCTCAGTCGTGATATTATTGGCTAAAACATTTCCATATTAATTCACCCAATTGATTCGGGGTAAAATTTATTTTGAAACTCAGGCTTAAGCTCCCCGACACGCGTGTGATATGGCCTCTCCATGCGAAAGTCTTTCAAGCCAGACATTCATCAAAAGCAAAGAATTCGAGGCAAGACATTAACAAACAGGTGTTTTTACAAAAACTGAATATACCGATATTGCCAAGGCGCTTTCTGCACTTAGAAGCATTTTCACGACGATAGATGCGCCGAGCATAACTCAATCAAATCTGAAAAAAACGACATTGCAGAAGACCTGACAAATAATTAGAGGCGGCAGTGAAAAGCGGCTTCCCAACAGACAGGCCTTTAGAATAAACTATATAAATTGTTACAGTAAACAAACACCTTTAAAATATATGGCAAAAATAAATATCGGTGCAGATAGCATAACAAGCCTACTAGTAGCCGAACTTGTGGTCGTGATTCCTGTTTTCAACGAAAAAGACAATATCGCAGCCCTGGTGAAGGAATGGACAGAATGCTTCAATTCAATGGGCATTGATTACCAGTTTATGCTAATCAATGATGGGTCGACCGACAAAACGCTTGAAATTCTAGAAGGCATTGAAATTAAGGAACCCACACGTATATTGGTCGTTGAAAAAATTAACAGCGGCCATGGCAGAAGTTGCCGCTTGGGGTATTCGGCGGCTGTCGCTGCTCCATCAACAAAATGGATTCTCCAAATCGATTCAGACGGCCAGTGTGATCCTCAATATTTCCAAAGCTTTTGGGGACATCGGAATGAAAACGATTGCATTTTCGGAAGGCGAATCAAACGCGATGACGGCATTGCCCGCGTGATAACCTCCAAGGCTTGTAAATTTCTTGCGACACTTATTGGAGGGCGTGACTTGGTCGACCCAAACGTCCCTTATCGCCTAATGAGACGGGACATACTTGAGCCAGCCCTGAAATTAATACCACCATCCTTTGACATTCATAACGTTGCCATCACATTCGTTCTGAAACGAAGAAAAGACCTTCGATGGAAATATGTTCCGATAACATTCAGAGAGAGACAAGGCGGCAGCAATAGCATCAATTTAATGAATGTTTGCCAACTTGGAATATCGATGCTTTTAGATCTAATCAATCTTAAGAAAAGACTTTGAAACAATTTAGCTCTATTAGCTGAATCCGACCAAAAAAATGCCAAAAACAAACGTAGCACGGGAAAGCTTGCTCGAACGTCCTCTGCAACGCAAATCTTTGCTGACGATCTTGGTAATCTTGGTTGTTGTTGTGTTGGGTGTTTTCCAAGCAATCCCCGACGCTAGAAAAGAATCTGGTTGGAGCGAGATTGTAATGCGCAACTGGCTAGCGGATGGATTTTTCGAATTGAAGGGGCAGCTCGTCTACAACTATGGAGGGCTTTTGCCAAATGAAAAAATGACAATTTATCCGGGGCATCGGCCCTGCCTGCTTTACATTCCCTATTTCCTCAAATATCTACTTCCATTTAAAAGCGCAAACTTTGGCATATATGTTATTTTCATGACCTGCCTGTCTTTCTGGGGTATTGCCAGGATTTTTGAGTATCGCCCCTACGGGGTAATTGCAGCGTGTATATTTTGTCTTTGTCCAGGCTATATTGCAAATATCACAAAAATAGATACTATTTCATTTCCAGGAATTCTTGGAGTTCCGATCATGTGCCTTGCTGGATCATTCCTAACAGAAAAGACACAAAGAATCCCTCGGCTTATTGCCGTTGCCACTGGCATGTCTCTCTTCATGGTTCTGAATTGGTCTACACTTTTTACATTTTCTATTCTCGGAATATTTATAGTTGCATTGGGCATTCGAAGACAGTCCGCGTACTTGGTTTTGACCCTTGTTGGAGCTGTAGGCCTTTGGACACTATACTTCGCAATGAAGAGTCGATCTGGTCTGAACGAGCAAGGAGATCTCTGGAATCATTACTTATTTGGGCCGGCCGGTTACGACAACAATGGAATGACCTGGAGTAAAGCAGCTCTCCGCATATTTGGAGTGAATCTCATGGCTTGGATGCCACTATTTGGATGGCTTATTGCGGGGGCCATAACGATACGACCCCACAAATACGTCTTTTGCTTACTCCCTCTATTCGGTTCTGCGATAACAGTTTTTTCCATGCGAAATTATAACGCTCATCATCCGTGGGGGGTTGTTTCACTGGTTGCCCAAGGTGTTTTAATGACAATGGCTATTATGTGCAGGCAGACAGTGCGTAGCTGCGTACCCAAACTTGCTTCTCATCGAGAATTAACCTTCGGCCTCAGTGCGGCCCTTCTCTTATATACATTTTCCTGGATCGCACTGGATACGCACAATAATAAAGAATTCTATAATCTTTATAATTTAATATCCTCGAAAACCGAGAGAAGCTCTCGAATATTCTTTGTTGGGAATCCCTATACCAATATTGAGCGCATTGATTGGGGCGCACTTTCGTTAGAGTTTGACAGAAAAATAAGCAGCAAGAGTGTCCAGCAGCCTAATTCCCAATTAGCCCCCAATGAGCACGTGCCAGAGTATTATATTTCGACGCAGTCCCCGCCGGCGCATGCGCAGGTTATCGCAACTCAATCTTGCGACTATGGGAAAGTCGACATTTTAATGGAAAACATCTTGAACTTTTATCGCAAGAACATTGCAAAGCGGAGCAAAGGAGACAGGAAGGCATATAATGGTACATTTTATTTATTCACCGAAACTAGACGCATTGATAGAGACTAACTATTAAACCTTACCTTATAGTTGGCGCCGGATTTTCTGGTGCAGTGCTAGCCCGTGAGCTCGCCAAAAGTGGTCTGAAACGAGTTGTTGTCATTGATTCGCGTGATCATGTGGCAGGGAATTGCCATACCGAAAGGGATACTAAGACTGGAGTGATGATTCACAAGTATGGGCCGCATATTTTCAATACCGATAAGGTCGAAGTATGGAATTATGTCAACCGCTTTGGAGATTTCAAGCCCTTCGTGAATAGGGTGAAGGCCTCAACCAGTCGGGGGGTTTTTTCTATGCCGATTAATTTGCATACAATCAATCAGTTCTTTGGAAAGAGACTTTCTCCGGTTGAGGCAAGGAAATTTGTGAGCGAACTCGGGGATCAGGCGATCGGGCAGCCCCAGAATTTTGAGGAGCAGGCTCTTAAGTTCATCGGGAAGGACCTGTATGAGGCCTTCTTCAAAGGTTATACTATCAAACAGTGGGGTTGTGATCCAACGGAGCTTCCAGCCTCGATACTGAAGCGCCTCCCAGTGAGATTTAGTTACGATGACAATTACTACAACAATCCATACCAGGGAATTCCGGCGGATGGATATTCATCTGTAGTTCGGAATATTCTCGACTGCAAAGGAGTCGAGGTGAGAACAGGAGTCGAGTTTAATCACGGGATGAGAGCTGACTATGATCATGTTTTCTTCACAGGGCCGATTGATGCCTTCTATGGCTATGAACTTGGGAAACTGAGCTATCGAACTGTTTATTGGGGGCGTGAGGATGGGGAAGGAGACATGCAGGGAAATGCCGTAATTAACTACCCAAGTATAGATGTTAAATATACCCGCATCCATGAGCACAAGCACTTCGCGCCATGGGAAAATCACGACAAGTCGATGCTTTTTAAGGAATACAGCAAAGAAACCGAAGATGGCGACATCCCCTATTACCCAAAGCGACTAGAAAAGGACAAGATATTGCTCCTAAAATATGCAAATCTGGCCAAGAAGGATAAAGGTGTTTCTTTCCTCGGGCGTCTCGCGACTTATCGCTATTTAGATATGCATAATGTCATCGCAGAGGCGCTAGATTTCGCGATCAGATTTCGCAAGTTGGGGGCCACCTCACCTGACACCCGCTTCAGTTGCGATCCTGCCAGCATGATATAAATATTTATTAGGGTAGTTTAGGGTCTTTTTTGAAAGAATTTAGCAAGCTCACGCTTTGCATGTTCTTTGCAAAGCAAAATCGCCGCCTAGGGATTGGCGGGGAAAGTAATGCCGCCTTGTGATCAAATAATATTGTGGAAGCGATATCTTCCTGTCTCTTGGCTCGAAAAGAAAAAGATGTGGCTAGCTTTGTGGGTAAAGCTAAAAACTAGGAGGTATTTAACTTGGGGCATGTACGACAATATCTTCACCGAGCTTTCCAAGCTTGGACAATTTCGGAAAAGATGTCGTCGAGGCTCTTCGTCAGATCCCAGGAAGGATAGTGGGAGCGTATTTTGGAGAGATCGGAAATGTAGCAGATGTGGTCCCCTTCCCGGTTTTTATCGACGTAGGTGGAGAGCATTTTCTTGCCCGTCAGTTTTTCTACCCGGGCAAAGGCTTCCAGGATGGAGCAGCTATTGGCACGGCCTCCTCCGAGATTGTAGATCTCGCCCGAGCGGGGCTTTTCAAGAAATGCGGCGATAAAGCGGGCCACATCGTGCGAGTGGATGTTGTCCCGGACCTGCTTGCCCTTGTATCCGTACACGTTGTAGGTCTTGCCCTCGAGATTGCATTTCACGAGGTAGGAGAGAAAGCCGTGGAGCTCGACCCCGCTGTGGTTGGGCCCGGTGAGACACCCCCCCCGAAGGCAGCAGGTTTTCATTCCGAAGTAGCGACCATACTCCTGGACCATGATGTCGGCGGCCACTTTCGAGGCGCCAAAGAGGGAGTGTTTGCTGGCGTCGATCGAGAAGGTTTCCGTGATCCCTTTCGCGTAGGCAGGGTCGTCGTAGTCCCAGCGGGTCTCTAATTCTTTTAGGCGAATCGTGTTGGGCTTGTCCCCATACACCTTGTTGGTCGACATATGGACGAAGGGGCTGGCGGGGCAGAAGCGGCGGACCGCTTCGAGGAGGTTGAGGGTGCCTGTGGCGTTGACGTCGAAATCGTCGAAAGGGCGGGAGGCGGCGAGGTCGTGGCTGGGTTGAGCGGCGGTGTGGACGATCGCAGTGGGTTTGAGTTTTTCGATGAAGGCCAAGACAGAAGGGCGGTCACGAATATCGAGTTCGTGATGGCGGAAGGAGGGGAAGGCCTTGGCGAGGCGGTGCTGGTTCCAGCGGGTGTCTCCGCCTGGGCCAAAGAAGTCGGCCCGCTGGTTGTTGTCGATTCCGTGGACTTCTTCGCCGCGAGAGGCAAAGAAGGAGACCACTTCGGATCCGATCAGGCCAGAGGAGCCGGTTACGAGGAGATTCACGCTTCTAATTTATGGGCGAAATAGGTGGGGGGAGGGAAGGAGCTTTTTTGGCACTAGTTAGGGAGGGGTTAAGGGGTTATGGGATGGGGCTGGCTCAAGGGCGCGAAGCGAGGCAAAATGGGCTAATGGCGATGGAGAGCAAGCGAGTAGAGGTATTGGGAATGGGGTTGCAGGCAACCGATTACGTGGGCGGAGTAAAATTGCTGGAGGAGTTGGCCCAACGGCAAAAGCCAGGAATGGTAGCGGCCTGCAATACTCACTTGGTGTCGTTGGCCCGGCATCGGCCTGATTATGGAAGGGTTCTGGCTGAGTTTGATCTGCTGCTGCCCGACGGAATGCCCCTGATCTGGTCGATGCGACGAAAAGGAGCGGATCTAAAGGATCGGGTGTACGGCCCATACTTCATGCTGGAGGCACTGAAGAGATTGCCGCGGCCTTGGAAGCACTTCTTTTTTGGCGGAACGGAAAGTTGTCTGATGGAGCTGTCGGCGGCAGCTCGTCAGGCTCAACCCGATGTAGAGATTGCGGGAACTCTGTCTCCGCCGTTTCGGGCTTGGACAGAAAAAGATGAGGAGGATTTTGCCAAGACCATAGAGAAGTCAGGAGCCGACTTTATCTGGGTCGCTTTGGGGGGGGGTCGTCAGGAGCGGTGGATTGAAAAGAATCTGCAGCGACATAAAAAAGGGGTTTTCTTGGCGGTAGGGGATGCGTTTGAACTTTTGGCGGGAAGAAGGGCTTTTGCCCCTCGATGGATGCAGAAGGCGGGACTGACCTGGCTGTACCGCTTGTGGCAGGAGCCGAGGCGGTTGTTTCCCCGATACTTTAAATATAACAGCCTGTTTCTTTACTACACCTTGCTGGATCGAGCGCTGGGAGTTACTCCAAAGCCGTCGGACGGACCAAAACCTGGGAAAGCGAGGATCGCGTTTTTGGGATGTCGTGGAGTGCCCGCAAGGTATTCGGGGTTTGAGACGTTGGTGGAAGAGCTGGGGGCGAGGTTGGCGGGCAGGGGTCATTCCGTGACAGTTTACAATCGGGCGCACCTGTATCCGGATCGTCCAAGAGAGGTGAGAGGAATGAAGGTCGCTTACCTGCCCAGTTTGAGGACGAAGAGTACGGAGACGATCACGCACACGTTGCTGGCGGTGATTCATGCGTCCGTGCGAAAGTTCGACGTGGTGTATCTGTGCGGAGTCGGCAACTCGATTTTGGCGGGCATCCTAAAGCTGGCGGGCAGCCGAGTAATCGTAAATGTGGACGGGGACGATTTTCGAAGACAGAAGTGGCATCCTTTGGCCCGGGCGTGGTTGAAGTGGAGTGAGTCGTGGGCAACGAAGTTGAGCGATGTGGTGATCGCAGATAATCAGACGGTGGTGGAGAGGTATCGGAGGGATTACGGTTTTGAGGCCACGTACCTTTCGT
>Ga0209088_10002567_pt1 | contig 11061 bp, 12 predicted proteins | sample S_140625_EF_Meta_FD_187324 | JGI IMG/M metagenome (GOLD analysis project Ga0209088, IMG submission 187324) | Freshwater microbial communities from Lake Simoncouche, Canada to study carbon cycling - S_140625_EF_MetaG (SPAdes) (version 2) | ecosystem: Environmental > Aquatic > Freshwater > Lake ...
ATGAAGGAATCATATCAGCGTTCATGGCAGCATTCACAGAAGCATTCTTATTTTTTATGGTAAAAAATATAAAAACGATGAACAATTGGAACCATTTATTTTTATCTTATTTCTTTGGAGCCATTGGACTAACCCTCTACTTATGGAAAGATATCATTTCAATCACTGCTTATAGCGGTCTTTCGTTGTCCCTCATTGTCAATGCATTTATTGGATTAGTTGGTTATTATTTACGTTTCTTTGCAATTTCTAGATTAGACGCTTCTATTTACGCGCCCCTATCCTATTTTGGAATAGTAATGTCGTATATTTATGGTGTATTTTTAAATAATGATACTATTAGCATACGTAAAATAGTTGGCACGTTATTCATTATAGGTGCAAATTTGTATATTGTCATGCAAAAACGTTTATTGTAATTGTTTTTACTATGTATTAGTTACGTATGATTGATTTCCACGTGCGAATTCGTTGTTTAGCACGATTATGTAATATTAATGCCTGTTTTATACCATATTTTGTTCCAATCAATTGGTCGTCAATATGTTTAAGCACTCTATTTTCAAAAAGTTCATTTGCATTTTGAAATGATTCTTCTAACGTGCATTTTTGATTTTTTTGCATGTGATAAATCATACAACGGTCAAAATTATATGCGCTCAATAAATCGGCTTCCCTAACAATATGATAAGCATATTGATATGTGCCTAATAATGGATATCCTTTCTTTTTTACTGTAGAATACGACATGGTAGAAATTATTTGTTTTGTCATATCAATTTCCACCGGGTCCATTGATTCTTGTAAAAAATCTTCAATTTGGCGAATACCTTCATCTTCATTTACATATTTCTTATCACACATATCATGCAAAATAGCAGAGGTATATATAACCTTCTCTTGCTCTTTTAAAAATGGACAATCAGGTAATTCATTAATATATATATTATGGGCAAAATTCAATACATCCATACTATGGCTTAATCCATGCGATTCATCTATATTATATTTAGATGAGGCAAGTAACACATAATGAAATAAATTTGTAAGAAGAGACATTTGATAATATAATATAGTATGATTTTTTTATATTTATTCATATATTATAAATATAAAGATTTCGATTTGTTATAATAACATAGATAAATGCATAAAGAATATTCAAAACTTATTTTGAAAAAATTAAAAGAACTTACTCTAGAAGAAATAAACTCTATTCAGTTTGATACCAAATATAAAGATATTATTGTATGTGATGAATTTTTTGGAAAATCAGGAAATCAACATTATCGATTATTATCTTATATTTCAACATTATTTAATAATACTACTATAATCGATATCGGTTCACATAGAGGTTCGTCTGCACTCGCATTATCATACAATTCTACTAATATAATTCATTCATTTGATATTGTAAATAACGTAATAAACGAAAAGGTAAAAAACATCGAAAATATAAAATTCCACGTAGAAAATTTATTTGAGGGACCGGGACAATCTAAATGGGAAACTATTATCAAGAATTCACCCTTTATATTCCTCGATGTAGACCCTCACAATGGAAATATGGAAATTGATTTTTATAATTATTTAAAAAAAATAAATTACCAAGGTTTTGTAATATGTGACGATATTTGGTTTTTTAAAGAAATGCGTAACGATTTTTGGTATAAAATACCATATGAATATAGATATGATTTAAGTGATTTTGGGCATTGGTCTGGAACCGGAGTATTCACATTTGATAGTGAAATTCAATTTCCTAAATATGATAATTCATCTTTTACTATGGTAACTGCTTATTTTAATTTAACGAAATGTCCAGATGCAACTCAAAAAATTAAAGAAAGAAACCAAGAATATTATTTAAATCATTCATATGGATGTTTATCATTACCGTATAATATGGTTATCTATTGTGATACAGATAGTTTACAAAAAATACAACAAATTAGACCGGATTATTTAAATTCAAAAACCCAATATATTGTTTGTGAATTGGATGATTTTTCATTTAAGAAAAATGGAAAATATCTTGATAAAACATTCAAAGATTACAGAGATATCATTATTGAAAATCGCAAACAAAAGCCATATTTATTTGATGAACGAAATACCGCAAGTTATTATTTATTTTGTGTATCTAGATATCTTATGTTGAAAGATGTCATTGATAAAAACCCATTTTCTAGCACACATTTTTCATGGATTAATTTTTGTATTGAAAGAATGGGACATACCAATTTACTTAGATTGGACCATGCGCTATCTATTAAAAGAAATCGTTTTTCTACTGTTTATATGGACCACATTGAAGAAAATGTAGTTAAAAATACACGGGTATATTTTGAATGGGGTAGGCCCAGTTTATGTAGTGGATTTTTCACTGGAAATTGTGAATATATGTATAAGGTATGTGATTTAATTGAAAATAAATTTATAGAATATTTAGAACAAGGATATGGTCATGCAGATGAACAGTTGATGTGTCCAGTATATTATGAAAATCCAGAATTATTTGAACTATTTTATGGCGAATATTCTCAAATGATTACCAATTATGTAGACATATATCAATCATATTGGGGTCCTGTTGAATATTATGCTCAAGCTAGTCATAATCACGGAGATTATAAACGATGCATGAAAGCATGTGAAAGTTTATTTCGTTCTCACTTTTTAGGAAAAACAGTGAATAATGCAGCGGTAATGGATTATGATAGATTCAAACACCTAATGGAAATTTATATGGATTGTTTGGAAAAATGTAAATAATCATTTTTTCAATATCAATGCTAAAATAATAAACATGGATGTAGTGGATTGATTCATATATTTGACTATACTCATATTTGAATAATATTCATTACATATATTATTCATTTTCATATATAACGGCAAAAATGCTAATAATAAAACACTCGATTTTAATGGCCCATATATATTGTGTATGGCGAATATATTCCATATCATATTTATTGTCAAAAATGAATATGCTATTATCCATGCTTTATTATTACCATATATCACGGGTATAGTATATATACCATTTGCTTTATCTCCAATAGAGTCACGTATATCTAACAATATTTCATTTACTAACGAACCGAAAAATACGGTTCTAGATGCGATTGCTAATCTATTATATGCTTCTTTAGATATTGAAATGGTATTTGTAGACAATCCATTAAAATATAAAGAAAATGCGACCAAACTTGCACACGATACATTTTTAATCAATGGTATACGTTTGAAAATTGGCGTGTATATTATTATCGTTACAATTGCCATTTGCATAAGTAATTGTAAATTTACTGGTAAAAACTTGAATGTTAATACTTCTGTAATAAATAATAACGCAGATACTGCTATTATGGCGCTCCTTTTCGAAATTTCACCGGTAATAAGCGGTCTCGTAGGATTATTTATCTTATCTGTTTCATAATCATATAAATCATTTAATACCATACTAGATATCATAACGAAATTTGTATTTATAACACTCGTTAAAAATGACGGCGTATATAGTAAAGTTTTTATATGTGGATTTGTGATTATACCACCAGTAAAGCATAATACGGTTACTGGAAAAACATTATTTGCCCGGAATAATGTTAAATAATTTTTGATGGGGGAAGATGTTTTGGGAGGAGTAAATTTGAAATTACCAATTTTCGTCATTTGTATAGGTGGTGTATGCATCGATAATGCATTAGAAAATATAAAAAATGAAAATAGCGTTATTATGTATATCATAACATATACATAATATATGTAATCGTTTTTATTTTGATTTTTGTGGATATTTTTATTGTTTTATTCATTAGAATCATCTATTTTTGGTGCTAAATAAAATTTCATCTCAGCCTTTTCGCCTCCTTCAATTGTTCCTAAATCATATATAACTTGTAACGGATAATTCGGCGTCAATTTTATTTCAACCTCCTTGGCAATTTTATTATATAAACAAATATTATGTAAATAATTTAAACTAAATGATAAATTAAGTGTTTCATTTTCATCAATGATAAATGATGTCAAGTCCTCTATTTTGATTTCTACTATCATTTTACCCTGGTCTTGGCTGTTTGATGATAGCAATATTTTTTCTTCACTGCATTCTATATTCATCGAATCTCCAAACATTTGTAATTGATTTACAATTGAGGAAAAGTGTTGAGAACACACAGTGAATTCGGCTTGATGTTCTATTTCGGGAATACCCATAATTTCATTATCAATTTCCATAAGCGGAAATTCGAATCTTTTGTCAAATTCTAATTTATTATCACTACTGAAATATATAAATAATCGGTCCGTATCTTGTTCGTTATATTCGATACGAATGCTTTGTGTTTTTTCCCTTGAATTCAATATTTTATATAATATTGTTGATTTCAAACCAATCGTAATCGTGGATGGCGTTTTATTTTCATATACATCAAACCACCCAGCTGGCAAAGACATTTCAATAATAGAAACACGTGAACTATCCATGGTTTGAATATACATTCGGTCTTTTTCGAACATTATGTTGACATCCTCGGTGAATGATTTTATATGTTGAAAAAGTCCCGCAAATATTTCGGCCTTTTGTATCTGTTGAATGCAAATATTCATTTTCAGTATTATATTTATACGTCTTTGTTTTATATTATTTGTATCGCATATATTATCAATTTTTTACATATTTTTGGATAATTTGTAAAAAATTGAAAATACTATGGCGTAATAACAATAATAACAACAAATATAAAGATTTTCTCATTATAAACTATAAGATAATATGAACTATTTTAGATTATTATTGCTTACACTTTTAACTAGTGCAACTAGTGGCCAAGTATTACACGATTTATTTGAAAAATGGGCTAAAGATTTCAAATATGCTTTTAATTCACATGGTGAATACGTTGAGATATTTGAAAAATGGGTTTCTAATCACAAATTTATAGAAGAAACAAATTCTAGAAATTTAACCTATACTTTGGGACATAACCAATTTTCGGGAATGGATTTAGCTGATTTTCGTAAATATTTGGGATATATCACCGTTGGATATAACACACGCGAAAAAGTTCAGTTTGAAGTTGAAGTTGAATCAGTCAATTTCAATTTTCGTAAATTATCATCATTACCTAGTTCAGTAAATTGGGTAAACGCGGGAGCAGTCACTGATGTAAAAGACCAAGGTCAATGTGGTTCGTGCTGGAGTTTTTCAACTACCGGTGCTCTAGAAGGTGCATATGCAATCAAATACGATAATTTGGAAAGTTTCTCGGAACAACAATTGGTTTCTTGTGACAATTTACAAAACTCCGCGAACCGCGGTCATGACCATGGATGTAATGGTGGTTTAATGGATAACGCATTTTCATGGATTAATAAAAATGGTGGATTATGTGGTGAAAGTGATTATCCGTATGTTTCCGGAGACGGTTCCAATCCAACATGTGAAACTGCTTGTTCAGTCAATTCAAAAAGTAAAATTACTAGTTTTATAGATGTATCTGCATCGAGTGATGAAGCGATGATGACTGCATTATCAAAACAACCTGTATCTATTGCAATTGAAGCCCACCAAAGAGAGTTTCAATTATATAAATCCGGCGTATTCACTGGAACTTGTGGAACCGATTTAGACCACGGTGTTTTAGCTGTTGGATATGGAACATTAGACGGCGAAGATTATTATTTAGTGAAAAATTCATGGGCATCTTCGTGGGGTCAAGATGGATATATTATGTTAGGTAGAGGAAGTCAATATAATGATGGTGATGGACAATGTGGAATGTTATTACAAGGTTCTTATCCAGTTCTTTAGATAAAAAATAAAAACAAAACAAAATAAAAACAAAACAAAATAAAAACATAATGATTCATACTATATAGATAAATAGTATGAATTTTTTTATTCGAAAATTATTAGAAACCGATTATGAAAAATACAAGATTTTAATAAATGGTTTTAGAGAAACCGAATTTACATGCACTCAATATATAAATACATTGAATAAAATACAACAAAATAGTGATATATGGATAGTGGTGAATGAGAATGATGATGAACTTGTTGGAACCGGCACTATCTTATATGAAACAAAATTCATTCATAATATATCCCTATATGCTCATATAGAAGATATATATGTAGAAGAAAAATATAGAAAACATGGTATAGGGAAATTATTAGTTGAACATTTGGTCAATGAAGCAAAAAAACGACAATGTTATAAAGTAATTCTTGATTGTAATGAATCATTAGAATCATTTTATGCTAAAAATAGATTTCGCAAAAATGGTAGTCAAATGGTTATTTACTTGGATTGAAAACTAGCAAATAATTCATTTATTTTTACAGGGGATTCTGTTTTGGTAATCAATTTAACCTTAGGTAAAATATCGTTTGGTAAAAATATTTTAATAATTTCACTGATACTATTTGGAGTATAATAAATAGTTATAGATTCGATTGTATTGAAATATAATGTGTATTTATCTGCTGTTTTGGCATAAAACATATCTACAATAGATCTATATCGTTCTGCGGCAGAAATAGTAAATGATTCTAAATTTACATGAACACTATACGAACCGTATATTTGGAGACAATTATCTATAAGAAGTTGTATATAATCAATGACCGAACTATATACGTCTGGATGTGCATACATTTTGAATACAGGATAATCAATATATATCATATTTGTATTTGGTAAAATGTACATTGTTTTGGCAATTAATTCTTCTAAAGGAAATTGTTGTTTCACATTTTGGGCAAATTCCATTTTTTGTTGTTTTTTAAAAAAGGTATTTTTTGTGTTTTCACTGTAATATTGTTTCTTGAAATTTTCCAATTTATTCAGCAAATTATCGTTCGATGACATTTTTATATAAATATACGACGATTATATTTATATATTTTTTATTTTTTATTATTTATTATTTATTTATGATGATTCAGCCATTTCGTTTTCTACTACATCTGATAAAATTCTCACACGTTCTTCCATTAAGGTTTTATTTACCTCCATTGTATATGATTGTAAATTTAATACAATATTTTTAAGATTAATTATTTCTTCTGCTAACATGACACAACGTGCATTTAACTCTTCCATCATAGAATCGTTTGATGAATTTACAACTACGTTGTTTGACAGTCCTGTTGTTTTTGACTCAGTCATAAAACTTTCCACAATTGTTAAACGTTTATCGACGAGCGCAATGACTTGCGGTAAGGTGAGTCCAATACCCTGTCCTGGTTGTTGCTGTGATTGTTGTTGGGTTGAAATTTGTGGCGGGGTTGGTGGTTGCAGCGATGCAGGTGCTCTTCTTTTTCTTGCGGCGGCTACTCCTTGACTCATTTTGAATGAATTATATATTCTATTATTTAATATTTTTCTAAATAGTTTTTATGTTATTTGTTTTTATTGTTCTCCGTTTTTTACCACCTATTGTTTTTGGTAATTTACTATTTTTATTTGATTTACTTTTTCTCGAATATCTATCGAATGAATTTGAATTACAATTGTTTTTAATGATTGAATTATTATTTACATCAATAAATTTGAAACATAACTGTTTGCCGTTTTCGATACAATGTAAAAACCCATTTGTCTTAATATTTTGTTTCATTTCATAAGACAATATAATATTCATATCTGGATTTATAGTTTTACCTGGTTCTACGTCTATCGCAGTATCTAATTCGGCACCACCTGTTCCCACTATATATTGTTCAATTACCATTTTGTCATCTATTTTTATAGTCCCTTGTTGATATAAATGTAAATCAGCACACAAATAATAATACTTACTTAATTGGTGTTTTTCATAAATATCCATTAATAATTTTATAAATTCAATGGATGGATGTATCAATATATTATTATCATTTTTTTCTTTCCATCCAGTAATTGGATGATGCCCAATAATGATTATATTACTATATGTTTTATTTAATTCCTCTAACTTATGTAATATATTCTCTCGTTGTAGCTTTTGTAATTCAATTATATTTGTTATAGGTAAATCAATTATATTTGTTATAGGTAAATCAATTACTCCATTTTCTTGAAAATACTCATTATAACATGGTATATAATTGTTTGCATCATCTTCATACATGCTCGTATCTATCATTATTATAAGGGTATTTTCAGACAACTCGTGCGTTTTTTGTAATACAAAATTTATGGGTTTTTTTCTCGCTTCATTTATGGGTTTTTTTCTCGCTTCTTTTATTTCAGTATTCAATATAAAACAATTATCTTCCATTTTGGTCATATCATCTACATACAGTTGTCGTTTATTTTGAGTGTTCGTTTCTAAATCATGATTACCTAATATCATATTTATTTCTACATTATTCGGTAAACAGTTGAATCCAGATACTAATTCATTTGTATGAATCATCTTTATTTTATCTCCTTCTTTTTTTTCACTTTTTTTGCTTTTTTTGCTTTTTTCACTCTTTTCCCTTTTTTCTTTTTTTTCACTCTTTTCCTTTTTTATTTTTTCAGGATAATAATTATCTCCAGCAATCGAGATAAAATTTATATTTTTTCTTGCATATTTATTTAATTCATTCATTACTCTTGATACATCATTGATTCCTTTCTTTTTGTCACATAACCCATTATTCCAACAACCAAAATGTATAAACGAATTTGTCTTAATACTTGTTTTTTCACTCGACATCCTACTATATACATATATAAAATTGAAATACTATTTTAAAATTATATAAAATATACAATAACAAAATAACAAAATTAATATAATCAAAATGGATAAACAACAAAAACCCAATAAAATTACAAAAAAGATGGTGGAAAACATGAGTCAACAATTGCATGAAAAAAACATCGAAAGAATGAAAAAAAATTTAGGGCGAAATGATGATACGTATGTTTATGAAAAAATTAATGACTATATGTTACGCAATCATAAATTTGATATTCATACATTAGAAAAAAACATAAACAATTTATCTCTAAAGACCCTATTATACACTCAAACATTAACTGCCGAATTCTGTATAAAATATATATTGGACCAAAAATATGCATCATGTGTCGAAGATACATATATTGATATAGGTGACGTATTAAATGCTCAACCTCATATTACTAAACTTCAATTATTATTGGCAATTGCTGTTGCATAAAAATATTAGAATAGAATCCATAAAAACCTATTAAAGGTTGTTTTATATAAATCTATATAATGAAAGTCCAACTAATCAGTTACTCTAAACCCGAAAATAATGAACAAACACTTCAAGATGTAGTCGCGTATTGTGCTAGAGTATCAAACCCCGCGAATCAACATAACACAGAAACAAATGAACGATTAATACGCTATTTAATCAAGCATCAACATTGGTCCCCTTTAGAAATGGTAAGTATATGTTTGGAAATTGAAACGACTCGTGATATTGCTAGGCAAATACTGAGACATCGTTCTTTTTCATTCCAAGAATTTTCACAACGTTATGCTATTGCCGATTTAGGATTTGAACCAAAAGAAGCTCGTTTACAAGACCAAAAAAACCGACAAAACAGTTTAGAAACAGACAACATTCAATTACAAGAAGAATGGAAAAAACAACAAGAAGACGTTACTGTCGCTGCACAAACTGCATATACATGGGCCATCAATAATGGTATTGCCAAAGAACAAGCGAGAGCCGTGTTACCTGAAGGAATGACTGTATCGCGAATGTATATGAATGGCACTCTTCGCTCATGGGTCCATTATATTCAATTACGAACCGAAGTAGGAACTCAAAAAGAACATAGAGATGTTGCTCATGCATGTGCTTTAGCCATAGAACCTATTTTTCCCATGATTATGGAATTTGTGAGTAAATAAATATTTATTTAGCATATTCATTTTTTCAATTCGTTTTCAAACAACTAATTTCTAATGATTGCTATATAGAATAATGAATACTGTTGTAGGATTGAGTGAAATGGGTGGAGATTCTTCTAAAAAAACTTTCTTCAACCATGTATTTTCAACTACAGAAGAGGGAAAAGCCGAAATTTTTAACGCGGTTCAATATTCATCTTTAGGCGTAATTCCTATTGTTATTTTGAATAAATTAATTCAACGATTTATTCCAGAAGCAGATACTGAAAAATCCAGTTTAGAGATTTTAGTCGAAATATTTTTACAACTAATCATCATGTTTTGTGGTGTTATTGTAATTCATCGCATCATCACATTTATTCCAACTTATAGTGGATTCATTTATGATAACCTTGTATTAACAAATGTCATTCTAGCATTCTTAATTATTGTATTAAGTATTCAAACGAAACTAGGTATTAAAGTAAATATTTTAGTCGACCGTGTGAATGAATTATGGAATGGACCATCGGACGGCGATGCTAAAGCAAATGTTAAAAAAAATGTGAGAGTGAATAATTCAGTATCACAACACTCGGCAAGTCAAGCGGATTATTTAGACAATTCACATGTCCAAACTGGCGTTTTTCCACCAGCACCAATCGCTACTGCTAGACCACGTGTTGCCGAAAATTACGATAATATGATGCATGGCTCTGGTATGAGTGCTCCATCTCAAGATTATGGTTCTATGATGGGTCCTATGCCAGCTAATGGGGTTTTGGGTGGAGCATTTGGCTCAGCATTTTAGATGATATAATCCTTCTTTATATATTATATATTGTATAATATATAATGGCACCCAATACCCAGAAAAAACATAGATGGTCAATCAAATACAAACGAAGTATAAATTGCAATCGACCACGCGGTTTCTCTCAAAAACAATATTGTAAATATGGCAGAAAAAACAAAACGAAATCGAAAAAAAATCATAAACTAAAATCTAAAAAACAGAACTAAATAAAAAATAATAAAATAAAAAACAATAATAAATAGAATCTTATATTCATTATTATTATTATTATTATGAAAATTTCAATTTGCGTTATTGCAAATACCAATAACTTACAAGAAATTCATAAAATAAATGAAACATGGGGCAATGACGAATTATGTAAAGAAAAAGGAGTGAATGTA
>Ga0209088_10002569_pt1 | contig 11055 bp, 10 predicted proteins | sample S_140625_EF_Meta_FD_187324 | JGI IMG/M metagenome (GOLD analysis project Ga0209088, IMG submission 187324) | Freshwater microbial communities from Lake Simoncouche, Canada to study carbon cycling - S_140625_EF_MetaG (SPAdes) (version 2) | ecosystem: Environmental > Aquatic > Freshwater > Lake ...
CCCGAAACTCTAAAACCTCACTTTAACCCTGTAAATAAAGGGGGTGCTCGGGAGGCGACTCGAACGCCTATACCTTTCGGTGCCAGAACCTAAATCTGGTGTGTCTGCCATTCCACCACCCGAGCGACCTGTGTGTTAAAGATTTTACTGCTCACGGCCTTCTGGCAAGCGCTTTGCGATTTTGTCTTTTAAATTAATCGCCCTAAGCGTGACCCCATTTTTGCGTAAAGCTCTTGTTGGGTTTCGCCCGCCGCAATTAAGTCGTCTTCAAGACGAATTCGATTGGGCTCAAAGAGGGTAGCGATGTACGATCCACCAAATCGGAAATACCCTTTTTCTTGTCCTTTAATCACGGGAGAATTGGGAGAATAGGTTTCAACAATGGTACCCACGTTGGTGGCACCGATTGCCACAATCGTGACGAGTCCAAACGGCCCCGCGTCAACCGAAACTCTCTGACGTTTATTTTGCCAAAGATAACTCACCTCACGTCGCAACGCATATGGATTTACGGAAAAGAGCGAGCCGTTGATTAAAGTGGGCTCAGTCGGAATGCCCGATACGGGAAAATGAAAACGGTGATAATCGACCGGACAAAGGCGCGAACATACTAAGACGCCATTCTTATAGCGTTCCGCTAAAGCCTGATCGCCGAGAAAATTATTTATATCGAAGGTCTGTCCCTTCGCAAACACACCATTAATTTTCGAAATATTTTGAAAGCCTAAATGCCGTCCGTCCGCAGGAAGAATCGCCCAATCCGTTTGTGGGTCGATCGGCCGCGCCGAGGGTTTTAATTTCCGATAAAAGAAATCATTAAAACTTTTATATGAACTAATATTTTCATCAGCGAATTCCGATGAATCTAATTGGTAGGTTTTAATAAACGGCGCGATGCGTTGAGCGCTGTTCGGACGGTCCATGCCCCAGCCGTAAATTTGCGAGAATATCGACCGCTTCACCAAGGCGTGTAGGGCGACCTTGCCCAAGGGGTTGCCGTAGATTCTTTGTAGCCAAGCTTCGCCGTAGACCTGTTCGGTTTCAATCCGACCCGTGTGGCGATTCTTGAAGGTTATGGGGTCATTCGGCTGCATGCCGTAAGATTTGCGAATTTTTGAGTGTAAGGGAACCATTTATCTGACAATTTACGAGTCACCCTCCGATGACCCGTTTGGCCCTTATTTTTACCCTTTTAGTAACTGCATTGCAGGCCCAATCGCGTCGCATTGAAAAAACCCCAGAAACGATTCAGGCCGAGGTGGAGGCTGAGATTATTCGCACACGTTTAGATTTCGTAGAATCGCAACGCCGCCAGGCTAAACAAGCGTCCGATCAAGAGATTAAAAAACTCGAGGTAGAAAGTCGAATCCGCCAACTCAAGACCGAGGCCGCTGGAGCGATGGACGACGCCGAAAAATCCCTGCTCAATTTAAAGACTTCAATTGCTAATGTTAAGGCCGCTCTGGCTTCGGGCGAAAAAGATGCCCGTCGCGCAGATTTTGAAGTGGATGTGAAACTCGCCAATGCGCAGGCTACCGTTGAGTACGCACGTTTAGAAAAAATGGGAGAGATTGCCCGCCTTCAGAAAAAAGTAGTCGAAACCACGAGCGGAAAAATTGAGTATCCTCTGGAACCACTGGCCGAAGGCGTTTTGCGTATTTCCGACCGCAGAATTTCTTTTAACGGAATCGTCGATGAGACGTTGGCGAAGTTTGTGTGTGACCGCATCGCTTTTTATAATGCCTTAGATAAAACAGCCCCCATTTTTATTGTGATAGAGCGTTCGCCTGGCGGTTCGGTGATGTCGGGCTACCAAATCCTACAAGCGATGGAGTCATCGCAGGCTCCTGTTTATGTCGTGGTTAAGGGCTATGCGGGCTCGATGGCTGCGATTATTACCACGATGGCTAAGCGCTCTTACGTTTATCCGCAGACGGTTGTACTTCATCATCAAGCGAGCACATCGCTTTCCGGAAATCAGACTCAGTTAGAGCAGCAATTAAAGTGGTCTAAAATTTGGTGCGAAAGAATTTTCGTAAAGGTCGCGAATAAAATGGGCATCACGGTCGATGAGTTTGTTGCCAAAATGTATGCCGCTGTTTCTACAGGTGATTGGAAAGTTTTAGGAACTGAGGCGGTTAAATTAAAATGGGCAACCCATGTAGTTGATCGCATGACTGAAGAAGGGGTAAATAATACGGCGGCCGTTCCCGCTTTGGGTGTAATAAAAACCGATGGTCTCAACGGTACCACCGCTTTAAATCCTTTAACTCCTTTTGATATTTGGTGGATTTATGATCCTTCTACTGAATTCATCTACCGCTAATTTTAAAAACAAAAACATGTCTAAACATACTCCCTTAAAAATCTTCAGCTTGTTGGTTGGGCCTATTCTTTTTGCCCAAGCAACGCCCGTTAAGACAACGAATGGCGACAGCGTGAATGCACCTTCTTCCTCCAATGCTTCGCTGCCTACCACGGTGGCGCCGGGTCCGGCGATTACTCGCGAAGATTTAACCCCTGAGCAGAAAGAGAAGATGAAGGAAGTGGACCGCATGCGCGTGGAGAAGGCTTTAATTGATGCTCAACTTGCTCTCCAGGAAGCCAAGCGCATGGAAGAGATTGCACCCTTAAACTCCGAAGCCATGAAGTTGTCCGCTGAAAGAGCACTACGATTAGCTAAGGCGTCAGCCGAAGCCTCTGCTTTAGAAGAAGAGCGCACTAAACTCGAACGTCAGTCTGCCCTCGAACTTGCCCGCTCCACTGCACGCTTAATCGAAAAGAATAATAAAATTCGTGAACTCGAAGCGGATGCTAAACAATTACAATTAGAAGCGAGCAATACAGTGACTCGCTTAACTAATGAAATTAATCGTTTTCAAAAAGAAGATGAAGCGCGAAAAATTGCCGCCAACGTTAAACCGAAATATTTAAAAGACCCCTACTTGGATGGTGTTTTATATATCACCGATCGTCGGATCACCTTTAATGGTGCGGTCACTGATCAATTGGCCGACTACATTTGTCAGCGCATTAATTTTTATAATAATCAATCCAGCGAGTTCCCGATTTTTATCGTGGTCGATAACAGCCCGGGTGGATCTGTTTCGGCTGGATATTTGATTCAGAAGGCGATGACGGCGTCGAAGGCTCCTGTTTATGTGGTGGTCAAGGGCTTTGCCGCGTCGATGACTGCGGTGATTGCCACGTGCGCCGAAAAATCTTTCTGCTACCCTAATACCATCATTCTCCATCACCAGGTTTCGAATAGCGTGAAGGGTAATATGACCGTGTTGAAGGAGCAGATTGAGTTCACCAAGTTATGGTTCGAACGCATGGCCACTCCCGTGGCAAAGAAGATGGGCATCTCGCTGGATGACTTTGTTAAGAAGATGTATGAGAATGACTCCACGGGCGACTGGCAGGCCTTTGGTGAGAAAGCTAAAGATCTTAAATGGATTGATGTCGTCGTGGATCGCATCGAAGAGACTGCAGTGCTCGATATGCTTGCGCCGGTGCCTACGCCCACGGCCGCATTACCTAAGTCTGCCCAATCGGAATACTCCGGCGTTTCGATTAAAGCCGACGCTAACGGAAAGCCCTATTACGAGCTGCCCTCTTTATCGAATCCGTTCGACGCTTGGTGGATTTACGATCCCCACGGTTTGTACCGCGCGCGCTAATTAACGTGTAGGTGCGGCCGCAGAAGTTTTATCAGCCACGAACTTACTCCAGTCGTCGGCGATGCGGACAGCTTCTTGAAGTTGAATATCGTAGTCGGGCCAGTCTTCATCTTCGAGTGGCTCGCGGATGCGCGACTGGCGCTTAGATTTATTCGTGTATTCAGGGCCTTCCTTCTTTTCCTGTTCTAGGGCAGTATCTAATTTTACATCCGTGGCCTTGAATGAATTTTTGGAGAATTGATTGAGTTCATTACGAACTTGCCCGCGGAAGGTAAGATCATCGGTGCGCTCTTGGCGACGTTGTTCGAGTGAGAGTGAGACCTCTTTGCGATTAGTGCGACTGCGCGTCCATTCGATAGAGTGATTAAGCGTAGAGAATTCAGGAAGCTCAGCCTGACGTTTAGCGGATGCTTCTTTGAGAATATTAATTAAATTATCTGAGAGCGGTGCTTTTAACCACGGACCTTCATCGGGTTTAGTGAGTGAAGCAGGAATGGAATCCCAAGGGAGGGGATGGTCTAAATCAGATTCTGCTACGGGTAGAACAGAGAATACGGAAGGCACAATGATATCTGCAGGAACCCCTTTGAGTTGAATCGATGATCCGCTTGGTGCGTACCATTTTTGAATAGTCACTTTAATGGCGGACTTGATATCTAGCTCCTTAAATACGCGATTCAGTTCGATGATATTCTGCACTGATCCTTTACCGTGGGTGGTGGTATCGCCCACGACGAGGGCGCGGCGGTGGTCTTTCAGCGCACCTGCGAAAATCTCCGAGGCTGAAGCGGAAAGTTTTGAAGTGAGAACGATGAGCGGGCCATCCCAAGCGACTTTAGCATTCTCATCGCGGTAATTATCAATACGCCCTTGGCTGTCGCGTACTTGCAGAATGGAGCCCGTTGGAATAAACAGTCCGGATAAATCGACCGCTTCATTGAGCAGCCCTCCGCCATTTTTACGTAAATCGATAATCAGCGCCCGGATTCCCATGGCTTTGAGTTTCACAATCAGTTGCTCAACATCCTTGGTGGGACTCGAGCCAGTTCCATCAGGATTTTTTCCGTAGAAAGCGGGAAGTTCGACCACGCCAAGATTTCCGTTCTGACCTTCAAAGCAACGGGCGGAGGCCATTTGATTGAATAACTTAATTTGATCGCGTGCGAGGATGATGGTTTTTCGGCCACTGCCATCACCCGATTCGACTAAAAGTTTAACGACAGTGTTTTGTTTTCCGCGAATACGATTAATCGTTTTCTGGAGGCGGAGGCCCACGATATCATCCATCTCGCCGTCTTTACCTTGTCCGACGGCGATAATTTTATCTCCCGATTTGGCTTTGCCAGAAAGAAAGAGAGGGCCTCCGGGCAGGATTTCTTTGATGGTACAATAGCCGTCTTCGTCGGTGAGCGTGGCACCGATTCCGCAGAGCGAATTGCGCATGCCGATTTCAAATTCTTCGAAGGATTGTTGGGAGAAGAAAATGGAGTGTGGATCATACTGGGTAGAATAGGAATTGAGGAATAGTTCCTCAACCTCTTGGGGATCAAAACTTAGATAGACTTTAATTTTTTCGTAGCGCTTTTTCAGGCGCACCACCGCTTCGGCAATTTTTTCGGGAGTAACTTCGGGTGCTTTGGTTTCGTACGTCGGCTTTTGTTTAGGCCCATTGCGGTTGTTATTGGCCGTGCGGTCATCGCCCAATAATTCACCCAAAATATCCAATCTTAAACGGCGACTCCATAAATCATCGGCTTCTTTGCTGTCGCTCGGCCAGCTGCCCTTCTTTCGGTCAGTAGGAAAGAAGCCCGCTTGAGTTAAATCAATTTTTTGATCTAAGGACTGGATAGAACTCACCGTGCGTTCTTGAACATGCTTGCGGAATTCCTGATAGATTTCGAAAGCAGGGGTGAGATTTCCGCGGGTTAAATATAAATCTAGGCTACGGCCGTAACGATTCACAAATTCATCCACTTCACCTTGGGTGAAATAGAGTTTAGCTGGGTCTAAATTTTCGCAGTAGGTTATGATTACTTCTTTCGTATCCACTTCCGCCATCTGTTTTTTGCTGATATGGAGGCGCTCTAGTAATGCTACGGTCGCCCGTGTTTCATTCTGCATTAACTCCGTGGTCGTAAATTTTACTGGCTCGCCGTAACTTAACTGAAAGGCGAAAACAAAAAATAAGAAGCTGCGAAGGGTCATGGAAATTTTATTTCAGTTGATCGCTGAGTTCGGCCAGTCTGCGTTTTTCGGACTCGGTGAGCGAGCCGAAACCCTTGACGGAAATTTTATCGAGCAGCGCGTCTAATTCTGCACGGACTTGGCTGATTTTTTGGCCATTTTTTGGCTGCATAGACGTTGCATTATCATCGTCGAAAGGGGTGCCCATTGTAGATAGAGCGCCACTACCTGACTGATTTGTTTGATTTTGATATTTCCACATCAGCCACCCAAACAAAAACCCTCCAAGGTGCGCGGAATGTGCGAGGCTCGTACCCATCGCCCAATCAAGTGCCGGCTTCCAACTTGTCCAGGTATGTCGACTGGGTAATTCGGAAAAGCCCCAACCCAAAAGCGTGATGACAAAGAGTGTGATGAGAAGCCAGCGGGCCTTTATATTAACGGGAATAAAAAAGAAAAGTAACAGGGTGATGACTTGGTCTAGTCGATCCAGTAGGGCTACGACCATGAGTGCATAGACGCCGCCAGAGATTCCAATTAAGATATGATTTGCAGAACGACCTCCACTCACGCCCGTTAGCCACCAGCAAAATGCACCGAGAATAATTCCGCCGCTGAGTGTCAGGTAGAATACTTTTTCGCCATAGTGATCTTCGACAACTTTTCCCAACCACCAAAGCCCCAGCCCATTACCTAAGAGATGCCAAAAACTATAATGAATAAAGGCGTAGGTAAACCACTGCCAGGGGGCGGAATTAATTTCGGGCAGGGTGGCCCAAGAGGTTAAGTCGGTACGCGTCGAGTCTTGGACGAGATTAACCAGATAGAATCCGACAATCAAACACAGGACGATAGTGGTAGCCGATATCCCTGAGCGAAAGGGAATCGTATTTCGCATATAGGCTCGATTGCCGATGCCCATCAATCTGTGGATTAGAGTTTTTTAACTATCGCATCCGCCAGACCATATTCAATGGCTTCTTCGGCGGTCATGTAAAAATCTCGATCAGTATCTTTAACCACTTTCTCGAGTTTTTGTCCTGAGGCCTTCGCGAGAATTTCATTTAGCTCGGCGCGCAGGCGTTCCATCTCGAGAGCTTGAATATGAATATCGACGGCAGGGGCTTGAATGCGACCCATAATGAGTGGTTGGTGAATCATCACCCGAGCATGAGGGAAGACGAGGCGGCCCCCTTTTTGTTTCGGCGCTTGCAGTAAGATAGATCCCATCGACGCAGCCATACCAGTGACGACTACTTTAACGGGTGAGGTAATTAAGCGGATGGTATCGTAGACCGCCATACCTGCCGTAATCGAACCTCCGGGAGTATTGATATAAAAAGTAATCTCTTTTCCTGGATCGGAAGTTTCGAGGTACAGGAGTTTTTCTACGATGTCTTTCGCTGAAGCATCATCGACGGCGCCCCAGAGGAAGAGCTTACGTTGTTCGAGGAATTTTTTCTGGATGAGCAGAGCGCTCGGTGCAGCCTCTTTAGCTGCCTCAGGGGTTTTCTCTTCTTCTTCGTCGTCGTTAGCCATAGGACCCATAACCTTGAGTAAAAGATGGGCGGTGGCAAGCATCGCTCGGCTAATTTATTAAAATTGTGAACGACCCATCCTTGCACCTCTTTATAAGAAAGGTTAAATTTCATTCGTGTTCGCAATTAATATACAAGATTTGCATTACCAAATTGATTCACACCCAATTTTAAACGGGGTTAATCTCCAGGTTGAGTCGGGCTCCTTGTATTGTCTCGTCGGTCCCTCGGGTAGCGGCAAAACGACGTTGTTAAAGATTTTAGCCGGACTGATCGAGGGCTATACGGGATCCATAAAATTAGAGGGTAAAAATTTAAAAGAAAAAACACCAACGTCGCGATCCACCGCCATGGTTTTTCAAAACTACGCGTTGTTTCCGCACTTAACTGTTTGGGAAAATGTAGCTCTGGATTTAAGTGATTCAGGCCTGTCGCCGATTGAAGTAAAAGAACGCGCTTACCACGCGTTGCATTCCGTGGATGCCAAATCGTGGGCGCTCCGTCGTCCTTCCGAACTTTCGGGCGGCCAGCAACAACGCATCGCTCTGGCCCGTGCGCTCATGTCTAACCCTAAGTTATTATTACTCGATGAGCCTTTTAGTAATTTGGATACCGCGGGTCGCATCGAGCTTCGCGATCGTTTACGTAAACTGGTCCGCGAGCGTTCGATGACTATTATCTGCGTATTGCATGATCAAAAAGATGCCTTTGCGATGGCCGATCAACTGGGCGTGATGTCCGACGGAAAAATCATCCAAACGGGTAATCCACTCGATGTTTATCGTCGCCCGCTGAATAGCTGGATTGCGACCTTTTTAGGCTCAGCTAATTTAATTAAAGGAAAACTCGTTCACCAAGCAGCGGGTGAGTTCATTGCCCACACGGATTTCGGTGAACTACACGGGGCTTTATCTGACGTCGAACATCCTCCCGCGGTCGGCCAGGCGCTCACGCTTTGTATTCGCCCTGAATGTTTACACTTAGATATTATGGCCCCTGAAGAAAATTCTTTTGAGGGCAGGGTGTCTGACACTTTATTCCAGGGTGATTTTTCCTTGCACGATTTTTCGACGGTTCAAGGATTGGTCTTAAAAATATCAGAAATTAATCCACGTCAGCGCGTCGGTTCGAAGTCCACCGTTTATGCGTGGGTTGAGCCCGAAGATGTGGTGGGCTTGATCGATTAAAACTTAAACTCGCTAATTCAGATTAAACCGCCACTGCTGGGTGCAAATGAAGGCCGCGCGCATTAGAGACGAAGTGATTCCTACGCTCAAGCTGGCCGTACCGATTATGCTGGGAATGTTCGGCTACGGTTTGATGTTTGTGATCGATGTCACGATGGCTGGCCACCTCGGCGAAACCGCTTTGGCCGCATCGGCCCTCGCTGCAAATCTCAATTACATTCCTTACGTTTTTGGTATCGGACTAGTCGGAGCCATTTCCGTTTACCAATCACAAGATAACGGGGCAGGGGTTGAAGAGTCGGCCCCCGCTATTCTCCGCCATGGTATGGCCCTGGCCCTTATTTTCAGCACGATCGCCGCGGTTCTAACTCATGGATCAGCCTATTTTTTAAATCATCTAGGATCGGCACCCGAAGTGGCCAAGGAAGCGCACGACTTTTATGTCATTATGGCTTGGGCGATGGTGCCTGGTTTATTATTTCATGCCCTGCGTTGTCATCGCGATACTCAACACCAACCTTGGATTTCTTTAGTTTGGTTAACGGTCGGATTACTTCTTAATATTTTATTAAATTGGTTATGGATGTACGGCAATTGGGGCTTCCCTAATTTAGGATTGGCTGGAGCGGGTTGGGCGACCTTGGTTTCGCGTGCGGTGTGCCTCATTGGTCTCTGGTACACTCCCGGCCGCGGAGAGGTAAACTTGGCGGAAGGTTTTCAGAAAAAAGTTTTCGCGCGGTTGATGAAGACCGGACTACCTGCTGGTTTGCACAGCTTGAGTGAAGTCGGAATTTTTGCGGTCGTCCCGATTTTTGCTGGATGGATTTCGCCTACGGCCCAAGCGGCCCACCAAGTGGCGATCAGTACCGCCTCCGCTGCCTTTATGTTACCCCTCGGATTAGGCATCGCGGCGGGCATCCGAGCGGGCGAGGCGTATGGTGCCAAAGATATCAAGCGCGTTCACGCTGTGGGTTGGGGCGCTATTATTATGGGCGGTTGTTTTATGGCACTCTACGGATTGGCCATGGTTTTACTGCGTCCTAACTTACTCCAACTTTATGGCGTGGCTGGAACGGAATCGGCGATGATTGCCTCAGTTTTACTTATCTTCGCCGCCGTGTGGGCTCCGTTTGACGGAGTACAAATTGTCGCTGCCCATTTACTCCGCTCAATTAATTGCGCCGCCTGGGCCTCTTGGTCGGTCTTTATTGTCTATTGGTTAGTCACGCTACCTTTAGCCCTGCTATTGGCGTTCCCGTGTCATTTAGGCGCGGCGGGAATATGGATCGCGCTAGCGTTTGGGCTTGGTTTAGTGGCCTTGGCGATGACGTGGAAGTTTTGGCGTTCGACGCGTTACTCGGGAATTTAGGTGTTATATCCCACTAGTTCCGTTACGTAAAAGACACACTGTATCCATAGTTTCTTAACACGGATTATCTTTCCACGACGTGTTTTAAGCTTAGTATTTTAGATGCACCCCAAATGCACTATCCTCAAAATACTATGCTCCTGTCTCAGGAAGCTGACGATCCCGAGTACGGTTTCAGTGACACGACCGAACTCGATTTAGCGTTGTTGTCGTTTGAGCACCTCAAGTTATTAATCACCGAATTAGATTCGATGCATCTCGTGAACGTGGATGAATCGCGTGCCCTTGAAAAAGTCTGCGACTATGTGGTCCATGATCCGATCTATGCAGATTCGACGCGGGCGGTTTTCCGTTCGCAGCTGGAAAAGTTAACCAGTCGTCAGAAATAGAAGATGACAGAAAGAAGAGCCCTGCGAGTTTCGCCAACCGGCGAGACAGGGAAGGATTCTCTGCATAACAAAAAAGCCGACAGTTCAGTCGGCTTTTTAATTCGTTTTAAAAACGAAATTAGATCGCGCAGCTGTTAGAAGCGGTAGGAACCACTTCAACCCGGCGGTGTTCCGCATCCCACTTCACTAAGCCATCGGCTTTTGCAAAGAGAGTGTGGTCGCGACCCATGCCGACATTACGACCCGCGCGCATTTGAGTGCCACGTTGACGGATGAGGATGGAGCCAGCGGTAGCAAACTCGCCGCTGTAAAGTTTAACGCCGAGACGTTTGGATTGTGAATCGCGGCCGTTGCTGGAAGTGCCGCCACCTTTCTTGGTTGCCATGGTAGTACTTGATTAAGGGTTAAGCAGAAATTGTTTCGACTTTGATAACCGACAGCTCTTGGCGGTGACCGCGACGACGGTAGTAACCTTTACGGCGACGGTGTTTAAAGATGTCGATTTTGTCGCCACGCTTATTCTCGAGAATAGTTGCGGTGACTTTGGCACCGGCAACAGTCGGGGTGCCGATCTTGGCAGCTGCGCCTTCTCCAACGAGGAGAACTTGGTCAAAGGTGAGTACGTCCCCTTCGTTTTTACCAGGGTACTGGTTAACGATGAGGATGTCGCCTTGCTTCACTGTGAACTGGCGACCGGATGTGATA